>ERZ857882.4317-NODE-4317-length-12390-cov-4.996595_pt1 | contig 12390 bp, 10 predicted proteins | sample MGYA00519697_ERZ857882 | MGnify/ENA primary metagenome ERZ857882 (study PRJEB31778, sample SAMEA3449373) | human gut metagenome | biome: human gut; feature: human-associated habitat; material: faeces | place: United Kingdom | collected 2010/2012 ... | reverse complement strand
ATATGGTTTTTACATGATAATGTAAATGGTTGGCTGATATCTGATGATGGTAGGAAAAAGGTCCATAAGTTTCTTTTGAACTTTGCAAATCACTGTAGGAATGACCACTTCCATAAAGATAATATTGATGTGAGTATCGAGAAAGAGCGAGCAAGACTATCTGCGCAAAAAGCACTTGCAAATCTGGAAAATTTGTATGGACAAAACTGGCATTCTATGACAACTGTTGAACAGGAAATCTATAAAACGCAAATATACTTACTCAAGTCCGATGAAGTTCTTTATGATATTTATCAAAAAATAGATGAGAGCAATTTGTGTGCCGAGCAGGCGGTACGAAGTGTGATTGATGATTATCGACTAATCTTTTCTAATATTCAAGATGAGGATCTGAAAACACGGTTGTCCGATATAGAAGGTATATGTGACTATCTTATTTGTATAATGTCAGATATATCTCATGATGATTTGGATCAAATAATATTAGTTAGTGAGTTCATTCCGCCATATTTTCTTATGGAGCACATGGACAAAATTAAGGGATGTGTTTCCCATGTTGGCTCTGAATATTCTCATGTTGGCCTGATATGTAAAGCTCGTCAAATTCCGTATTTGGTAGCAATCAACATTGATAGTAACTGGAACGGGCAAAATGGGCAAATAGATTTACGCAATGAAATATTTAGAGTTGGAAAAGAAGCATCAAAAGGAAAGCTAATTTCTCCGACTTTTCAGAATGTGAATAATGTCAAGAAAACACGTAGAACTGATATAGGTGTAAAAGCAAATATTAGTTCATCTGACGATTTATCTAAGAAAAATCTGGAATTAGCATCAGGCATAGGGTTGGTTCGGTCAGAATTCTTTCTTCTTGAAGCGGGCCGAATTTTGTCAGTTGAAGAGCAAGTCAGAATTTACAGAAAAATATCTAATATTAATCCAAAACTATATGTTAATATACGCTTGTTTGACCTGGGGGACGAGAAGGCTCTACCTTTCCTGAAAGACGACAGTTCTGAAAAAAAAGAGTGTAGAGGGATAAGATTTCTTCTTGAAAATGGTCCTCTATTGCTAGATCAAATTGAAGCGATATTAATTGCAAATGATAATAATAATCTTCGAATCTTAGTTCCTTTCATAACAAAAGTTCGGGAGATAAGATTGGTCAAAAAGTATATCCAACAAGTCTTAATAAAGTTGCACAATCAAGGGCATAAAGTGAGGGATATTCAGGTAGGAGCAATGATTGAAACACCTGCAGCTGTAATTCTGACAGATGAAATCTCAAGGGAAATCGACTTTATTTCCATAGGAACGAATGATTTACTACATACACTATATGTTGTAGATCGTATGGATATACACGCCAAAGACCATATAGATGAAGAGTGTATAGCCTTGATAAATGCTATACAATATGTTGTTAAGGTAGCTCACTCGCACAATATTAGAGTATCAGTATGTGGTGAGCTAGCCTGTCAGGATACATGGATTAATAGACTAGTTTCGATGGGAGTAGATGAGATCTCTGTCCCATTAGAAGAAATCGACAGGATTCTGTATTTGTAAGGTTTAATGGTAACCGCAAACTGCGGTCCAGTAATTGGTCCGGCTCCCTGCATGGCCATGACGACATCATACTCAGGCAACATAGATGCCAACCGTAAAAGATCTCCTCTAAGAATATGAAGTGAATCATAGATAGAATTTAAGCTGTCAATGGCTTGCGTAATTAAGGTTTTTGTACTACCATTTTTAGGGAACGTGGCAACCGCATTTCTGGCAATGCTGTGAATCCGTTCGGCGTCTGCATAGCTGAATCGATATCCTGTTCTTTTGCACCATTTTTGGAAGGTGTCTGCAAAAGATTTCAGAGATACGGTTGCCACGCAATCCTTATGCCAGAACCGTTTGGCAAAGTCGATCCATTTCAAGTGCCCCACGCTGTTTCTCATTTCAGTGTTAAACAGGTGATTCGCACCAGGGAAACTCTGGTCAAGTAAGGGCTTTTGTTTGGAGAACTCAGCAACAATTTTCATTCGTGCGTCATCTTCGTTGCCGCCTGTGCGCAGGATATGGTCAATGTCAGCCTGAGAAATGAACATAGAAAAAGCGGAGTGTGCCGTCTGGACACGCTCCGCTTCTGCGATAGATTCAATTTGCTGGGCCTCTGTGGGGAAGAAAGAGAACTGCTCACTTGGAGAATCTTCTGTCAGGCGTAAATCAGCTCCGTCAGGATCACTTCCTCTGCCTGGGTTTTCAGATCGTTCATCAGTCCCACCCATTTCATCGGGTCGTTGGCTTTCAGCGCCTCCGTCACCCCTGCCGACTGCATCAGTTTCGGCATCATCTGCTCCAAGCGCCGGTTCGCCGTCGTGTCGATCTCCATTAAATGGGGATACAGCTGCTCCGACAGGATCAGGCGGTTCCACAGCACCGGGCGATGCTCCTGAAGATACTTCTTCCGCATCCTCCCGTACTTGCCCAGAGGCTTGTTCTCTTGCTGGGACAGGCTCAGATTGGGAATCCAGTAATCCCCGCTGCGGATGTAGGTCAGTTCGTTCATTTTCGTAGCTCCTTTCAGACAGCTTTTCACGTTCGTATTTCTTAATGGTGACTTCGATATTGCGGAGAATTTCTTCGCTGATACCGCTGACAGCGCTGCCCATAGCATCGACTGTCTGAGGCGTGTTGAAGTCGAACACCGGCATGAAGTCCTCCGGACCAAAGTGGGCATTTTCTGCCAGTCCGCACCGGGACAGCAGCATATAAGTCGTGCTGACGGTAGCGGCGTTGAGGAATGCCACGCCTTTGTCATAGTCATGATACTGTTCCAGATACGATCCGTCAACGATGCCGAGAAGGTCCTGCTCATGGGCAAGGAAGTATTCTGTGACTTTCACGGAACAAATCTGTTCCAGCTGGTCAGCGAGGTCGCCAGTATACCGGATGCTGTACTGCTGCTCCAAAGCATGGGAAACAACCTGCTCATGTTCCGGGCGGTATTCCCAGAGGTAGGGACTGCGGGAGCGCTCTGTGCCGCGGGTGTCCGCTACATCGAACACATACCGGAGCCTGGGCGCATCCCCGGAGTGGTCAATGAGGGCGATTCCCTTTGCGCCTCGACGAATGTAGCGTCCCATGCGTTTGTTCCACAGGTCGTACTCGGCGCAGGCGGTGGCATCTGGCCGCTGGGCATAGATCATAAGCTGCTCATGGTAAGGATACTTGTATAGACGGGCGGCGGTGGTGAGAAAATCCGTCCAGCTTTGGTAGCTGCCGGTTATCTGAGTGGCCATGCGGTCTGCCAGCTGGTGGTATTGTTGCAATACGGATGCCATTGTGGTTCTCCTTTCTGAGAAAATAAAAAAGACGACCGAAAGGCCGTCTAAAATGGGAAGTATTGCGGTCAAAGAAATGCGCCCTGGACATTGTGGGTCCAGGGCGTGTTTGTCAGAACATATCAAGATTGGACAGCTGATGGCGTTGATCTCTGCGGCCATAGATAATTCCGGTCACTTGAACGTTCTTTTGGGCCTCATCTACCCAAAAATAGACGAGGAAGTTTTTGACCGAAATTCTATGGACACCCTGACTATGCCAAGGTTCTTCTTCAGTCAATGGCGCACGATAGGGAAACTGATCCAGAGAATAGATTTCTTCTGCCAGAGTATCCAGCATCTTTGATGCCGTGTTTGGTGCTTGAAGGGTGAAGCGGATATACTCAACGATTTCACGGAGCTGTTCTTCCGCTTGCCGGGTTAATTTTACTGTGTATTTTTCCGGCATTTACTGCATCTCCCGTTTCAGGTCTGCAAACACATCAGAGGCGAGACGGGATTGATCCGCTTTTGCTTCTTTGAGTCCACGTTCCATCATGGCGTGAAAAGCGGCATCGTCCAATTCGTCCCGTGCAGCAGGTGCGACAGGAACAGAGAGAGAAAAAGGAATACTGCGGGTCATGATGATTTGTTTGTAAAGCGTGTTGATCACAACAGAAACGGGAATGCCGAGCATATCCATAATTTCCTCGGCCTGCTCCTTGACACTAGGCTCTACACGGGCCATTACATTTGCGGTTTTTGCTGCCATAGTTCATACCACCTTTCACGGCCTATTATATCCAAATGTATAGCGATTTGCAATACGGAACCGAAAAATTTACAATTGGACAGGCTACGCAAAATTGGCAGGCACGGCGCAAATATTACAGAATCAGTACGTCCTTTACGTCAGGTAGCAAATTCCGGGACCAAATCCAGATTCTCAAAGGCATCATCCGTAATCCGGCTGAGTTTGTAGACAGCACTGTCCGTAAGAGTGCTAAGCTCCTGCTCATCTTCATCCAGATAGGTGCGCATCTCATTGAGTGCCTGAATCAGACCCAGGCGGGTGCCAGGGTTGTAGATCGCCATAAGCTCCCGTTCTTCAAAAGTAAAATCCATAGTCAAATCTCCTTTTCGCTTGTTTTTCGTGGTTTTCGTTCGCTTGCCGACTGCGGCGGCTGCTCTTTGAGCTTTTTCAGGACAGAGGGCTTCTTCTCCCGCTGGATAGCCCCGGCCAAATCCATAAGAGAAATGGACTGCCCGCTTTTCACCTGCTGCTCCAAATCGGATACCGTAGGCTTTTGCCCGTTGTTGATGATGCCGTCGATCATGCCGTAATCATCTTCCATGGACATTTCAGCCGCTTTCAGATAATTTTCCGACATGAAACCGGGAAGCTCCTGGAAACCAACACTGTCGCAGTAGTGGTAAGATACCACGCCGTTTTGTTTCAGCGCAACGATGTCACTTACAGACAGGCTGTGACCAGTGAAATCCGCGGGACGGTTGACATTGAAAATTTCAAACAGGTTCTCCAAAGTAGCCACCTGATTCTGGGCACAGTCCACCGGGCCTGTGTATACGGTATCATAGTTATCCGGCAACGGGGGGTTGGACAGAGATTTCAAACCCATAAAGCGCAAATCCGCAGGCGCATCCTGCTTTAACTGCATGATGGCATAAGAATCCCCGGGAGCATCCAGGAGACGCTGGTGAACATTACGGTTAGGAACGGTATCATGGATATTCTGCCAATCCTCACGGGTAATGCCGAAGAAGCCGTCATGGCTTATAATATCTTCGGCATCAAATACCATTTCAGCCGGTTTGTCCCGGTACAGCGTGAAAACCACCGCATCCTTTTCCAGCAGTTCCATAGCCCGGTCCTTGGAAAGCGGGTACATATCCGGGATGCTGTAACCACACCGTTCCATCATGTCGGGGGTGATTGTGGGGTCGGGCAGAGGCAGCGTTCCTACAATCTGCGTTCCTTGGAGCTTTTCAATCAGTTCCATGGGGGCATATTTGACAGCGTAACTGTCCAGACCGTGCCGGTCACAAATGGCCAAACAGGCAGAATAGATATGCTGCTCTGGGGAGCCAATTTCGCCGCCGTCGATTAGACGGAATGTATCCTTGTCGTACAGCGTATAGGCAAAGCCATTGTCCGACTGTTGAATGTGCAGATAGGTCTTATCGGATATGATGCACAGCTTTTCCGTGTCATTCAGTCCCTTGACATCCAGTTCTGTCATTGTTCCATCTTTCAGCTTTTCTTGAATATCCAGACATTTCTCATAAGTGCCGAGATAGAGAATTTCCCCAGGTACAAAAGCACCGTCAGATGGCAGATACTTCTGGACATATGTGGTTTCCTTTGCATCCATACTGTGAAAATTGCTGATAAGCCTGTATTCCGGCCTCTGCTCTTTCGGTGGTGCCGGGGAGGGTGTAGCTTCCGGTGCGGATACCGGGGGGAAACCTTCTGGGCTGGTATCTTGCTCCTGTGTTTCTGTCTGGATACCCCGTTCCTTGCAGATTTCCCGGTAATGCTTTTCAATCCCGGTAATCAGCTCAGAGGAAGTCTTGTTTATGGTTTCCAGGCTGGCCCGCAGCTCTTTCAGTTCCTTGCCCTGGGACCAGGCAGCGATGTAGCCGAAGCTGTTTTCGGCGGTTTCAATGCCGAAATATTGGCAGACGGCATAGGAAACGCTTTCCGCTTCCACTTCTTCGGTATTCCGGCTCTTTTCCCCCGGAACAAGAATCGTCTCCCCATCGTCCGCAAGCTCTGTCATGTGTTCATAATCGTGGAGCTTGGAGTGGGCAATTTCATGGACGGCGGCACAAATGGTCTGTACCTGGCTCATGCCCTCTCGCAGAAAGATTTCCTGCTTCTTGGGGGCAAAATAACCGTCCATCCCCGGCTCCATAGCCTGAAGAGAGATCGGCACGGGGGAGGTGCGGTGCAGGGCTTCCAAAAATACCTCGTATTCAGCTACATCCCCGGTCAGGGTAGAGCTGATCTGCGGCAGCGGCCTTCCGTCTGTCTGGGAGACGTCGAACACAGATACTACCTTGAACATGGGAATGGTGACTTCCTTTTCCTCGGTAACTGGCTCGCCGTTTTCATCCAGCAGCGGCAGTTTGGTATCCGGGTCCAGCTTCTGCTCCTCCTGTTTTATCTTATAGGGGGTGGGAGCCAATATCTGAATCCCTTTTTCACCCTTCTTGACATGACGGCCAAAACTATTTTTCCACTTGTTGAATCCGGCAACCAGGGTGGCATCCGGCTTCTGGGCGTGGATCAGCATAACATTGTTCAGAGAATAGCGATGAAACCGGCTCATGGTGGTCAGGTAATTCCGGTAACGGTCAGATTCAAAGAGTTCCTGAATGCCCTTTTCAATTCCGGCAGTAATCTCTTTGATGCGTTCTTTGTTGGAATGCTTTTCAGCCATAAAATGTTCCTTTCTCTCCGTATTTTTGAACCCCACGCCGGATAGTGCATGGTTCGTCCGGTGTGGGGATTCCCGCATTTAGAAGACCTTGTTTTGACTTCCCGGTGTCATTTGTCACATTGCCTCAATCAGCGACCCAAAAACTGTTGGTATTCGCCGCTTTTTTGCCCCTTAAATGCGGGACTTGAGGTAGCGATTATGGAGCCGGACGGTCTCTTTTTCCTGCCTGCGTTTGACTGCGCACTTGGGGCAGTATTTGGCACGGTTGGAGCCAGGAACGAAGGCAATCCCACATACCGCACAGCGGCGTGTGGGGCGAATGCCGTTCAGAAGTGATGCTTCCAATGCCGGGTCATTGGGCAGCACCGCATACCGGAACCATTTGCAGACCAGAGCGCCGGAATGCCATTGGGGACAGACATTGCAGTGGGGATCGTCAAAAAGGAGGCAGGCCCCGCCGTCAAAGTTGCAGCACCGTTTTCGAATCAGGGACCGCACCTGACGAAGTTGCCTCCCGGTGAATCTCGTCAGCTTATCCATTGCCAAACACCAGCCTGAAGCTGGGTCTTGTGCCGTCATCCTCTAAAAGCACCGTGGCATCGTAGACTTGCCCGGTGCGAGGAGAAACACAGCCTTTCAGCGGGGCTTTGCCTTTTTCCAGAAGCTTGACCGCCGTTTTCCGGTCCAGGGTTTTCTGCTTCAGCGTGAAGAAACGGCTGTCCCTCCACAAGACGAACGTACAGTCCCGGTTGGTACAAAAATAACCCTTGCTGCGCTCCACAATCTTGGAGCCGCAGCGAGGGCATTTGCCAATGACCTTTTCATCCGAGGGAAAGAGAATGTCTGCTCCGGCCACAGGACGGTAGGACTGTATCAGCTCCGTCAGCATGGCGCAGATGCCATCCAGGAAATCATCCGGGAGGCACACGCCCTTCTGAATCCCGGAAAGCTGCTGCTCCCATTCGGCGGTCAGAAGCGGGGATTGCAGTTGTTCCGGCAGGACGGTAATCAGGGAGTTACCCAAAACGGTGGGGACGAGAACAGTTTTCTTCTCTTTCTTGACTCGCTCCACAAGCCCTGTGGATACCAGCTTTTCCAGAATCCCGGCACGGGTGGCTGGGGTTCCCAGTCCCTTGCGCTCGGCATCCTCCGGCATATCCTCAACCCCTGCCCGCTCCATGGAGGACAGCAGCGTGTCCTCCGTAAAGGGCTTGGGCGGCTGGGTCTTGCCGTCCTTGGCGGTAACAGTATCCGGGGTAAGGGCCTGTCCGGTGGCCAGCCCAGGAAACCATTTGCCGCCTTTCTTTTCGGCGGTATACCGTTTCCAGCCGAAATCCTGTGGCATTTTCAGATGGAGCTTGAAGTCGGCCCCGCCGCAGGAGATCATCGCGTCTGCCTCTTTGTAGCAGTAGGGGCCGGAGGTGGCAATCATCACCTGACGGGAAATGAGCTTGAGGATATTCTGCTCTCCCATGGGCAGTGCCTCCAAATCCTGCCAGCTGGCTGCCTTGGTGGGGATGATGGCATGGTGATCCGTGACCTTTTTGGAATTACAGAGCTGTTCCCCATAGATTTCATCTGTAATGGGCAGGTTGCAGATGCCGGAGGCCCACAAAAGAATCTCTTTCACACGGGGCAGCATATCGTCCGTCAGATATCGGCTGTCCGTTCGGGGGTAGGTACAGAGCTTCTTTTCATAGAGTGCTTGCAAATAATCCAGTGTCTGCTGGGCCGTATACCCCAGCAGGCGGTTGGCTTCCCGCTGCAAGCTGGTCAGGTCATACAGCGCCGGAGCAGCCTCGTTCTTTTCCTGCTGACGAATCTCTTTGACAATGGCGGTATTTGCTGCCTTGCAGGCTGCCGCAAGAGCTTCCGCCTCCGCTTTTGTGGAAAAGCGGTCACTGACCGCATGGAACTCTCCCAATCCCAGGTCAACGGTATAATAGCTTTCCGGGGTAAAGGCGGAAATAGCACTTTGCCGCTGTACCAGCAGGGCCAGCGTGGGAGACATGACCCTGCCGATATTCAGCTTGGTCTTGTAGGTCATACTGAAAAACCGGCTGGCGTTGATGCCCACCAGCCAGTCCGCCTTGGCACGGCAAAGGGCACTCTGGTACAGGGCATTGTAATCCTCACCGGGGGACAGGTGCGCGAACCCTTCTCCAATGGCACTGTCCTCCATGGAGGAAATCCACAGCCGCGTCATAGGCTTCTTACAGTCGGCCAGATAGTACACCGTGCGGAAGATCAGCTCGCCCTCCCGTCCGGCATCGCAGGCGTTGATAACCTCCGTCACATCTTCCCGGCTCATAAGAGTACGCAGGACTTCAAACTGTTCCTGCTTATCCGGGGCAATGAGGAAGCGGAAGGGGCTGGGCAGGATGGGTAAGTCCTCCATCTTCCACTTGGCATAGCGTTCGTCATAGGTCCCCGCGTCTGCCAGACCGGCCAGATGGCCGTAGCACCAGGAAACCAGGTACTTCTTGCCCTCGCAGTATCCGTCTTTGCGCTGGGAAGCCCCCAGCACCCGTGCCAAATCCTGGGCAACGGAGGGCTTTTCGGCAATCACCAGCTTCATACCGTTACCGCCTTTTTCTGAACTTCCCGATAGCAGGGATGGACACAGCCGATGCCATAGCACTGGCGATACCGCCCGCAGCCGTAACAGAGATGCCCCGGAGCTAACCGGGGTACATTACCCGCCTGCCGGGGTCTGGGAATCTGGGTCATCATGCGCTCATATTTACTGGTCGTGAGATAGCTCAATGCTGTTCCTCCTGTTCTTCTTCCGTGTCGTAGTCCAGATCATCGTCCTCGTCGATGCCATAATCATAATCGTCCAGCTCGGTATCGCCCTTGGTCTGCTGGTCGGGCATCTTGTTCTTAAAGAAATGCCATGCCACAGCGCCGCCCATGCCCAGAATCAGAAGCACCAGCAAAAGCCCTGCCGGGTTGGATTTCTTTTCTGGTTCCTTGACCGGCTCCGTGGGAGCTGTGGTAGGTGCTTCCGTGGTTTCCGGCTCCTTGCCCACACACTCTGTCATGTTCTTGGCACAGATGGGGCAGGTGGTATTCACATGGCCGGCATAGCAGCGGTCAATACAGCCGCAGACCTCCACCGTATTCCCATCATCCAGCAGGGCGCTCAGGTCGGCGTTATCCACCTTGTTCAGAAAATAGGCAGAAAACTGTTCCAGATTTTCATTCACAGGGGCATCGTAGTCGATGATGATGTAAAACACCTCACCGCTGCGGGTTTCAATGGTCAGAAACTGCTTGTTGGTATCCTTGTGATATTGCAAGCTGCTGGCAATGGCGTTGCCCTGTTCAAAGGGTTCCGAAATGGTGGGTGTGGTCGGTGCGGTAGTCGGAGCGGTGGTTGCAGGAGCCGTTGCCTCTGTGGGTTTCGTGGTTGCTGTAGTCGGCTTTGTGGGTGGAGCTGTCGTAGGAGGCGGCTCAGTAGGGTCAGAGGTGTAGATGATTACATCATCTGCGGGCGGCTTGGCCTCCGCTGCGGCGGGGAGCGCCAAAGTTGAAATACTCAACAGCAGAATGAGCAGCAGAGAGAAAACCTTTCGTTTAGAGTTCAACAGAAAGCACCTCCTTCTTGCCAGCGGCGGGCAGCTGCAATTTTTCCAGCAGAGCAGAGAGTTGTTCCGGGGTCATGCCGCATTCCCGGACCATACTGACAATATCCAGGTTTTCCAGCTCCTGAATCTGCTGTTTCAGTTCCCCGTTCCGGGCTTGCAGCCTGGTGATCCGTTCCGTATTCTTTTCCAGCTCGGCACGGAGCTTTGCAATTTTCGGATTCATAGTTCCTCCTTATCTCGGCAGACGGCCAAAAGCATAGAAATGGCTCTGCCAGTATTGGGTGTTGATAATGGTGTACGAAATAGGGTTTCCGCAGTGGATCATCCGATTGTTGCCCACATAAATGCCTACATGGGAGACTCCGGGGGTGTCGTAGGTGCCCTTAAAAAAGATTAAGTCCCCTGGACGGGCATTGCCGCGGGAAATGGGGGTGCAGGCATTGAACAGTCCTTGGGCGGATGTTCTGCCCAGGCTCCAACCGGAGTGATTGACCACCCAGCAGACAAAACCAGAGCAATCAAAGGATGTGCTGGGATTGCTTCCACCCCAGACATAGGGATAGCCCAGGTACTTTTCCGCTTCGGCGATCATGGCGGCGAAGCGGGTGTCGCTCAGGGCCTCGCTCGGAATGTCGTAATCCTCATACCCGTTTTTCAGCCGGTCAACGGATTCCGAATCCGGGAACAGGTCCGGGCGGTTGCCCAGCGTTGCCATATACAGGGCATAGCGACTCAGGGTTTTTTCGTCCATGACATAGACCGGCACATGGCTGAGGTCGAAGTTTTCCAGCTTCACGTTGCAGATGGTGTAGGAATAGCGTTCTACACCACCATTGCCGTCGTCCCGATAGCGAGTTTCCGTTTCCACATCCACCGTGAGAATATACTGCTTTTCAAAAAGGATATTCAGCGTAGGCATGATCTGGGTCAGAGTCCAGCCCTCCGGGTACATGGCGGAGAGTATGGAGATCAGCACATAGGGGTCGTGGCCGATTGCATCCAGATCGAAATGGTACTCGTCGTAATCATGATCCTGTTGAAACCGATCCAGCTTTTGCTGCAAGGCGGCCTCCATCTGGCTGTAAGTTTCTTCTGCCCCCAGCATGACATCATCCTGGGAGGCGTAGCTGCTGGAAGCCAGGCCGGCACCCAGACCCTCAACCATCATGGAGCAGGAGGACACCACATTCAGGAGAAAAGCAGCGACCAAGGCAATGGCGATTATGACCAGAAAGCCTTTTCGGTGACGCACAACATAGGTAGCCGCTTTCTTTCCGTCAGATGCGGCTGTGGATGCTGCCTTCGCCACTCTGCTGGTGGTGTAGTTTGCCGCGGAATGTCCTGCTTTGGAGGCCATGTACTGCCGCTTGATCTGCTGCTTCTGCCGCCATTTGGAAATGGGGTTGCTGGTGGGATTCTGCACTTCCGCTTTGGCTTGTAAAGCACGAAGGTTGGCAGCGCGAAGCTGCCGCTCTGCCCGATCTGCCGCCCGGTAGGGCTGTAACTTCGCATGGCGATGGACTTCCTGGAAAACGTCCCCGGTACGCTCTGCCGCAGAGGAAAGGGCATCCGCAGCCTCCTCACCCACATTCTCATCCTCGGATTCCTGCATCTGCCTGTGAATTTGACCCCGCACCAGTTTGGTGGGGGCCTTGGTCATTTGCAGTTCGGAGGGCGGCTTTTTTCGGGTTTCCTCAAAGTTCAGCCTAACCTTGATTTTTCCGTTGCTGTTGTCAGCCACCAGCTCCGGCTTCTTGTGAGTGGGAATTTTGGTTTGGGCCTTGTCTGCTTTGACGGCGGCCTTTTCCGCACGGCGTACCTTTTTGCCGATCTCCGGGTCACTCCGTTCGGCATCTGTAAATTGCAGCCGGGATTCACCCACGGCAAACACCTGACCTTATCATGGTTTCGCATCCTCCTTTATGTCGGCTGGTTTGTTATGCAAAGCTTTGCATAAAAAGCCTAATGAAAAGTTTTGAATAATGGAAAGAAATGCGAAGAACGGCTGAGTTTCAG
>ERZ857882.4310-NODE-4310-length-12414-cov-2.621895_pt1 | contig 12414 bp, 19 predicted proteins | sample MGYA00519697_ERZ857882 | MGnify/ENA primary metagenome ERZ857882 (study PRJEB31778, sample SAMEA3449373) | human gut metagenome | biome: human gut; feature: human-associated habitat; material: faeces | place: United Kingdom | collected 2010/2012 ... | reverse complement strand
AATCACATGAAAGCAAAAGATTATTTCGATCTGATCCAAAACCCGAAGGCAAGCGCCCGCAAGAAAAGGGAGTTTATAGTTCATACCCTGGGGGCTGTAGGCCGCCTTTCACTTCTTCCTCTGAAATGGAAACAACCGGAAGAGGGGTATCCGACGATATTAAATACGTCACAGGGACCTATCCGTATAACGGCTCTATATCTGAACCAAAGCAACCGTATTTTAATCGACGGTTACGATGAGCGATCTGACGAGCTCCGCCAACACATATATGTGCCGAAAACTGATTACGATGCCATTATGACTTTCATCGGTTCCGTGATTCATGTTTTCTGCGGCCATTGCGGCTCCTGTCACACTTTCTGCGATGCCCGTGTCAATCCCAATACGGGCGAGATCGCCTCTTTTCCCGACGATGCCTTTGACGACGGTTGGTGCGAGATATGCGGAAAACACGTCATCTTATGCGATCCGGTACGAGCGCAGACGGAAATCGACGAACTGTACCTGAAATACAAAACGGAGCACGACTCCGAACCCGGCAGGATCTGGGGCCGCATCATGCTCGGTACGCATAACGAAAAAAACGTGACTATCGACTTTTCTCCTGCGGCCATCACACCTCAGAACGACTCGGTATTCTGTTACTGCATGGGTCTCGAGCAGCTCAAAGCCCTGACCATACCCTCTGAACGTGGCTTTACACTACTGGAAGTTTACCGTATGCTTCCTGCTGGCAACACCAAAACCATTTAAATATCTGATTATGACAACAGCTACATTAGCTCCCGGGTTCAAAGAATTGACCGACCAGTTGAGCCAAACAGTACGAGATTCTAAAAAAATGATTCTCGAAACCCTTCGTCTCAACGGCGGACGGATCACCCTGCCGCCTTTGGATGATGAACAGGACACCTATCCCGTTACTGCAACATTCAACGGGCCTGATTACGATCTCCGCCTTAATATCACAAGTGTCTACGAAGAAAACGGAGATTTGTTTGCCGATGGAATAGATTCCGAAACCGGAGATTTAGAAAAAGATTATGAAGTTTTCCAAAATCACTATTCGGATATTATCGATTTTCTGGAAGAGGCCGTATCCATGATCAACGATCGTGCAATGCCGGAAAATCCGGAACCAGATTCTACAAACTCTTAAACTGTAATCTTATGAATAAAGAAAGTAATGAAGGCATCCTGAAAATCAGAAGCCATACCGTGCATTGGTCCCTGTACGGTAAAAACAGCCAACTTACAACCGAAGCCCGGGACTATATCGAAGATATGCTCTGCAGGGCACACGACAACGGACAACTTTACGCCGATCAGGAAGACGGCAGTCGGGCGCACGGATGGTGGCATGTTCCCCGTCCGACTACCAAATTTCACTTGCATTTGCTTTTCGGAAGCGGGCTTGTGTCCGATTTCAACGACAACGGCGTTATCCCTGCCGATGCCGAAGATAAAGGCGCCTGCGAATATCGGGAATTCGACACCGAGGCTGAAAGAAACGCCTACCTGCAAGCGCTACGCGATAGCAACGGCTGGATGGATTTCTGTACCCTGGATGATACGACCCCGGAACTGGACGAGTGGTGGCAGTTACAGGAAGAAACGGTAAAAGAGGCCGTAACGGGAATATCCCGCAGTGAATCCGACGAGCCCGAAGATCTCGCCTGTGTATGGAACCAACGTTGGGGAAACCTGCCTTTGGAACGCAAACAGAAAATTTACGATTCATACAACCTTAAACCAACAAACAATGACGCCGAATAAAATGCTGGACACAATTTATGACGACCTGATATCTGAAACGCGCTCTATTTCCCATCGTTATAGAAATAAGGGTCGGAATACCGGCTGAACGAAAGATTGATAAACTTCCCGGTATCCGGCAACAACGGTTCCAGTCTTTCCCGGACCTGCTCGGTACGAACCGTAATCCCCCTGATACACTGCAACGGCACGAAATCCCGCACAAGAAACTCCGCCTGCCGCCGAAGCCTTATGTCTTCGGTCATAATTTCCGGATAGTTATCGATCACATTCCAGGCCAAACGATCCATATCCTCCAAACGGGTATAGAAATTCGCATGCGGACTATTGGCATGCTTATCCGTAAAACACCACTTGGGACATCTTTCCAAAACTTCATCCAAACGGCACAGGATAAAGACGATATCCTCCTGTTTCCATTGTTTGGTCTTGTTCGGGCCGTATCTCGACTTGCGGTAAGGGCTGTCGATCTCCCAATACTCTTTACGGTTACGATCCGCATGGATAATCGAACTAAGCATCGGCATGCGGCCGTTAAAATAAAACGGCACATAATCCGTCAATACGCTCTCCGGATCACAGGGTACTTCCCTGTTTTCACGCGCTGCTGCCAGCTCGGGATCGCCGATAGCGACATACCCGGACTTAGCCTTGGGATGATGTTTGGCGCAAATCCCGGTCGACAACACATATTCCATGTTGTCGACGTGAACCATTTTGAAAATGTAACGCTTAGCGTATTCGGATAATTCGCCCATAATATTACCGATATAATAGTTATTACGTTTTACACCCTGTATTTGTTTCATTTTCAATAAAGTTATCTTCTTCCGATACCGGCCGCCCGAAAAGGCGGCCGCTTCTTTTTTATGCCTATTACAAACCATTTTAAATACGTGAGCCACACGGTAAAAACTGTCCGATGCCTATGGGTAAAACACCGTTCGAACCTGCCAGCGGAACCGCTCCGCCAAAAGAGCTCTTCCATCTTTCATTATCACCGTCCGGGAGATCATCCGGAAAATCAACCACTCAAAAACATTTTTTAATCTTTAAAAACACAACAAAATGAAAAAGAGCACAAAAACCACCAGCAAGAAAAGCGTGAACTCCACCGCAATGATCGTCGCTGCCGACACGGCAACCACTGTAGCACCTGTCGCCGGTATCGCGCCGTTTCAGTCCGTATCCATGCGTCTCCCGCTGTCGCAGATCGACCCGAGTCCGTTCAATCCGCGCAAAGATTTCAAACCCGGAGAACTCGACGAACTGACGGTCAGCATCCGTAACCAAGGCGTGCTGTCCGATATCCTGGTACGCCCCAAAGCAGAAGGCCGTTACGAGATCGTATTCGGAGAACGCCGTTTCCGGGCCGCTCAATTGGCAGAGCTGGAGAACATCCCGGCCAAAGTGCGCGAGATGAGCGACGAGGAAGCCGAAGACTGCGCCATCACCGAGAACCTGCTGCGCGAAGACCTGTCTCCTTTCGAAGAAGCACAGCTCTTCCGTCATTTGGAGGAAACCCGAGGTATGGACGTGAAGGAAATTTGCAGCCGCTACGGCAAAAGCGAAACTTTCGTGCGCGGGCGTATCAATCTCAATAAACTGATCCCCGAGGTCGCACAGATGCTCGAGAACGAAGAGATCGGCGTGGAAATGGCCAGCGAATTCGCCAACTACGAAGACACGATCCAGAAAGAGGTCTATGACCAGCATTTCCGCAACGAAGGATATTTCTCCTGGAAAGGAATCAAAGTCGGAGAATTCAAGAAACGGCTCTACGACAAGTATATGACCAAACTCGACAGCTACTCTTTCGACAAGACAGAGTGCGCCGCCTGCGGGCATAATACATTCAATCAGGTACTGTTCACCGATTGCGGAGACTGCGCCGGTTGCCAGAACCATGCATGTCTGCAGGACAAGAACCGGAAGTACCTTGTCGATCGCTGCATCGAGCTCTCCGCACAGGATCCGCGCCTGCACCTGGCTGTATTCCCGGAATTCGGCGATACGGCCGTTATCGACCAACTCACGGACAAAGGGCATGAAGTAGAAACGCTGGACGGCCCTTACTACCTCTATAAACCGGGGCCGTCGATGCCCGATGCGCCCATCGCCGAGGATTACGACGACCCCGACGATTACCAGATGGACAAGGAGGAATACGATGAGGAAATGGAATCCTTCAAAGAGGAGTGTACGGGACTGGAATTCGACATCTCCGAAGGCCGCATCCGCAAATACGCCGTAATCCGTAACACCGAGATCGACATCCGTTACGAAACCGTCCGGGAGGAAACGGTAACCGAAAACGGAATTACCCGTACCCTCGAACCCGAAAGTCCTGCCAAAGACCTGATCCGCAAGGACAGCCGCAACAAGGAAATCTGTTACGAACACATTACAAAAGACCTGAAAAAGGTTCTCAGATGTTCGCCCGAAGTTTTCCCGAAAAGCGAACTGACCTCGCGTGAAGAGCAAATCATGTACTATGTAATGCTCGACCGTATCTCCTACGGTAATAAACAGATTCTCGGCATCGAGAGCAGTTATAACGATTCCGACGACCGTCTGAAAGCAGCCGAGAACCTTACGCCAGAGCAGAAAACAATGCTGGCGCGTATGGCGATCATGCGTTACATGGACGACCTGAACGAGTATAACTGCAAAGAGGACTCCATCGATATCAAATTGATGACCGAGTTCGCCGAACTGCACTTTCCCGAGCAGAGCAAGGCGATTCTGGATCGTCATAAAAACATCTTCGACAAACGCCACACCAACCTGCAGGTGCGTATCGACGCCCTCGAACAGGAGGCCGAACGGCTCCGCCTGGAAGCTAAGGGTCTCGTTAAGGTCGGAGATGATCTGGTAAGCATCGAGACGGGCGAAATCGTTGAAGCCGGAACACCCGCCATCATCACGGCAGAAAACCAGCCTGACGCCGAAACACCGGAAGAACCCGCAGTAGTAGAAGCTCCTGCAGAAGAAACTCTCGCAGAAGAACCGGAACCGGCCGATTACCCGGAACCAGCCGAAATGGAAGAACCGAGGGAGGACTACATCCCCTATGAAGAAGAACTTCCGGATATGCGCGAACTGATTCCTGCCGATTTTTACGATCCCGATCTCGAAACGCCGGGCAAAAAGAAACGCACATCCAAGGCTAAAACCGTGAAAACGGCGGCCTAAGCTTATTTTCCTCTATTTCAAAAGGGACGGTCGGAAACGGCCGTCCCTTTTTTATCCTTCTAACAATTTAAAATTATGAATACATACGAAACAATGACCCCTGACGAGTTGGATAAAGAAGCGCTCGATTACTTCTACCGCCACCGGGAAAACGGCGGTTCCAGCGAATTCGACCCTTCGATCAACGACATCAGCCGGGCTCGAATAGCCGCTTATTACAAGCAGCACGGACAGTGCTTCCTCATTAAAATCAATGATTACAATTGCGACCGGAGGAATCCACAGATTACGTACACCCCCTATACCGGTCAGCTAATCTACAACTTCGAATTCAGTCTGGCATTGCCGGTCGAAGATGAACAGCTCCGAGAGTTGATCGTCGAACAAAACCGGGAGCATCCTACATTATCCGGCCTTACAGATAGAGTAAAAGCCATTTTTGAACGCGTAGAAGTCCTCCACGGTATTACCCTGCACTGGGCATAACCCGATTTAATCACCCAAAAAATCCAATATGAAAGCAATTCCTTTTTCTGAACTGAAAGATTTTCGTACAGGAGATTTCAACGACATTCCCGTACTATTTAGCGACTATCCCATCCTGAACGACACACTCCCCGAAGGAGTCTACGCCTATGACCTTCGCTGGGACGATACTCTGGAATATTTCGCCACCTTTGAAACCAGCGTATGGGTAAATTACGCAGGAACAATCCTGACAATGCAACCTGTCGAAATGAACGAAGACGGCTACTGTAATATACATGAATACGGGTTTGACGATGAAGACGTAACCGTTGCTCAATGGATGGAGCAACACCGTCCCCAAACCACCGGTTCCGGCCGATAATCCCATATGTACGGGAAATTCAAGTCCCGCCGTACACGGGCACCTACCATGAAACAAACTGTCAATACCTTCGCACAACAATTCGCCGAGCTTACAGGCGGCATTCTTGAAAGCCACCGTAACTTGCATATGGTCATCTACGACTACGGTTCGTCCCCCTCGCTGGCCCTCTGGCGAGGACAGCGCAGACAGCCTGACGAAACCCGTCATTTTTTGTACGCCCATGTGCGGGATCAATACGCCGACGAACTGCGCCGCAAGCAGGTACGCCACCTATTGTACCGCAAGGCCGCCAACCATATCCGCCGGGAACGAAAATACAAATGTTTTGCATCGCCCGGCGAAAAACGGATATTCTCATTCAATCTCAACGCTTAAAATTACATGATTATGAGATACAAGGGATTTACCGTTTCAGCCATCGACGACTGTGACGAAAACAAAGGCGGATACTTCTGCCAGGTATATGCAAGTCCCAACTTTTCCGGGACTCTCGATTTTTTCTGTATCCATCCCGATGAACTCTCCAGATGCGACAATCCCAAACTTGTAGCACGCCGCATGCGGAAATTGATAAGGGTCTATATCCGGAACAACTTCAAAGACCTGAAAGAGCTAAAACTCAAAACAGGGATTCGCAGATCCGCTGAAAACCAGCAGCGACAACGCATACAAAACCTAAACCGTGGAGCGGTACGCCAGCGTCAGCTTCGGTAAGGACTCGCTTTGCATGCTTCTGATGCTCATTGCGCGGGAAGAGCCTCCGGACGAAGTGGTATTTTACAACTCGGGCATGGAGTTCGAAGCCTTGTACAGGATCCGCGACCGGGTGCTTCCCCTGCTCGAAAGACACGGCATCCGGTATACGGAACTGGCGCCTGAGCATCCATTCCTGTATGATATGTTCGAACGGGAAGTGCATGCCCGCGACGGCAGCATACACTACGGTTACAGTTGGTGCGGGGGGCGATGTCGCTGGGGTACGAGCCAGAAAACACAGGCCCTCGCCCGGCACAACCGGGACGGGATCGATATGGTTGGCATCGCCTTCGACGAACCCGAGCGACTGGGACGCGATTACCGGCCCAACAAACGCTTCCCCCTGTACCAATGGGGCGTAACAGAAGCGCAGGCCCTGCAATATTGCTACGAACACGGTTACCGCTGGCTTGAGGACGGTCTCGAGCTGTACAGCCTGCTCGATAGGGTCAGTTGCTGGTGCTGTCGTAATAAGAACCTGCGCGAACTGGAAAACATCTACCGCTACCTGCCACACTACTGGCAAGGGCTATGTCGCCTGCAGGAACGCACGCATCTGCCATACCGTTCTGGCGGCGAAACCGTCTTCGATTTACAGAAACGGTTCGAAAGAAACATAAATCCATTTAAACCAAAAAATTATGAATGATTCCGATTTACTGATTATACCTGCTTCTAAGCAGGAACTGATCGACCTCTATTTCGATAAAAAAGAAAACGAATCCCTATGGGTACAATACCAACAAAATGAACAAAATATACGCATCGCGCTTTCTGATCCGAATAATTATTACGAACCTCTCGTCTCCCAAATTAAAAAACTGGTAGATGAATCCACTCAATTAAACCGCCGTATATTCCAGATCGCGTTCATGGCCTTCGCCCGCCGGATATGCGAGGATCAGGTAGCAATTTGCAATAACGAATTTTGGAATGCGCCCTGCGGCAAGGAATCCGAATATATACAGGCATCACAAATGCCCGATGTGTGTACCGACAATAAGCTATACAATGATATGATGCAATGGTGGGATAAACTTGAAGTGGAAAGTATAAAAAAAATTGCAGTCCATTTCAAAGATGAGTTCGGTAATGAAGATATGGATGCCTGTGATGACTTTCTCGACGAAAGACTCAGTGAAATATGGTATTTCCTTTCAATAAAGGACAGGGAACGCATATACGACTATTGCCTGCAAAATAACCTGTTACAAAACACTTCGCAGACTGCGGATAAAGAACAGAAATAATTACTTTAAACTTTACCATGAATAGAGAATTTGAAAAAACTGTCCAATCTCTGATGGATTCCGTAGAAGAGACCATGGAAAACCTGTTCACACGCTGGCAGGATGAAAAAGAATATGAAGATTTTGAAGATTATAAGCAGGTAATGCGTCAGATAGTGTCCCGGACATCCGGTGTCGACTTTATCGACGCATCCTCCGAACCCTTCGGATTCGATTTCTCCATCGGAAATATTACCTGTTGCTACACAATTCGGCCCAAAGACGACGAAAATATCGAGATCGAATGCAGTCTTGGAAAAATTACACCCGGCAAGACGGACGAAAGCATCGATAGCTAAACAGGTTCCCGTTTAGCTTATCCTTTCAGTATCTGGGTAAATTACATACATAATGCCGATTAAAACGAACAAGGCATCCTCCGCCGGGATGCCTTAAAATCGTAATAAAATATGGAAAAACCGATTGCAACCAAATTCGTCAAATGGGAGATACCTCCTTTGGAAACCCTCGCCCATTCACAGGTATACCTCTTGCGTGAAAAACTCAACCGGGGTGAAAAACTTACCCGCGAAGAAAAAGATTTTATCGCCAGCCAGATTCCTAATACCTATTTCAGACAAGCGATCCCGCTGCGGGGTTATCGCTTCGACTTTTCCGACGTGCTGCACGGTTACGTCATAAAGCAGTACGATTCGTGGTATGAGCGTTACGCGCCGGACCGTACCAGCCTTCGAAAAGCAGTCTACGGACGTATTGAAAAAATCCTTGAAATGTAGGTTGTGTTTGATTATTACTTTATAATAATTATCTTTACGTAAAATAATAGACAAGCTATGAGAACGCTTAAAAATCCCTTCATAACCAGCGGCTACGAGTCCGCGGAATACTTCTGCGACCGCGAACAGGAGAGCCGGAACCTGATCCGGGAAGTGACCAACGGAAACAATCTGGCCCTGATCTCCACCCGTCGTATGGGGAAGACCGGCCTGATCCAGCACTGTTTTCACAATCCGGAAATAAAGGATAACTACTATACTTTTTTCGTGGATATCTACGCGACCAAATCGCTGCGTGATTTCGTGTTTTCCCTGAGCCGGGTGATCGTCGACGGTCTGAAACCTTTCGGGAGAAAGGCGATCGAGGGATTCTGGAACAGCGTCAAATCCCTGCAGGGCGGCATCACTTTCGATCCGGTAGGCAATCCCAGCTTCAACCTCCAGTTGGGCGATATCCATTCCACAGAAGCCACGCTCGACGAAATATTCCGATACCTGGAACGTGCCGCCAAACCGGTCATCGTCGCCATCGACGAGTTCCAGCAAGTCGCGTCCTATACCGAAAAGAACGTGGAAGCGTTGCTGCGTACCCATGTCCAGCATTGTCGCAATGCCCGTTTCATCTTTGCCGGCAGCCAGCGCCATGTTATGGGAAGCATGTTCACCAGCGCATCACGCCCATTTTACCAAAGCGTGTCGATGATGTACCTGGAAAGCATCGCCCTTCCCGAATACGAAGCCTTTGCCCGGGCCCATTTCGAAAAAGGTGGCCGCCAGATCGAACCGGGGGTGGTAGAAAACATCTACGAGCGATTCGACGGCATTACGTGGTATGTGCAAAAAATGCTCAACATGCTGTATAGTATAACACCCGAAAAGGGAGAGTGTACGGTAAAGATGATTCCCGAAGCCTTGCAGAACATTCTCGATTCTAATAATTACACCTTTCAGGAGATCCTGTTCCGCCTGCCGGAAAGACAGAAACAACTGCTCATCGCCATCAATAAAGAAGGCGAAGCCCGCGCGGTTACCTCCGGGGAATTTGTCAAAAGAAACAGCCTCCCGTCGCCGAGCTCCGTACAGGCCGCCCTCAAAGGATTGCTCGAGAAAGATTTTATTACGCACGAACAGGGCGTCTACCGCATTTACGACCGATTCTTCGGAATCTGGCTCGAAGAGAATTATTAACCGGCAGTCCGGATAATCCGCCCTGACGGAATACGACCAAAACCGTTTCTGAATCCTTTCCTTTCCGGGGGAAGGATTTTTTGTGCTTTCCGGCGCCGCTCATGCGGCGTCCGTGAAACGTTTATCCTTTTGACAACCTTCAAAACGTGGGCGCAACACGGTAAAAACTTGCATGTACGCTATGCCTTACATTTATCGAAACAAACCCGATGAGAGTTCGGGGCCGATCCCCCGGAACGACCGTCCGGGAAAATACTTCCCCGGACATTTTACAATGAACGATCCCCACGGAAAACCGACACGACGGGGGTTGGATACCCGAACAGGTTTTCCGACCCAATGCCCGGGGGAGTTAAAGCGGATGCAGGAACAATGGGGAGCCTTGTCCGCCGAAAATTTTGCATCCGCAGCGGAATCCTTGCCGGTTTGAAAAACTATCCGGCTCCCGAACCGGTCAGTCCTGATTTCACAGCGATCGTCGATCTGCTGATGCTCGTAAACGCCACAGGGCTTTACGAAGCTTTTTACGAATATTATCCCCATGTACGCCTGTTGGAAATCAGCATCTACGAAGGCCGGTGGAACTACCTCAAACACCCGGTATTTAAAATGTGCCTCGAATGCGGAGAGGTATCTCTTTTCGATTTCGACACCGATGAACGGATCACTCCCGAGAACCTGCTGGAACGCCTGATACTATTAGTACAGTAAAACATTTTGTACGGTAAAACGTTCACGCAGCTTTACAGATAAAGCGTTTCATGTTCAGTCACAGAAAAATACACAGTGAACCGTCTTTCTTATAACAACATACAATTAATAAAATAAATTTATCTTACATTTGTATCAATCCGTTGTCAGTAATTTCATTGTAAATAAAAAGAGAAGTAAGAAGGATAAAATAATTAAGATAAATACTGTTTATTCCGGTTTCCGAAACGACCAAAATACTGATACGCAGAATAAACAGGCAGGGCTTGTGCTTATGGCACGGGTCCGGCTTGTTTGCGTCGGAGCGCTTGGTCGTGCTTGGAAACCGGACTCGCCGGAACCCGTGCTTTTGGTTTCAAGAGCCCCCGATTTTCACAAACCAATACTGCTCCCATGAAAGACACTCCAAACCCCCTCGTTTTGCTTTTTGGACCTTCGAATGCCCATATACTTGAGCAATCTGGACAAATGGCGGAAAACAGCTCCTTCCCAAATCCGGAATCCCGGTTGGAAACAATACTGGCCCGGACGATAAAGGAGCTTTACAAGAAAGGACGCCGCACCTTTTTTTCCGACTTACAAAGCGGGTTCAACCTCGAGGCGGCCAACTGCGTATTGATGCTCCGGGAGAACGATCCAGAGCTGAAAGATATCCGCCTGCTGGTCAACCCGCCCGATGAACAAACGATTTCCGGCTATGATAACCTCAGCCGGGCACTCTATACGGACATACTGGCCAATGCCCAGAATTATTACCGCGACGCAATGGAGATTTGTCAAACCGGAAGCTGCTCCTACCTGCTTTGCTATGACGACGGAGCCGACGGCCCTACACAGAACATAGTACGGCAGGCCCGGAAAAACGACATACCCATAATCAACCTCCGAAAAGGATGAGACCGGACTCTATATAGAAAAACGCACGACTGGAAATTCCTGCTGTGCGTTTTTTTACTGCTGTCTATAGTGCCATCATATACGAATATCCGATCTTACCGAATCGCTAAGATTTCCTGTAACAGATGCCGATCAACCTTTCTGTTATAGCGCTGCCCCTGCGCTGTAGAACATAAATTGAAGATTATTTTATTACGGGATTTTGCCGCTCTTATAATATGAGTCTGATAAGGCAACGTACCATCATAATAGGTAACCAGCATCGAACTATTACTCAGTAATGCAGTGTTTTTGCTTCGGGTACACCCGTATTGACTTCTTTCCCGGATCACGACCTGCGCATCCGCACTCTCGAAAACATCCATATAGATTTGAGAATAAGGAGGCGGATACGGCCGTTCATGCTCGAATGACGTGGCAAATACGATCAGCCGGATATTACTGAGTCCTCCGAAACGTTTCATCGATAAGATGGCTGATGCCGCGCATAGATCGAATCCTGCGGACAAACTACACAAAAAAGTATCGTAGCCCCGTTGATACAGTAAACTGGCTAATTGCTCACTACGCCTCCATATTTGCTGATTGATCTCGCCCTCAGTCCATCCCGTCAATATCCCGGAGGATACTAAATACTTACCTGAAAATGCTACGGTTTTTCCTTCATCTATTTTGCATTCGATATTTGCCATTATGATTCGATAAATCCTTAAAAAAGGGGAATGCACCGCTGTTGAAGTTCATTTCACCAGGTTAGAAGAGGCCGCTAAGCACATTCCCCCCCGTAGGGCGTCCGTTGCGAGACACCTACTTTGATTATGAAAAAGTTGTTGTTGGAAATAAAGTGCAGGGCCGATTCTACTAACCCATTGCAAAGTTTTGATTATGAAAAAGAAACTGTTTGAAAAGACAGCCCCGCACTTTATAAGAATGGAAAAATGATCTCTTAAAAAAGTATAGGGCTCCATCCAAATCCGCCGCCTTTGAAATAACCGGTGAGTTTCCACCG
>ERZ857882.4308-NODE-4308-length-12415-cov-2.574515_pt1 | contig 12415 bp, 10 predicted proteins | sample MGYA00519697_ERZ857882 | MGnify/ENA primary metagenome ERZ857882 (study PRJEB31778, sample SAMEA3449373) | human gut metagenome | biome: human gut; feature: human-associated habitat; material: faeces | place: United Kingdom | collected 2010/2012 ... | reverse complement strand
GGCCACAATCTGCGGGCGCTTCTGCAAATCGCCGTAGCGCGCCAGCTCCAGATTGATGGCCTCGTAATCCTCCAGAGGATCGCGGCCCTCGCTGCCCGCCATATCCAGCACGTGGATCAGCAGGCGCGTGCGCTCCACATGGCGCAGAAAATCATGCCCCAGACCCGCGCCGTCGGCAGCGCCCTCCACCAGGCCGGGGATATCCGCCATGACAAAATCCTGCCCGTGGCGGCGCACGATGCCCAGGTTGGGCGTGAGGGTGGTAAAGTGATAATTGGCAATCTTGGGCTGCGCGCGGGTGACGACAGACAGGATGGTGCTTTTGCCCACATTGGGGAAGCCCACCAGGCCGACGTCCGCGATGGTTTGCAGCTCGAGGGTGAATTTGAACGCCTGCGTCTGGATGCCGGGCTTGGCAAAGTTAGGCGCCTGGCGGGTGGGGGTGGCAAAGTGCGCGTTGCCCCAGCCGCCGCGGCCGCCGTGCAGCAGCACACGGCGCTGCCCGGCCTCGAACATATCGGCGATCACCTGATCGTTCTCGCCGCGCACCAGCGTGCCCACGGGCACCTTGATCACCAGATCCTCGCCCGCCTTGCCCGAGCTGCGCCCGGCCTTGCCATCCTCGCCATTGGGGGCGAAGTACTTGGCGCGGAAGCGGAAATCCAGCAGCGTGTGCATGTTGCCATCCGCCAGCAGGATCACGCTGCCGCCATTGCCGCCGTCACCGCCGTCGGGGCCGCCGTTGATGACAAAGTTTTCGCGGTGGAACGATACGCAGCCGTTGCCGCCGTTGCCCGCCTTGGCGGTAAACGGCGCTTTATCTACAAACAGTGCCATGAAATTGACCTCTCTTTATTTTGCTTCGCCGGGAGCCAGCCGCTCGCAGCCCCACAGCACCAGGATACCCGCGATGGCGGCGATCACGCCCACCAGGTCAATCTTGCCAAAGCCGGGGAACACGCAGCCGATGGAGCCCAGCACAAAGCCGAAAATAGCCGCGTAGGTGGGTACGGGGAATTTAGCCAGCAGGAATTTGATTAGCTTGGAGCAGTATACCAGGCCGATAACTACGCCAATACCGAAGGGCAGAAGCACAAGCACCGCGTCCAGCGTGGCGGCGGTGAAGGGGAACAGATTGGCCACGGATGCAATCAGCGTGCCGTACACGCCCAGCAGCAGCATCACAAAGGAGCCGGAAATGCCGGGAATGATCATGGTGGAGGAGGCGATCACGCCGTACACCAGCATCAGCAGGATGTTGCCGATGTTCACGTTGGCGGCGGTCGCGGTGGCCTTGGCGGCCTCCTTGGCCTCATCGGTGTTGCCCGCCACAATCATGGGGATCATGATGGCAAAGCCCGCGATAAAGGCGATCACGTTGGCGGGGTTGATCACCAGCTTGGTGCCCTTGCCGCCCGGCAGGAATGAGCTTTTGAACAGCATGGGGATGCTGCCCAGAATAACGCCAATGAAGAACATGGCCGACTGCGCAGGATAATTGACCAGTGCCCAGTTCATCAGCTTACCAAAGGCCAGAATGCCGATGGCCAGGCCGATGGCGAAGGTGACCAGGAACTTCCACTCTTTTTTGATGTTGTGCAGCGGGTCGGACAGCACCGACAGCAGCCGCTCATAGATGCCGAATACCACGGCCATGGTGCCGCCGGATACGCCGGGAATGACGTTGGCCAGGCCGAATACGACGCCCGCCAGAACGAAATACAACAGTTGCATGTGCATTCTCCTTGTATGTTATTGGCGCACCGGCGCCTGAGATTCATAAGGAAAATAATGGTAGAGCGTGCAGAATGATGATGAAGGCGTTCCCCCTCTTCCGTCTCGCTGCGGCTTGACGCCCTCTCCCGAGGGAGAAGGCTTTTATTGTCGTGCTTTTATTAAGCCACGAAACCAGTTTGCTGCATTGACGCAATCACCAAAAGGCTCCGCCTGGAGGAGAGGCTCCGCCGTAGGCGGTGGTGAGGCGCGTAATCCGCCTCTGTGGCAGATACAGGCGGATGCAGCGCCAATGAGGCAACGAGTTTTGCAAGCGTCAGCGCTGCAAAACGACTATGCCGAATTGTGAGGGCCGTAGGCTGCGAAGCAGCCGTTAGCATAGCTATATAAGATAACGCCGCGACGGCGGCTACACCTCATCCGCTTCACTACGTTCAGCACCTTCTCCTCAATGAGAAGGCTTTTGGGTAGTCTTCCTTGCCAACTATCGCCGGCAGTTATACATGATTTCCGCGTCCAACCATTCCCCGTGGCATGCCGATGAAATCGGCGCAGGGCTGGCGAAGCCAGACCGAAGGGGAAAAGCAGGAAGCGAACGGAGGAAAGCCTGCTTTCATCCGGGCAGTTCAGGCTTTTCCCTGCCACGGGACAAATAAGCAGCAATGCCGCCAAACAGCTTAACTCAATAAGCTTTCACGTCATACACTGGTTCTTTGTTACTTTCTTCACTGAAGAAAGTAACATAACCTCCCCCTCGTCCCTTACCCCTGCGCCAGCTCACGCAGCAGCGCGCCGGCAGCGCTGGCCGCAGCGTCCGCCGCGCTGATTTCGTGCGCGTTGGAGTTCGCCACGCCGCTCTCATCGCCCGTATCGCTCATGGCGCGGATGGCCAGGAAGGGCACGTCGTTCACATAGCAGGTATAGGCCGCCGCCGCGCTCTCCATATCCACGCACAGCGGGTGCCAGGCGTCCACGATCTCCTGCCGCCCCTCCTGCGCAATGAACTGTTCGCCCGATACCATGTCGCCAAAGAATGCCGGGTACAGGAAAGCCCCACGCTCATTCAATTTGTGACATACGGACAGCAGCATTTCATCGCCCGGATAGTAGCCGTGCGCAATGCCGCCGCGATGGCGCAGCCAGGCGACGTTCACATCATGCTGCGCCAGGCGCTCCGAAAATGCCAGCGCGTGAATGCCCAGCCGCGGATCCATGCTCCCGGCCACGCCTACCATGATGATATGCGTCACCGCAAAGCGGTCGATCAGCAGCTGCGCCGTGATGCCCGCATTTACCTTGCAGACGCCCGTCGCCGCCAGCACCACCGGCAGCCCGTTCACATCGCCCTCGATCACCGTGGTCTTGGCCACTTCGTGCCGCGCCGTTTCGCGCAGATAGGGCAGCAGCTGGTCAAACTCCGTCTTCATGGCGCAAAGCAGTCCGATTTTCATACGTATTGCTCCTTTTTGTCAGATGCTGATGCCCGGAAGCAGCGCCACCGAGCGAATCTTTTTGCCCGCCGCCGCACGCATCAGGGCCACCTGCGCCGCATTGCGGCTGTAAATGCGGGTGGAAATCTGCGTTACCCCGCGCGGGCGCAGGATGTCGCTGGCTGCGCCGATGATGGCCTTGGCAAAGCCCTGACGGCGATAGTCCGCGCGCACATACAGCGATACCAGCGTGACGTTTTGCCCCTCGCCCGTAAACAGCGCCTCGCACACGGCGTTGCCGCCGCGATAGTAGCCGATGGCCAGAAAATGCTCCATGCCCATGCAGCGGCCCAGGAATTCCGCATCCAGGGGCGTAATGCGATAGGCGTTCATACGCTGCAAAAATGCCTGCACATCCTGCGGCGTTTTAAGCGGCACGGAGGCGTAATTGCAGTTGACGGGCGCGCGCGCCGGCCAGCCGGGCAGGCCAAAATGGTACAGATCCTCGCTGTCGTCCATTTTAAAGCCCGCCTTGGTGTAAAAGCCATTCAGATCCCAATCCTCCGGGGCAATCTGCGTAAACAGCCGTCCGCGCAGATTGGGCGCCTGCGCGCGCAGCTGCTCCGCCCGCGCCAGCAGCGCGCCGAAAAGCAGGTTGCGCCCCGCAGGCTGCGAATCCAGCTGCATATAAATATGCAGCGGCGCTTCGGGATACATCTCAGGCTGGTAGAAAAGGGTGACGGAGCCCATGCCCATTTCGATCATCTGATCGTTGGTGACAAAGAAGCAATCTTCCGGCGCTATGCCCTGATACGGGGCGATCGGGTGTGTCAAATGCATGCGTATTCCTCGGTTCGCTTTTAAATTTGAATTGGTATTACCATTCCGCGCCCGTGCTGCGGCTGCTGGGGTTCAGGTCGTAGAGCACATGCGCCACCTCGGGCCGTTCGCGGCGGATGCGGTCGGTCACGCGCTCCAGCAGGTCAAAGGGCAGCCGCGCCGCATGCGCCAGCTGTGCCGGATCGCTCGACTGCATGGCGCGCAGAGCGATGATCACGCGAGTATCCTCGCCGGGCAGCGCGCCCAGCAGGGCGAAATACTGCCACAGGCGCTTGTTCAGCCCCGCAGCAGCAATTTCCTCGGTAAAGATCAGATCAGCCGCGCGCAGCGTTTGCAGCCGCGCCGGAGTAACATCGCCCAGAATGCGCAGCGCCAGCCCGCTGCTGGGGAAGGACTGCCGCCCCAGGATCTCGGCGGGCACGTTCAGGTATTCGCCCACGCGGCGCACCTCGTCCTTGAACAATTCCCGCAGCGGCTCAACCACCGGCAGTTCCGCATGCAGTCCAGGCTTGCTGGCAGGGTTCACGCCCCGCAGCACATCGTCGCAGGTGGTGCTGCGCAGGATCACGGCAAATTCGCCCATGCCCGCCAGCGTTTCATCCATCACGGCCTGCAACGTTTGCCCGATGGCCCGGCGCTTGTCATCCGGCTCCACCAGGCCGCTGAGCGCCTGCGTAAAGCGCTCCTGCGCCTGCACGTTTACAATGCTCAGGCCCATCTGATCATGATAGAAACGCATCACCTGCACGGCCTCGTTTTCGCGCAGCAGGCCTGTATCCACAAAGATGCATTGCAGCCTGTCGCCCAGCGCGCGATGCGCCAGCAGGGCGGTGATGCCGCTGTTAAGCCCGCCGGTCATGGCGCATACGGCGCGGCCCTCGCCCACCACGCGGCGGATCTCCTCCTCCGCACGGCCCACAAAGGCCTCATAATCCCACCAGCGGGTGCAGCCGCACACGGACAGGACAAAGTTGAGCAGCAGCCGCATGCCGTCAGTATCATTTTGCTCCAGGGTAAACTGCACCGCGTACAGATTGCGCTCGCCGAGCATATACCCCACCGTTTCGTGCTGAGACTCGGCCAATACCTGCGCGCCGGGCGGCAAACGCAGGCGGCGCACATTGTGCAGCATGCGCTCGCAATCGTCCAGCCCCTCAGTCAGCGTGCAGCGGGCAAAGGCTACCCCACCGATGCTGTTGCAGATGGCCGTCTCCTGCGCGTCGCCGCCCAGGGCACGGCACAGCATGGCCGCCGTATCGCCCATGGCCAGCAGGGGGTACCCCTCCTGCAGCAGACCCATATCCATGCCGCCGGGCACGCCGCCCGTCACCCCGCCGGAGAGAATGACCCCCAGCGGCTGCTGGGCGCGCACCTCCTCCAGGGCAATATTGCCGGGCACAATTTTGCAGTACACATGCTCTGCGCGCAGGCCGCGCGCAATCGCGCGCGTGCAAGCATCGTCAAAGTTGAGTATCAGCACCATATCGCGCATGCGATTCCCCTCCTGTCACTCATCCCGCACGATAAAGTTGGCGTCGTCCTGCCAATAGGTTTCTTCATATATGTGCTGCAGCGTCAGCTGGGTGTGATGATTGGCAATGCCGGTGGGCACCTTGTCAGTTGCCTGCTGAAAGGCACGCACCGCCTCCACTGTGGATGGGCCGTAGGTACCGGTAGCGTACTGCGCGTCCAGATATCCCAGATAGCACAGCATATCCTGCAATTCCTGCACCTTTTTGCCCGTGTTGCCGCTTTGCATCACGATATCCGCCAGATCGCGCACCGTGCCATAGCCCATCACGCGCCAATCGGTCAGCTGATGGGTATTGCGCTGCACGCGGTCAGGCATGTTGCCCTCGATCACATGGGCGGTGATAACGCCCTGCGCATCCTGCGTGCAGTATTCCACCAGGGCCACATGCGAGGTGTTGGTGCCATCCACAGAGTAAAACACCCAATCGCCCGGCTGCGGCACATAGCTGCCCGAGGCCATGGATTCCTCCTGCCCGATCAGCCACTGTGAGCCCCAGCCATCCACAAAGCCCGTGCGGGCAATGTAGCGACCCTCGCGGATAAACCAGTTGCGCCCGGTATTCTGGCTGGAATACATCGGATACACGCTGCGCAAAAGGCTTGTGCCGTGCTGCTGATCCACCTGATCGACGCACCAGCACAAAAACTCCGCGCACCACTCAGCATACGGATCGCCCGACCACTCGCCATACTTGGTATAGCCGCGGCTGCCCTCCTGATATCCCAGCTCGCCCCGCGCCACATCCAGCAGCCAATGCACATACTGTGGCACCGGATAGGCAGGGTCGATCATCTGATCCTCCGCCAGAGCCAGGGGGCACAGCAGGCATGCAAGCAGCGCAAACACGATCACCCGGATCGCCGCGCGCCTCCAGCGTCCTTCCCGCATTGCCCCATCGCCTCCTTCGCAGAATTTCAGAGATAAATCATTATACAATAATTCGTCTCCGTTGGCAACCAAAAGCGCAGGAATGTTGAAAAGCAGCGCGGGATTTTACAATCATTTCCTATTTATAGTTTTCTTTTAGCTATTTACAAGGAATATCCCCCGCAGCCAGGTCAGCGCGGGCCACACAAAGGTGACGCGCTCAGTGCCGTCGGGCTTGCCCAGCATGCCAGGGCAGATCAGGCTCCACCACGCGCTCTGCCTCGCAGGCAGGGCGGTAGGCGGCAGCTCGGCCGCACAGATCAACAGGCAAAACAGCAATACGGACAGCAGCATACAGATAATGCCCTTCATGGAAAAACCCTCCTTCACAATGTGACTGCATAAAACCAGTATGCGCAAAGCATCGCACGGCTATTCACAGGGGAAATAAAGGCCGGATTTTATTACCCGGCAGGAAAGTTTGAACAAAATATGAATATTAAAAACACCCCTTGACTTTCATTTTCAAATGCCTATAATATGTTGCATGTCGTACAGTTTGACGGCATACATTTAAAATCAATTGTCATTTTAGCAGAAACGGAGGAGACCCATGGAAAGGGCACTGGGCATCGAGCTGCGCAAGCTGTCCAACCTGACCTGCCGGTATTTTGACCAGCAGACCAACAAACGAGCGGTAGACGCCGTCACCGGCACCAACGGCTGGATCATCGGCTATATCGCGCGGCGCGAAAAGGAAGGGCGCGAGGTTTATCAGCGCGACCTGGAAACCCGCTTTGGCATCACGCGCTCCACAGCCTCCAAGGTGGTGGCGCTGATGGTGCAAAAGGGCTTAATCGAGCAGCAAAGCGTGCCGGGCGACCGGCGCGTGCGCCGTCTGACGCTAACCCCCAAGGCGGAGGAAGTTAAGCGCATGATGGATGAAGACCATGAAAAGTTCGAGACCACGCTGCGCAAGGGACTGAGCGAGGAGGAGCTCGCTACCCTCTTTTCCCTGCTGGATCGCCTGCAGGAAAATCTGCGCGGCATGGATGTAAAGGAAGGGACGGAAAAAGCATGATTAAAAAGTTAGCCCGGCGTGTGCGGGAGTATAAAAAATACGCCATCGCAACGCCGCTGTTTATGGTGGGCGAAGTAGCCATGGAAACGCTGATTCCCATGATCATGGCCTACCTGATCGATCGCGGCATCGAACAGGGAAGCATGGCTCAGATCTGGATCAACGGCGCAATTCTATTGGTTGCGGCGTTTCTGTCCATGTTCTTTGGCGTAAAGGGCGGCGAAATGGCGGCCACGGCCTCCTGCGGCTTCGCGCGCAACCTGCGCCATGATATGTATTACAGCATTCAGGATTATTCTTTCTCCAATATCGACAAGTTCAGCACCTCCTCGATCATCACCCGTCTGACCACGGACGTGACCAACGTGCAAAACGCCTTCCAGATGATCATGCGCATGGCCGTGCGTTCGCCCATGACGCTGATCTTCTCCATGGTAATGGCGCTGACCATCGACGCGGAAATTTCGCTGGTGTTCCTGCTGTGCCTGCCGGTGCTGGGCCTGGGCATGTATCTGATCATGAGCCGCACGCACCCCATCTTCCGCCGCGTGTTCAAAACCTACGATTCGCTCAACAACGTGGTGCAGGAAAACCTGCGCGGCGTGCGCGTGGTGAAGAACTTTGTGCGTGAAGATCACGAAATCCAGAAATTCGATAAGATTTCCGAGTCCATCTATCAGGATTTCACCCATGCCGAAAAGAACATGGCCTTCATGAGCCCGCTGATGATGACCTGCATCTACGCCTGCACGCTGCTGATCTCCTGGCTGGGCGCCAAGGCGATCATCGCCTCAGGCAACAACGCGGCTGTGGGCATGACTACCGGCCAGCTGATGAGCATGATCACCTATGTAATCCAGATTCTCTCCAGCCTGATCATGCTGTCCATGGTATTCGTGATGATCACCATGTCCCGTGCCTCCGCGCAGCGCATTGTGGAAGTGCTGGATGAAAAGAGCGATATCGTATCCCCCAAGGATGCGGTGAAGGCCGTGCGCGACGGCTCGGTGGATTTTGATCACGTCAGCTTCCGCTATGCCTCCCGCAGCGAAAAGGACTGCCTGAGCGATATCGACCTGCACATCCCCTCGGGCGCGGTTGTAGGCGTGCTGGGCGGCACGGGCGCGGGCAAATCCACGCTTGTGCAGCTCATCCCCCGCCTGTATGATCCCAGCCAGGGCGCTGTGCGCGTGGGCGGTGTGGATACCCGCAAGTACGATCTGACCACCCTGCGCGACAGCGTGGCCATGGTGCTGCAAAAGAACGAGCTGTTCTCGGGCACTATCAAGGATAACCTGCGCTGGGGCAACGAGCACGCCACAGACGCGGAAATCATGGAGGCCTGCCGCCTGGCTCAGGCCGATCCCTTCATTCAGGATTTCCCCGATAAGTACGATACCTGGATCGAGCAGGGCGGCACCAACGTATCCGGCGGCCAGAAGCAGCGCCTGTGCATTGCCCGCGCGCTGCTGAAAAAGCCCAAGATCCTGATTCTGGACGACTCCACCAGCGCCGTGGATACTCGCACGGACGCGCTGATCCGTGAGGGCTTCCGCTCCTATATTCCCGATACCACCAAGATTATCATCGCCCAGCGCGTCGCCTCCGTACAGGATGCGGATATGATCGTCGTGCTGGATAACGGGCGCATTGCCGACTGCGGTACGCACGAGGAGCTGCTTGCCCGGTGCGAAATCTACCGCGAGGTATACCAGTCCCAGACCAAGGGAGGCGAAGACAATGAGTAACGCGCCCAAGAAACCCCAGGGCGGCATGCCCATGGGCGGCCCGCACGGGCCGCGCGGCATGGGGCCCCGCCAGCCCATCAACAAGAAAGTGCTGCTGCGCGTGCTAAGCTATCTGAAGCCCTATTGGCCGCGCCTGCTGGTTGTGTTCTTCTGCATCGTGCTGGATGCGATCGCCACGGCCTCGGCCGCCACATTCCTGGGCACGCTGATTGACGATTACATTGTGCCCCTGCTGGCCGATGCTGCCAGCGGCATCGCGCCCGTATACACAGGCCTGCTGACCGCCATCCTCAAGATGGCCGGGCTGTACCTGCTGGCCGTGGTGGCGGTGTTCCTGCAAAGCCGCATCATGGCGATCATATCGCACAGCATCCTCAAGAATGTGCGCAACGAGATGTTTGCGCACATGCAGCTGCTGCCCATCCGCTATTTCGATACCCACACCCACGGCGAAGTGATGAGCTTCTACACCAACGATACCGACACGCTGCGCCAGCTGATCAGCCAGACGCTGCCCAATGTGTTCTCCTCGGCCATTTCGCTGCTGGTGGTGTTCATCTCCATGCTCAATTGCAGCGTGTGGCTTACGCTGGTGGTGGTGCTGTGCACCCTCGCCATGCTGAAAGTGACCGGCAAGCTGGGCGCAAAGAGCGGCACCTTCTTTGTCAAGCAGCAAACCTCCCTGGCCAGCCTGAACGGCTATATCGAAGAAATGATCAATGGCCAGAATGTCGTCAAGGTGTTCAACCACGAGGAAATCGCCAAGGGCGAGTTTGACCACCGCAACGACGATCTGTGCGAAAACGCCACCAGCGCCAACCGCTTTGCCAACGTGATGGGCCCGGTAAGCAACAACATGGGCCATATCCAGTACGTCATCCTGGCTATCATCGGCGGCGCGATGGCCATCGTTGGCATCACCAATCTGAGCCTGACGGGCGGCTTTGGCACGCTGACGCTGGGCGCGATCACCGCCTTCCTGACCCTGTCGCGCAACTTCATGCGCCCCATCAGCCAGGTGATGCAGCAGGTCAACTTCATCGCCATGGCCATGGCCGGCGCCGAGCGTATCTTCAGCCTGCTGGATGAAACACCCGAAGCCGACGAGGGCTATGTCACTCTGGTCAACGCCCGCGAGGAAAACGGCGAAATCGTCGGCTTCATCACCGGCGCGGAGAAAAAGGAGTTTCTCCCCGGCGAGACGCGCGAGAACACGCCGGGCTATCTGACGGCCATCTTCGTGCGGCCGGACATGCGCCGGCGCGGAATCGGCGGCGCGCTGCTCGCGGCGCTTGAGGACGCGTTCCGCGCGGCGGGTAAGAAGAGTTTCGTTTCCAGCGGAAACAATCCCGTGAACCTGCCGTGGTTCATCCCGGGTACGCCGGGACACGACCACAACAACGCCCCCGGCGTGGACGAACGCTGCGAAGGCTATCCCTTCCTGCTGCACCGGGGCTATCAGGCCGCCTTCACGGAGATCGCCATGTATCTGGACTTGAGCAAATTCCAGTGGGATCCCGCGCTGGATGCGAAAATCACCGCGCTGGATGCCGAGGGCATCCGGGTGGGCCGTTGGACGCCTGACTGCGGCACGGAGCACGACCGGCTCTGCGACCACGTGGGCAGCGAGTACTGGCGGCACGTGCTGGATACCGAGCTGGAAGCGTGGCAGAAAAATGAGCCCAACGCCGACCCGTCCCTCTGGCCGGACGGCCGCCGCCCTGCCGGGCCGCGCCCCCTGCTGACTGCCACCACCGGCGGGCACATCGTGGCCTACACCGGCCCTGTGGATCTGCAAAAAAGCGGCCGGGGCTGGTTTACCGGCATCTGCTGCGACCCGGACTACGGCGGCCGCGGCATCGCCTCCGTCCTGTTCAACCTGCTCATGCGGGAGTTCGTGGCCGAGGGCGCGAAGTTCAGCACCCTTTTCACCGGCGAGACCAACTTCGCCCAGAAGATCTACAGCCGCGCCGGGTTCCACATCGTGGCCCGCTTTGTGGGGCTGACCAAGGAACTGTGATCCATCTATCCTTTTTTTTCGGGGACTGCTTCCGCCGCGCCAAGGCGCAGGGGAGGCAGCCCCTCTTTTTCCGTGCTTTTCCGCCCCTTCCCCCGCCGGGAAAAAGATGCTATAATCTTTTCTGCTAGAGCGTTCCCTCATCCGGGCCGCTTTTCCTCAATTCACCAAGGAGGTTTCCTCAAATGAACGAACCGATTTTGGGCGTTATTTTCGATCTGGACGGCGTGATCGTCTCCACCGATGATTGTCACTATTTGGCTTGGAAGCGCATGGCCGACGAAGAAGGCATTCCCTTTGACCGCAAGGTGAACGAGCGTCTGCGGGGCGTGAGCCGTATGGCCAGTCTGGAGATCATTCTGGAAAAGGCGACGAAGACCTACACCGAGGAGCAGAAGGTGGAAATGGCCACCCGCAAAAACGGCTACTATGTGGAGCTGATCCAGCAGCTGACGGCGGACGCCATGCTGCCCGGAGCCATGGCCACGCTGGAGATGCTCAAAAAGCGCGGCGTGAAGATCGCCATTGGTTCCTCCAGCCGGAACACCCCCATCATCCTGCGGCAGATCGGGCTGAGCAATTATTTCGACGCGGTGGCCGACGGCAACCAGATCACCCGCAGCAAGCCCGACCCGGAGGTTTTCCTGCTGGGCGCGAAGCTGCTGAACCTCGACCCCAAAAACTGCATGGTGGTGGAGGATGCGGACGCGGGCGTGGAGGCGGCCCTGAACGGCGGTATGCGGGTGCTGGGCGTGGGCTCCGCCAGCGCCAACCCCAAGGCCACCTTTACCGCCGCCAGCCTTGCGGACGCGGACTTTGACGAAATTCTGAAATAACTCATCCCAAGCGAGAGGAGAACGACCGAATGTTAGACAAGCATCTTGCCATGGAAGCGCTGGACGCCGCTCTATCCACCGGCGGCGACTTTGCGGAGATCTTTGCGGAGGACCGGCGGGATCAGGCCGTAGCCCTGCAGGACAGCCACGTGGAGCGGGTGAACTCGGGCCGTTTGCACGGCGCGGGCGTGCGGGTATACGACGGAACGTCCGCCGTATACGCCTACACCAACGATTTTGGCCGGGAAGGTCTGCTGAAGTGCGCCAAAGAGGCGGCTTCGGCCATCCGCGCCCAGCGGCAGGGTCGCACGGCGGTTCAGCCGATGGA
>ERZ857882.4307-NODE-4307-length-12416-cov-2.422296_pt1 | contig 12416 bp, 11 predicted proteins | sample MGYA00519697_ERZ857882 | MGnify/ENA primary metagenome ERZ857882 (study PRJEB31778, sample SAMEA3449373) | human gut metagenome | biome: human gut; feature: human-associated habitat; material: faeces | place: United Kingdom | collected 2010/2012 ... | reverse complement strand
GCATTCTACGGCTGCAAGAACTTAAAGAAGGTTACGATCAAGACGACGAAATTAACCAAAAAGACTGTCGGAAAGAACGCGTTTAAGGGAATACATAAAAAGGCAACGATCAAAGTGCCGAAAAAGAAATTGAATGCTTATAAGAAGCTTCTGAAAAATGCGGGGATCAGCAAGAGCGTAAAGGTAGTTAAAATGTAAAAAAATAGGTAAAAAACAAAAAAAGAACAGAAACAGTAACAGGCGTGAAAAAGCAGAAGGGAATCTTTGGATTCCTTTTTATTACGCTCCGACCGTATCCGTTTGAAACAAGTTCTTGGCAATTTTATAACAAACGCAATTAAGTACACCTCTATAGGTAGCATCATCTTGTCATATCAAGCCATGGAGAACGAGGTTCTTTTGTCCGTGACCGATACGGGGGAAGGAATGTCGGAGGAAATAAAACTTCATGTGTTCGATCGTTTTTATAAAGGACGAAACCAAAAGCAAGGCATAGGGCTTGGACTTTCTATCTGCCAAAATATAATTGAAAGGCTGGGAGGGCGTATCGGTGTCTCTTCTGAGCAGGGAAAAGGCTCTTGTTTTTGGTGCACTTTACCAATCTTTCCCCCAAAAGATACCTATTAAATAAAGAAAATACCGTATATTTGTTTTTGAAAGAGAAACGAAAAAACAATTTCTACGTATGGAGCGGTATTTAATTATAAAAACAAGGGATGAGTTGTTGCGCATTAAGATTGGTCAGATCCTTTATTTTGAAGCAGACAGGAACTATACGAAACTATTGTTGTCAAATGGCATCCAATTTACCTTCGCTATAAATATCGGAAAAATAGAAGAGATCTTAGAGAAGCAGGTCGCTGGTTGTAACAAGATATTAATGCGTGTCGGAAAAAGTCATATCATAAATAAAAATCATATCTTACAAATAAATCTCCCTAAGCAGCGTTTATTATTATTGACGGAAGAGGGTAAGCCTAAAGAGTTGGTAATATCCAAGGATCCGTTGAAAGTGCTGAAAGATAATCTTGAGAAGGAGATGGGAAAGCCTCAAGAGGAAGAGGAAAAGGAATAAGACTATGATTATAAAGATAGGAAAAGCAAAAGACAATGATTTTATTGCAAACGATCCTCATGTAAGCCGCCATCATGCCCGTCTGATACGTGAGGATGGTGGCAACTTATTATTGGAGGATACGGGATCTACTAACGGTACGTTCGTGAATGGAGCCCAGATCGTAAAGAAACGTGTTACTCCTACGGATCATATTCGCTTGGGGGATAGCTATGTCTTAAATCTTTCCGAGGTGCTTAAATACAATAATGATTATAGCGATGAATTTGCCGCATTGAAAAAAGTCTACGATGATTATATTCAAGCAAAAGTTAAGATTCAATCCTCTAATCAGTTTAAGACCAGATTATTTCAATCCTTACCATTTGCTTTGCCCGGAATAGTGGGGGTCGTGATAGGCTTCTTAGGGAAAGGTAGCCCGGAACTATTCGGCATCAGCCTCCTGATAACGATTTGTGCCCCTACGGTAGGAATCTATCTAGGAGCCAAGCAGTCAGCCAAAATTCCCCAGCAATTGCAGGATATCGCCAATCAATTTAAGATAGACTATGTTTGTCCGAAATGTGGGACATTCTTAGGTGAGATCCCTTGGGAATCATTGAAAAACCGAAAGCAATGCCCAGTTTCTTCCTGTAAGGCCAAATGGGTGAGAGAATGAGCCTTTTCTTTTCGTATAGTAAAACAGCCTCTTTTGTACATGAAACCCAAATGTTTGATTATAAGAGAGAATAACAAGTTTATTAATCCATTGCTTTTTGTACTTTTGTTTTCGGAATATTAATATATTAGGAACAAAGGTTATGCAAGAAGAGGAATATACATTCGTAACTTTAGACGGCAATGACGTCATGCCAGCGGATGCTGTCATAATAGACGTGGAAGGAGGAGGTGTCGACCTAGACGATGCCATAGTTATAGACGATAGTAGCATCGAGTCTTTCGATCATTCAGACTTTATAACATTGGCGGACGATACGGTTATGCTTTCCGATACAGATATGATGGATCTGTACTCTACGGATATGGATGGCGCAGATATTTCGTTTATCGTATGATCGCGGTTAAATGTCCACATTGCCATGTAGGATTAAAGGTAGACGAGGGGAAGATTCCCCTCGGCATTACCTCCTTTAAGTGTCCGAAATGCAAAGAGCCTATTCCTTTGTCCTTATTATCCGAGAAATGTAATCATCAGGAAATCGATTCCGATACGATTTTAGTGACACCTGTCAAGACTGGAATCGGCAGACTGACGGTTCTTCCAGACGCCGATACACCTGAACAAGCGTTTCCTCTTCACGAAGGGAAGGTTGTCATTGGCCGGAAGTCGAACGCCTCACAAGCTACGATGCCAATTATCACGGCTGATCGCACGATGAGTCGCGAGCATATTTGCATTGAGGTGAAAAAAGATTCAAAAGGTGGATATAAACATTTCCTTACCGACAATAATAGTAAAAACCATACGTTATATAATAACAGTTACCTAGAGAATGGCGAGGTGGTCGTGCTCAATGATAATGACGAGATTATTATTGGTCGCACCGTCTTACGTTTTAATGAATAAAACTCATTTGTTATGATTATAACGATCGGTAAGCCATGTGCTATTACGGAAAAAGGAGGCAGATCGAATAACGAGGATTCCATTTACCCGCTTCCCGAACAAGTGACCCTTGACCAAAAATTGTTTATGGTTTGCGATGGTGTGGGTGGAGCCGAGAAAGGGGAGGTAGCCAGCTCATTAGCTTGCGAGTCCATACAAACTTTCTTTTCTACGTTCCTAAAGGATGATCCCACGCCTGAGTTTATCCATAAAGCCGTACATTATGCGGAAGTCTGTTTCGACTCCTATGTTCAAGAGCATCCGGAAGCGATGGGTATGGCTACTACGCTCACCATGGCCTATATCGCTTCTTCCGGAATCGTATTGGCTCATATCGGAGATAGCCGGATCTATCATCTGAGGAAGGGGGAGATTTTATATCAAACAGAAGATCATTCATTGGTAAATTCGTTGGTTAAATTAGGTAAGATCACTCCGGAAGAAGCGTTAACCCACCCCCAGCGGAATGTGATTATCCGGGCTATACAAGGCACTCATACTCCAACAGAAGCGGACATTATTACCTTGAACGATATTCAACCCGACGATTTCCTCTTTCTTTGTACGGACGGGGTTCTTGAAAGACTGAAGAATGAAAAGATCGCAGAGATATTTAATGGTCGTTTATCTGTTCCGGAAATAAAGGACGCTCTCATGGAAGCCTGTGACGGCAAGACTCGGGATAATTTTTCTTTTTATATCATACCTATTCAAAAAGTGGAAGATAGCATGGGTTTTAAGCAAAATATTCTCTCTTTTCTTTATTCTTTTATATAAATAACGTACTTTTGGCAGATTAAATGGAATTATTCAAGGTTATGAATCTGCCAGACGGACATCTTCTTCAAAATGGAAAATACAGACTTACTCATGTGGTTGGTCAAGGTGGTTTTGGCATAACCTACAGAGGAGTTTGGTATACAGAGGTTAAAGGATCTTTAGGCACCGTAAAGACGGAGGTCCCTATCTGTGTCAAGGAATATTTCTTCAAGGATTATTGTTATAGAGAACCCGGTTCCCAAGCCGTAAAAGTACATTCGGAGACGGGAAAGGTCTTATTTAACAAGTTCAAGGAAAAACTGATCAAAGAGGCAAAGATCCTATCGGAAGTTCACCATCCCTATATCGTAAACGTGTTGGAGGTTTTCGAGGAAAACAATACGGCTTATATTGCCATGGAGTATATTTCCGGCTTCTCGCTAAAATATATGCTTGAGAAAAACGGGATATTGCCCGAAGCTACGGTCCTTAAATATGTACGGCAAATTGGCGAGGCGTTACAATTCGTTCATGATAAGAGTATCTTGCATCTAGATATCAAGCCTAGCAATATCTTGATCGATAAGAACGGGAACGCCCGCTTGATCGATTTCGGAGTCAGCAAACGTTACGATATCGAGCAGGAAGAGACCAGCACTACGATGTTAACCCTTTCTAAAGGATTCGCATCCATAGAGCAATACGATAACGAAGGAACACAAGTGTTCTCGCCCCGTCCGGATATTTATTCCTTGGGAGCCACGATGTATAATCTGTTAACGGGAACAATCCCTACAGAATCTATACTACGTGCCGCACGTCCTTTGCGAAACCCCTCTGAAATCAATGCGGCGATCAGCCCGAAAACAGAGGCTGTTATCATAAAAGCGATGCAAATCATTCCTGCGGATCGCTTTGAGACGGTGGGCGAGATGTTGGCGTCTTTGGATTTTTCTCAAGCGGAAAAGGAAGTTCAGGTTGTCCCAAGTCCATCTCCCGAGATTGTGAATGAGGAAACAACGGTGGTTTATTCATCACCTGTAGATTCTAAATTAGTAGGATCGGATGATGAAGAGACTGTTGTCAATGTGGCTAATCCACCTGCCGTGGAGCCAGTAACAGAAAAGAATAATTCCAGAAAGAAAATAATTCCTATCGGAATCGCTATATTTGTCGTTGTAGGATCCGCTACAGCTCTTTTAGTGCATAGCAATAGGCCCACAAAAGAGGTTGTCGAGAGTATTGATTTACCTTCAGCTGTGGAGCCGGATAGCAATGTCTCAAAAGAAGTAGAAATGCCAGATCACCCAGTTCTACATACGGAACCTCCTATCTCTGAGATAAAGAAAGCGGAGAAACAAGAGCCTCAAGTGGAAGAGAAACGACCTATGGAAACAGAGCATACGATAGAAGAGAATGTTCTCCCGGATCAGCCATCGGAAAATGAGATGAATGAGAAATATAACTCGTTAATCGCCTCCGGTAAGGAAAAAATGGCCAAAGCTGATTATTCGGGAGCTAAGAAAGATTTGTCGGAAGCAAAGGATACGAAACTTACGGAAGAGGTAGTCCGGTTGATCATCGCTTGCGATGAGAAAACCGAGGAGAAACTTATAGCGGACAAAAAGGCCCTGTATGAGGAGAAAATGGCTTTCGGACGATATAAGATCGTACGTAAGAAGTCAAATAACAGATACGGGGCGATCGATTCGAAAGCCGAGGAACGTATTCCTTGCAAATACCTAAGTGTCGGTATCGCGGATAACGGCCGGGCATTCGAACGGGAAGACAATTTGTTTGATATTTATAATTCTGACGGATCATTGATTAGCGAAGGCCTTACTTATTATTGATTGTAATATTATGAACAACTAAACATGTATTTACCTATTATATGAAAAGACTTTGGATATTGATGATATGTGCGGTATTTCCCCTCGGATTGCTGGCGCAACAGCGTACGGAATACAACCGTAAGGGAGATGAAGCGATGAAACGTCTTGATTATAGTGACGCTAAAATGTGGTACGAGGAAGGCGTATCGCAATGCGACGCATACAGTATTGATCAGCTGACTACGATTTGGCTTTCCAACGAGCGAATGCGGCCTTCCATGCGTAGCTTGATGAATAAATGTTTAAACTGCCTGACGGTCAAAGCTACGGAAGATGATCCGGATGCCATCTCTAAATTAATCATTTATTATTCGGAAGGTATCGGAACCCCTAAAAGTGAGGAGCTAGCAACCTATTGGAAAGAATACCAAGAGATATTGTTAAAGCCGGCGGAACCGGAGGCCCAACCGATAGATTCCGCGGCGGTATCCCCTAAGAAACGAATGGAGTTTTTCGCGGGATACTCGTATTCGATCGAATCTCCTTATGGAATCACGGTAGGAGGTATGGGGCAACGCTTCGGTTGGTATGTCCGTTTCAAGACGAATATGTCTTTTATGAATTATACGGACGAATGTAATAACCAAGGGCAGATTATTAAGTTCTCTAATTCGGAAGGGGAATCTTATGAGCTTAATACAGGTAAATCCTCGAAGACAAATAGTATAGCCGGAACGGCCGGTTTAATCGTAAAATGCTTTCCGTGGTTATATGCCTCCGTTGGTTTGGGATATGGTGAAAGAGCTTTACTACATTCGTTCACGACCCATTCCTATGAAAACTACGATAGTACACGAGAGGTATGGTGCCGGAATATTGATTCCTCATACAAAGGGGTCGCTGCCGAGGTTGACTTGATGATGAAAATAACGAACTCTGTATTTATTAGCGTTGGATGCAATACGGTTAATTTTAAGTACTTGGATCTAAACGCTGGCTTAGGTGTATTCTTTTAATATTGATTATTTATGAAACATATATACTCACTCTTCTCTATTCTATTTGCGGCTTTATTAATGGCCGGATGCGTGAATGATCCGGATATAGATGGTGGCATTCGAAACGCTAAAAAACCGTCTGTTAAGACAGACGAGATATTGAAGTCCACGGCTAGTTCCGTGACAGTATCGGGGGAGGTCTTGCAAGAAAACGGCGCTCCCGTGACAGAGGCCGGTTTTTGTTGGAGCACGGAATCAACCTTTACTGTGATAGAGAAAAATAAAAAAGCCGTATCCAAGCGTAAGGTAAAATATGAGGCTACGATCGAGGGCTTAACCAATGATCTGGATTACTATATCCGGGCCTATGCGATCAATGCGGTAGATACCGCTTATGGAGAGATTTTACCTTTTAAGACGAAAGATGGATTAGGAAGCGTTAAGACCTTATTGCCAGTCAACGTGATGTCTACTTCCGTTCAATGTGGAGGTATGATAACCAAACAAGGGGAAGCCGAAATCGAGGAAAGGGGTATTTACTTAATGCTGAATCCGGAGCCTTCAGCATCCGACTCTACGATTCGTATAGACATGGAAGCCGATTCGTTCTATTGTACGATCTCCGATTTAAAACCGGAAACTACCTATTACGTTAGAGCTTACGCAAAAAGTAAATATGGTGAGTATAACGGGGCGAAAGTCGAGACCTTTAAGACCACGAATGGTCGTCCTGTATTAGATGATAACAAATTCAAGAAAATAGCGACAGAGTTTACCTATGCGGAGTTCTCCATGGAAATAATAAGCGAGGGAGATTCTCCGATCACGGCATGTGGTTTCTGCTTTAGTGCTGATAAATCGCCGACAATAGAAAATGGGGATACGATTATTTGCGGAGCGGGTATCGGAGAATTTGCCGGGAAAATCTATGATATGCAACAGCAGAAAGGGTATTACGTACGTGCTTATGCGACAAACGCTTTAGGTACTACCTATAGCGCAGGCGAAGGTATCCATACGATTCTGGAAAGTGAGTTGCCTACAGTCAATACGAAGGAGGTGTCTACTATTAAAAACGGTACCGCATGGGTAGGAGGAGAGGTCTTAGCCGAAGGTGCCTCACCGGTTACAGAGGCCGGTGTATGTTGGGGAACTAGTCCTAGTCCGGCCTTTGGTAATTGTGAAGGAGCGGTAGCTCTTTCTTCCGGTACACAAGCGTTTACGGGTACGATAAAGGAATTGAGAGGAGGCACGAGCTATTATTTAAGGGCTTACGCTAAAAATAAGAATGGTATCGCTTACGGAGAGGAAGTTCGCTTCCAAACTCCGGATATATTTGGAGCAGGGGCAAGGTTTGAGGGAGCTTTCCGGATACCGGGATCTACCTCTTTCTGTACCTTGGCTAATAGCACGGGATTCTTGTTAGGCGGTGACACGGGTAGGGAATACACCGATGAGTTTTGGGGATATATGACCTCTAAGAAAGAATGGTTGCCCTTAAGGTCTCAGCCTGAGAAATTATCGGGCCAAGCATGTTTCAGCATCGGATTTGGCCTATGGACTTTTGGTGGTTTGGATAACACGGGAAAGATATGTGACAGTTTATATGTATACTCCACATCCGATAATTCTTGGAGCGCCGTACAAACAGACCAGCAACGGCCTAAAGGTATGTATCGGGCGGCATGTTGCAGAATGGAAGATCAAGCGTTCCTCATAGGTGGACGTAGAGGTAACGAACTAATCGATGAAGTCTGGACTTATGAACCGAGCGCTTTCGTTTGGAGCAAGAAATCTAATTTCCCGATTAAACAATACGGCGGAATATCCGTTGTAATTGGTGACCGTATATATGCCGGACTGGGGATTATTAATAAAGCGGATCCTTCTTTGGAATATACGACACAGTTTTGGTCTACAGACAAGAACGCTGTAGCTTGGGAAAAGGAGGCTTCGTTCCCCGGAAGGATGCTTTTATGTGCTATCGCTTATGGTAATTACGTATATGGCGTAGACGGGGACGGTTATATTTGGTGCTATGATCCGGACTCTCAGAACTGGAGCCAGAAATCCCAGTTACCAGCGGCTAACAGGTCTGTACATTGCATGTATGTCTTGGATAATTATATCTATATCGGTTTGGGCAATGCCTCTAACTCATTAATCAGTTACGATCCTACTTGGGATAATTAAAGATGAATAGAACAGCGATTTTAGAACAGATACAGAAGAACGTAGAACGGCTGTCGGCTCCTGATCTACCGGAATACAAATATATCCCGTTGCATCAGAAGCCATCGCCTTCAGTCGCTACGTTGCATGAGATCATGCGCCTATTACGTACGGTTATCTTCCCCGGATTCTTTGGTACGGAACAAGAGGCTCAATTAGGCTCTATCCAATATTATACGGGAGTCTATTTGGAAAAGATCTATGATCTCTTGCAAGAGCAAATATATAATGGGCTTTGTTTTGAGGTAGAGCGTTGTTGTGATTCCAAGGACCGGGCTTCCGAGATCTCGATCGCTTTTATTAACCGGATTCCTCATATCAAATATTTACTGTCCACCGATGTAAAGGCCATCTTGGATGGTGATCCGGCAGCCAAGAGCGTGAGTGAGATTATATTCTGTTATCCGGCGGTCTACGCGCTTTTACATCAACGGGTCGCTCATGAATTATTCGAGCTAGGCGTACCGGTACTCCCGCGTATCATTACGGAAATGGCACACTCGCAAACCGGGATCGACATTCATCCCGGGGCGCAGATCGGAGAATATTTCAGTATCGATCATGGAACGGGTATTGTCGTGGGACAAACCGCCATTATCGGAAACCATGTCCGCCTTTATCAAGGTGTGACGTTAGGAGCCAAGAGTTTTACGCTGGACGAGGAAGGACTTCCGATAGATTTGCCCCGTCACCCGATCATCGAGGATTATGTGACCATTTATTCCAACGCATCCATATTAGGACGGATCACTATTGGCCGAGGATCTATTATCGGGGGTAACATCTGGCTCACCCATAGTGTACCTCCCAATTCCAAGATATCTCAATCACGTGTCGAAGAAAAATTCACGGAAATATGATATTATTTGAAAGAGATTCCGTATGTTTGTGCAAATGACATTACGGTGTTTTCCTTAAATAATAGAATATGACCATGAACAAAGTAAAGACATTAGATGATCTCAAGAAAATGCGTGAATCTCTTCGTGCGTCTTTGGATCTGCGTGAAAAAAGCAATACCCCTGATCAGCTCGTACAAATTAAGGTTTCTATGGCCACTTGCGGTATAGCTGCCGGAGCCAAGGAGATAATGAGTTATTTTATCGAGGTTTTAGACCGGCAGAAAATCGATGCGTTGGTAACTCAAACCGGATGCATGGGCTATTGTTATGCGGAACCGACTATCGAAATCAAGCTTCCGGGTCAGGAGCCGTTGGTATTCGGTTATGTCGATAAGGCAAAAGTAGAAGAGATCATAGATAAGTATATCCGTAAGGGTATCTTGGTAGACGGCATCATTCCTGTAACTTACACCACCGTAAAACCCGAATAAGAAATTTAATATCTTACATAAATGGCACAATACACGAATTATATATTGGTGTGCGGTGGCACAGGTTGCCGTGCATCACAAAGCGAGCAGATCATCGAGAATCTGAGAGCCGCCGTCGAGCAATACGGATTAGAGGATACACAAGTGATCCGTACCGGATGCTTCGGTTTCTGCGAGAAGGGTCCGGTGGTTAAGATGATCCCCGATAACACTTTTTACGTACAAGTAACCATCGGATACGGACGAGATCGTACGGGAGCATTTGGTAAAAGGCCGTAAAGTGGAACGGTTACTTTATATGAATCCAGAGAACCGTGAGCTGGTTCCGGACTCCAAGCATATCGGATTCTATAAGAAACAGCTACGAATCGCCCTTCGAAATTGTGGCTTTATCAACCCGGAGAATATCGATGAGTATATCGCTCGTGACGGCTATGTAGCGTTAGGAAAAGCCCTTGTGGAAATGACTCCCGAGGAAGTAATCAAGGAAATCATGGATAGTGGTTTACGGGGTCGTGGGGGCGGTGGTTTCCCGACAGGCTTGAAATGGCAGATTACCCGTAAGGTACAAGCGCCTCAAAAATACGTGGTTTGTAATGCGGACGAGGGCGACCCGGGCGCTTTTATGGATCGCTCCATATTGGAGGGCGACCCGCATTCGATTGTGGAGGCTATGGCGATTAATGGATATTGTACGGGAGCTAGCAAAGGTTTGGTATATATCCGTGCCGAATATCCGCTAGCCGTGGAACGTTTGAAAATCGCCATACGGCAAGCGAAAGAATATGGATTGCTGGGCGAGAATATATTTGGGACTGATTTCTCATTCGATATCGAGATCCGGTACGGTGCCGGAGCTTTTGTTTGTGGAGAGGAGACCGCTTTGATCCACAGTATGGAAGGTTTGCGAGGCGAGGCTACCGTAAAGCCGCCGTTCCCTAGTGAACACGGGTATAAAGGTTGTCCGACCAATGTAAATAACGTAGAGACTTATGCGAATATCCCGGTGATCTTGTTAAGAGGCGCTAAATGGTTCAGTAGTATCGGAACGGAGAAAAGCAAAGGAACAAAGGTGTTCGCCTTGGCTGGAAAGGTAAACAATGTGGGGCTGATCGAGGTTCCTATGGGTACGACTTTGCGTGAGGTTATCTTTGGAATTGGGGGAGGTATCAAGGATGGAAAGAAGTTTAAGGCTGTGCAAACCGGTGGCCCGTCAGGAGGTTGCTTGACAGAAAAGCATCTAGATCTTCCTATCGATTATGATAATTTGCTTGCCGCTGGTTCCATGATGGGTTCCGGAGGTATGATCGTCATGGACGAGGATGATTGTATGGTAGCCATGGCTAAGTTCTATCTGGACTTTACGGTCGAGGAATCTTGCGGTAAATGCGCACCGTGCCGTATCGGTACTGTCCGTATGCTTGAAATCCTCAACAAGATTACATCCGGAAACGGTGAGATGGAGGATCTCGACAGACTTGAAGAGCTTGCAACCTACATAAAGAGCGCATCTCTCTGCGGACTCGGACAGACAGCACCCAACCCTGTGCTTTCTACTCTCCGTAACTTCCGCGACGAGTACGTTGCGCATATTAAGGACAAGAAATGTCCCGCCGGCGTATGTAAAAAGCTTCTTTCTTACACGATCGATCCCGATAAATGTAAAGGCTGTACGCTCTGCGCGAGAAACTGCCCGGCAGGCGCAATTGTCGGTAAGGTCAAAGAGGTTCATGTTATCGACACGGCTAAGTGCGTAAAGTGCGGCGCATGTATCGAAAAGTGCAAATTCGGCGCTATTTCGAAAAAGTAAGAAAGGAAGAGAACATACATGGATATGATAAATGTAAAAATCAACGGCAGAGACTACAGCGTTCCTGCCGAGTCTACGGTTCTTGAGGCGTGCCGCTATGCCGGGATCGATATTCCTACGCTTTGCTACCTCAAGGATATAAATCAGATAGGTGCATGTCGTCTTTGCCTTGTCGAGGTTGTTGGTGCGCGCGGACTTGTTACCGCATGCGTATATCCCGCAAACGAAGGCATGGAAATACTGACGAACACCGCGAAGGTTCAGGCTGCAAGAAAGACAAACATCGAGCTTGTGCTTTCCGCACATGAGAAAAAATGTCTTTCATGTATCCGCAGCACGAATTGCGAGCTTCAGAAGTTTGCAAATGATTTCGGTGCGGATGCCGACTATTTCAAGGGCGCGGCTCCCGAAAAGGCAATAGACACTTCCACTGCTTTCCTTGTGAGAGACAACAATAAGTGTATCCTTTGCCGCCGCTGTGTCGGTGCATGTGAACATCAGGGTATAGGCGCGATCGGTGCGGTCAACCGCGGTTTCGATACCGAGATTGCTCCGGCATTCGATAAGACTCTTTCCGAGACCTCCTGCATTTCCTGCGGTCAGTGCATCGTTGCATGCCCTGTCGGTGCTCTTTATGAGAAGGATGATACCGCGCGTGTGTTTGAGGCTCTCTCCGATCCTACGAAGCATGTTGCGATCTGTACGGCTCCCTCGGTTCGTGCAACTCTCGGCGAGTGCTTCGGATATGAGCCCGGTACCGATGTTGAA
>ERZ857882.4300-NODE-4300-length-12423-cov-4.211109_pt1 | contig 12423 bp, 7 predicted proteins | sample MGYA00519697_ERZ857882 | MGnify/ENA primary metagenome ERZ857882 (study PRJEB31778, sample SAMEA3449373) | human gut metagenome | biome: human gut; feature: human-associated habitat; material: faeces | place: United Kingdom | collected 2010/2012 ... | reverse complement strand
AGAGAGATTGTGGTCAGCATGCAAAACACGCTGCTGTCGGAGGCGGTTGCGCGGTCGCTTGCGGAAACGGGAGAATTCCGCGTGGAGCAGGTTCTGCCTGGAAAGACGGGCGATACCTTCTCGCTCTGCCGGGCCGTGCAGGCGGATATTCTGCTGATGGAGGTCAGCCGTCTTCCGGCCTACACGTTGGAAAACCGACTGAAGCTGATCGAATGCGTGCGAAGAGCGCTGCCGAACTGCAAATTCGTGCTGCTGTGCGACGAGAACAGCGATCCGGAGCTGGCGCACCGGGTGATGATCGTCCGGCAGGATCGATTAATTGATGCTTTTCTCTATGCTTCCGTTACCCCCGCCTATCTGACCGCCGCGCTGGATGCGCTGTGAGAAAGGAGCGATCGCCATGAAAAGACGATGGAAGCGCATTTTCGCCGGACTGCTTGCCGCGCTGACGCTGTGCCTGTGTCCATGCTTCGCTGGAGCCGCGCCACCTGAAGATCTGCCGGCGGTGAAAACCTTCCGGTACGCCACCTCCGGCATGTGCATTGAGGAGTTCAACCGCTATCAGATCAAGGAAACGGCGCGCGGCCGCTTCGCCTGGATTGAACTGCACAATGACGATCACTACGTGCTGCCTCTGACCGACGAGGACATGGCCTCGTTCTCCGCGCTGGTGCAAGAGCTGGGGCTGGCCGAATGGAACGGCTACCATAAAATCGACCGCGACGTGCTGGACGGCGCGAGCTTCTCGCTGAGCGTCGAATTTGAGGACGGCGGAGTTATCGACGCCAGCGGCTCCAACTGTTTTCCCAGAGGTTATAGCGAAAAGACCTCCGCGATCAGAGACTTCTTTGAGAAACTGATGGAGGAATACGGATTCGACCTGAACGACCTCTGGCTATGACGCAATATAGCCGCCACCCTTCTGGCTTCTGCAGACGAGAGCAATTCAGTGCGGGCGCAAAAGCGGATTCGTACCCTGTGGGAGACGGAGCTGGACAGCTTTTACAGCGAATGGCTGCAAAGGGCGCCGGTGGCGGGTCAGGGGGCAATTAATTGCCGCGCAGGGGACATATATGAACTGTCTGGCGGTTCAGGAGACGGTACTTCAGCAGCAGTGCGACGAAGAAACTGCTGCCCTGCAAATCAACGCGGAGCTTGCGCGTCAATGCGCATTGTTCTGCAGTATGCTCCATAAAGAACAATAGAACAGACATGGACGGAGGTATTGAATGATGAAAAGATCGCTAATCCTAGTTCTCTCCCTGCTGATGCTGGTTCTCTGCATACCCGCATTGGCCGAATCCACCGACTGGAATTATGACGCGAACTACGCCATACTCCGCGGCTATGACGGCGCGGGCGGCGACGTGGTCGTGCCTGCGGAAATCGACGGCTTCACGGTGGACGTGATCGGCATAAACGTGTTCAAGGGCGATACGATCACGTCCCTGACGCTGCCCGAGACGGTGCTTGAGCTCAGGAGCGGCGCCGTCGCCTCGTGCGAAAGGCTGGCCAGCGTTACGCTGCCCCAGAGCCTTGTGGTCATCAACCGCATGAATTTCTTCAGCTGCAATGCGCTGAGCGAGGTCACCATTCCCGCGGGCGTGCGCTACATCGGCGACACCTCGTTCAGATTCTGCGACGCGCTGCGCAAGATCACCTTCGAGGGCGTGTGCCCGGCGATCGACATGGACTGCTTCAGCATCCTTCCCGAGGACGCGGTGGCCTATGTCCCGGACGATCAGCTGGAGGCGTACACGGCGGCCTTTGAGAACGCCGGCAGCACGGTGAGCGTCCAGCCCAGCGGCAAAAACGCCGTGGTCGTGGAAAACAACGGCTATGTGGAAGAGGAGTTCGACTTCGACGCCTCCACCGGCACCATCACCTCCTACAACGGCTACGCCACCTATCTCGCCATTCCCGAGACCATCGGCGGCGCGCCGGTGAAGGCCATCGGCCCCGAGGCGTTCGCGCGCCACTCCTATCTGGCGTTTTTGGAGCTGCCCGAGGGACTGGAAGCCATCGGCGACAGCGCGTTCTACAACTGCGAAACGCTGGGCCGCGTGAAATTCCCCTCCACGCTGAAGACCATCGGCAGCAACGCCTTCTACAACGCCTATAAGAGCAGCGTGCTGGAGCTGACGAGCGTGGAGAGCATCGGCGATTACGCGTTCTATTTCGCCGGTCTCAAAGGCTCTCTGGAGCTGCCCGAGGGGCTCAAGTCCATCGGCGAGAATGCATTTGAATCCTGCCCCAACATGGGCGCCGATCTCTATCTGCCCTCTACGCTGGAGTCCATCGGCTCCAACGCCTTCAAGGGCGACTACAACATCCAGTACATCGTTCTGGAAAGCCCGACCGCGCCCACGCTGGGCGAGAACGTCTTCGCGGGCTGCGATTATCTGTACGACATCGATCTGAACGCCCACAGTAGCCGTCAGGAGATGGAGCAGTGGCAGGCCTATGTGGATGCGCTGGGGATTCCCTGCCGCGTCTGGCGCGCTCAGGATCCCACCGCCCAGTCGCCCGAAAAGGGTTCCTATACCTATGAAAACTGCGTGCTGACCGAGTACACCGGTTCGCAGGCGCGCATTCATCCCCACCTTACCGTCTCGAAGGAGCCGGTGGTCGGCCTGGGCGACGGCGTGTTCAAGGACAGCCAGACCATCGAGTACTTCTCCGTCGCGCACAACGATGTGTTCACCACAATCGGCGCGGAGGCCTTCATGAACAGCTCTATCCGGGATGTGGATCTGTTCGACTCGGTGACCGACATCGGCGCGCGGGCGTTCGCCGGCTGCGCGCAGCGTCCTGCGCAGGAAGATGGCCGAGAGCGTCAGGCTCACGAGCTCGGCGATGGGGAACGACCACCACACCAGCTCCAGCCGTCCGGTCAGGGAGAGCAGATACGCCACCGGCAGCAGCACGCAGATCTGGCGGCAGACCGAGACGATCAGACTGTAGAACGGTGTGCCGAGCGCCTGAAAGACGCTGCCCGAGACGATGCAGAAGCCCGCGAGCGGGAACGTCAGGCCAATGATGCGCAGCGCGGTCCTGCCGATGGTCAGCATCTCCTCCGAGGGGGAGAAGAGGCCGAGCAGCGTACCGGGGATGATCTCGAAGAGCGCAAGACCCACGCACATGATGGCAATGGCTGTGACAGCCGAAAGGCGGATCGTCCTGCGGAAGCGCTCCGGCTTGCCCGCACCGTAGTTGTACGAAATGATAGGCACCATCGCGTTATTCAGGCCGAAGATGGGCATGAAAATGAAGCTCTGGAGCTTGAAGTACGCGCCGAACACCGCCGTCGCCGCCTCGGTAAAGGAGATGAGAATCTTGTTCATGCCGAACACCATCACCGAGCCGGTGTTGGGGCCGTTGTGCATGATGATGGTCGCGGCGTGGGGACGGATCTCGCGGCGGCGCAGATGTACGTCGGGATTGCGCGTGAGGTTGAGATAGAAGCCGATGGACGCGCCGACGAGCTGACCGATAACGGTGGCGATCGCCGCACCGGCGACCTCCAGCCGCGGGAAGCCGAGCAGGCCGAAAATGAGGATGGGATCGAGAACGATGTTGGTGGCCGCGCCGGCGATCTGCGTGATCATGGAGAGGTTCGTGCGTCCCGTCGATTGCAGCAGGCGCTCATTATACATCTGGAAGAACAGGCCGATCGAGCAGCCGATGCAGACGGTCACATAGCCGCGTCCGTAAGTGATGATCTGCGGGTTGTCCGTCTGAAAGCGGAAGAACGGTCCCGCAAGCGTCCAGCCGATGAGGGCGAAGAGCGCAAAATTGCACAGCGTGAGGAACAGGCCGACATTCGCCGCGCGGTCCGCGCCCGCCTGATTCTTCTCGCCCAGCGAGCGGGAGAGCAGCGCGTTCATACCCACACCCGTGCCGCCGGAAAAGGCGATGCACAGCGTCTGGAGCGGGAACGCGAGCGACACGGCATTCATTGCGTCCTGACTGAGCTTTGCCACAAAGATGCTGTCCACCACGTTGTAGAGCGCTTGAAACAGCATGGATACCATCATCGGCACCGCCATGCTGAAGAGCAGCCTGCCGACCGGCATGGTGCCCATTTTATTTTCCTGTAGGATCTCTTCTCTGATATTTTCGTCCATTTTCCGTATCTCCGTGCGTGAAAGGGTGCTCCGTCCGGCGGACAGAGCACCTTTTTCTTTATTTTTTCAGTTCGCCGTTCGCGGCCTTGGTGAGGTAGGCGTTGATGAAGCCGTCGAGATCGCCGTCCATGACCGCCTGAATGTTGCCGGTCTCATAGTCCGTGCGCGTATCCTTGACGAGCTGGTAGGGCATGAAGACATAGGAGCGGATCTGGCTTCCCCATTCGATCTTGAGCTGCACGCCCTTGAGGTCGCTGATCTTCTCCGCGTGCTGCTGGATCTTCAGCTCCATGAGCTTGGATTTGAGCATCTGCATGGCGTAGTCGCGGTTCTGGAACTGCGAGCGCTGCGTCTGGCAGGCGGTGACGATGCCCGTGGGCTTGTGGATGAGTCGAACGGCAGAGCTCGTCTTGTTGACGTGCTGGCCGCCGGCGCCGGACGCGCGGTAGACCTGCATTTCAATATCCTCGGGACGAATTTCGACCTCGATATCGTCGGGCAGCTCAGGCATGACCTCGAGGGCTGCAAAGCTCGTCTGGCGGCGGGCGTTCGCATCGAACGGGGAAACGCGCACTAAGCGGTGCACGCCGTTTTCGCCCTTTAAGTAGCCGTAGGCGTTCTCGCCCTTGACCATGACCGTCGCGCTCTTGAGACCGGCCTCGTCGCCGTCGAGATAGTCGAGCATCTCGAACTCGAAGCCGTGCTTGTTCGCCCACTGCATGTACATGCGGTAGAGCATCTGCGCCCAGTCCTGCGCCTCGGTGCCGCCCGCGCCAGCGTGGAACGTCAAAATCGCGTTGCAGTTGTCGTATTCGCCGGAAAGGAGCGTCGTAAGGCGCGCCTGCTCCACATCGGCTTCAAGCTTTTTGTAGCCCTCTTCCAGCTCGGGCAGCAGGCTCGCGTCGTCCATCTCCGTGCCCATGTCGATCAGCGCAAGCAGATCGTCGCGCGTGGAAACGAGCTTTTCGTAGCGGTGAATCTTATTTTGGAGCTGCTTGGAGCGCATCTGGTTTTTCTGCGAGCGTTCCAGATCGTTCCAGAAGCCGTCCTCGTGGGCCTCCAGCTCGAGGCGCTTGAGCTCCTGGCGGGCCTGCTCGATCTCCAATGCCTTGAAGAGGTTTTCAAACGTTTCGTCCATTGCAAGCAGTTTCTGCTTGTAGGAATCGTATTCGATCACAGCCATGGCGTTCTCTCTCTCCTTTTCGTTGTTCCTTCATTAGCCGAAAAAGTATATCACACACGCCGGACAAAGGCAAGAAAAAATCCGCTCTCCGGGACAAAAAATCCCGTGGGAACGGCCTTTTTGCGCTTTTCCGGCCATAAAAACAAAAAAGCCACGCTCTCGCGTGGTCGTACAAAAGGGATCTCAGCGCTCGCTGACGATCTGCTTGGTGTTGCCGAAGATCATGTCGTCAACATCCTGCTTGATGAACTTGTCGAACATATTGTGTTTCACGCTCCTTTCTCTCTTCAATTTCAGTTTATATGATAGCCGCGAAAAAAGCAAATTTCAATCGTCAGTATTCATGGTTTTAACCAAAAAGTTAACAGATATTTCATGCAAGTTGCTGAATTAGGACTTGCATTTTCGAGACCGACACTTTATAATAGGTTAAAAGCTTATTTTTGAAACGGAGGACGCGCAGGATGGCGGCTTTTGTTACATTTGAAGATGTTTCCAAGGTTTACCGCAGTGGCGAGGTGGAGATCCGCGCGGTGGATCATATCAGCTTTACGATCGAAAAGGGAGAGTTCTGCGTCATCGTCGGCCCGTCCGGCGCGGGCAAGACGACGGTTTTGAACATGCTCGGCGGTATGGACGCCTGCTCGGGCGGCACCATCACGGTCGACGGCACGCGCGTGAGCGGCTTCAACGCCCGCCAGCTCACGACTTACCGCCGCCACGACATCGGCTTTGTCTTTCAGTTCTACAATCTGGTGGGCAACCTCACGGCACTTGAAAACGTGGAGCTTGCCGCGCAGATCTGCAAGGATCCGCTCGACGCGGCGACGGTTTTGGACGAGGTTGGCCTTGCCAAGCGTGCGAACAACTTCCCCGGTCAGCTCTCCGGCGGCGAGCAGCAGCGCGTGGCGATCGCCCGCGCGCTGGCGAAGAACCCCAAGCTCCTTTTGTGCGACGAGCCGACGGGTGCGCTCGACTATGTAACGGGCAAGCAGATCCTGAAGCTCTTGCAGGATACCTGCCGGGAAAAGGGCGTGACGGTCGTGGTCATCACGCACAACAGCGCCATCACGCCGATGGCCGACCGCGTGATCCACATCAAAAACGGCACGGTGGAGAGCATGCAGCTCAATGAGAATCCTGCAAGCGTGGAGAGCATCGAATGGTAACAGCAAAGCAAGCAAGAAAGGGGGCGGCGCAATGAAAAATGCAATGCAGAAGGACTTCTGGCGCGAGATCGGCCATACGCGCAGCCGCTTCTTCTCCATCATGATCTTGGTTGCGCTGTCGGTCGCGTTTCTTTCGGGACTCAAGGCAACGGCACCGGATATGAAGCACACGGGCGACGACTATCTTGACTCCCTGCACTTAGCCGACATTCAGGTGCTCTCGACCCTTGGCCTGACCGATGAGGACATTGCCGCGCTGCGCGCGCAGGATAAGATCGAGGACGCCGAGGGCGAATACGTCATCGACGCGTTTGCCTCGTCCGATTCGCTCGATGCGGTGGTGAAGGTCCTCTCCCTCACAGATCGCGGCATCAGTGATGTGCTGCTGCGCGAGGGGCGCATGCCCGAGCGTGCGGACGAGTGCGTGGTGGAGGAAAATATGCTCTCGCTGATGAGCATTTCCGTCGGTGATACGATCACGCTCACGCCGGGGGACGACCTTTCCGATGCGCTCGCGCAGGACACCTACACGGTGGTCGGCACGGTGCGCTCACCGGTGTACCTTGCGGTGGAGCGCGGCACGTCGACGCTCGGCAGCGGCACGGTGAAGGCGTATCTCTACCTGCCGCGCGAGGCATTCACGCTCGACTACTATACGGCGGCCTACGTGCGCGTTTCGGACGCAGCGGAGATGACCGCGTTTTACGATGAATACGATGATTACATTGACGATGTGATCGACTCGCTCGAGGACTTCAGCGAGCAGCGCGCGATCCTGCGCCACGACGAGCTTGTGGACGGAGCGACGGAAAAGCTCGACGATGCGCAGAAGGAGCTGGACGACGCCAAGGCGGAGGCCGACAAAGAGCTCGGCGACGCGCGCAGGGAGCTTGCCGATGCGCGCAGGAAGCTCGACGACGGCTGGAAGGAATACGATGACGGCAAGCAGGAGCTTGCCGATTCGCGCACGAAGCTCGACGATGCCAAGGCCGAGCTGGAGGACGGCGAGCAGGAATACGCCGACGGCGTGAAGAAATACGATCAGGCTGTGCGCGACTATGAAAAGGGTCAGAAGGACTATGCCGACGGCGTGAAGGACTATGAAAAGGGCGCGCAGCAGCTTGCCGACGGTGCGGACGAGCTGGAAGCCGGTAAGGAAAAGCTGGACGAGGGACAAAAGCAGCTCGACGCATTGGGCAATACCGTGGCGGGTGCGCTGCAAAACGATCCGAACTACGCCGGCGTGACCGGCGGGACGATCATCGACGAGCTTGGCCGCGGCGATGAAAATACTGCCGCAGCCACCGACGCGGCGCTCGACAAAATGCGCGCGCAGCTTGAAGGCGGCATCGCGCAGGCGCAGCAGGGCCTTGCGAAGATCGACGCGGGGATCGAGGAGTGTGATAAGGTCCTTGCAGCACTGGAGCAGCTCCCGAATAGTGAAGAAGTTGCCGCGCAGCGCGCGGAAATAGCGGCTCAGCGCAGCGCCCTTGTGCAGCAGCGCGGCGAGGTCAGCGCGCAGCTCAGCGAGCTGCAAAGTCAGCTCACCGCTCTCAGCACCGTCAGCTCCGGCAGCATCGCCGCAAACAAGCAGCAGCTCGATCAGGGGCGCGCGGACTATGAAAGCGGAAAGCAGCAGCTCAGCGCGGGCTACCGCGACCTGCGCGACGGCAAGAAGGAACTCGACAAGGCGAAAAAAGAGCTGGACGAGGCGCCGCAGAAGCTCGCCGACGCGAAGCAGGAACTTGCCGACGCGCGCAAGGAGCTGGACGACGGCTGGAAGGAATATTACGACGGCGAAGAAAAATACGCCGACGGCGAAAAGGAACTGGCCGACGCCTACCGCGAGCTGACGGACGGCGAAAAGGACTACCGCGAAGGACTGCGCGAGTATGAGGACGGCAAGGCCGAGGCGGACGAGAAGATCGCCGACGCGGAGGAAAAGATCGCCGACGCGCGCCGCAAGGTCGCGGACATTGAAAGCTGCGAGTGGTATCTCTTCAGCCGCAGCTATAACCCCGGCTACACGGGCTATGGGCAGGACGCCGAGCGCATGGCGAATCTTGCCAGCGTCTTCCCGGTGATCTTCTTCCTTGTGGCGGCGCTCGTGTGCCTCACGACGATGACGCGCATGGTCGAAGAGCAGCGCGTGCAGATCGGTTCTTTGAAGGCGATGGGCTACAGCGGCCTCGCCATCTCCCGCAAGTATCTCTTGTACGGGCTTTTGCCGAGCCTGACCGGCGGCGTGTTCGGCCTTGTCATCGGCTATATCCTCTTCCCCAAGATGATCTTTACGGCCTATCAGATCATGTATCAGATGCCGAACATCGAGCTGCGCGCCTATGGCGGGATCTCCGCCTATTCGCTGCTTGCGGCAGTGGCGTGCACCACGATCGCCACGCTCTGGGCCTGCCTTGCCACGCTGCGCGAAACGCCCGCGAGCCTGATGCGCCCGCGCACGCCGAAGGCGGGCAAGCGCGTGTTCCTTGAGTACATCAAGCCCCTGTGGAGAAAGATGTCCTTCACCCATAAGGTGACGGCGCGCAACCTCTTCCGCTACCAGAAGCGCTTTTGGATGACGGTCATCGGCATCGGCGGCTGCACCGCGCTCATCATCGCGGGCTTCGGCATGCGCTCGTCGCTCCTCTTTACGATGTCGCGCCAGTATGACGATCTGTTCCATTACTCCGCGCAGGTGACGCTTTCGAGCAATGTACTGCCGGAGGAGCGGCAGGCGGTGGAGGATTTCCTCGCGGGTGACTCCCGCGTTGTGAATGACGTTCCCTGCACGGCGTCCTCTGCCACAGTCATCACATCGAGCTATTCGACCACCGCCTATGTTGAGGTGATGGAAGCAGGCGAGATCGGCAAGGTCATTGATTTGCTGGACTACAAGACCGGCGAGCCGATCACCATGGAGGATACCGGCGTGTACATCGACCAGAAGCTCTCCGAGCTTTTGAAGGTCTCGGTGGGCGACACGTTCTTCCTTGACGGCGATGCGCGCGGGGACGTGACGGTCGCGGGTATTTACGAGCATTACACGGGGCATTTCATCTATATGACGCCCTCGTACTATGAACAGACGCTCCACGCCGATAGCGAGCCGAACGCCTATCTCATGAACTTCACGAGCGACGATACCGACACCTGCAACGCGATCTTTGAAAAGCTGCTCAGCATGAACGGCGTTGTGACGACCTCGCGCATGCGCGACACGCAGGACACCTACATGCACAGCATGGAGCGCGTGGACTTCGTTGTGATCATCATCATTCTGGCAGCGGCGGCGCTGGCGATGGTCGTGCTCTTCAACCTTTCGAACATCAACATCACCGAGCGCCAGCGCGAGCTTGCCACGATCAAGCTGCTGGGCTTTTACGACAAGGAAGTTTCGGCCTATGTCTACCGCGAGAACATCGTGCTCACGGTGTTCGGTATCCTCATGGGCTGCTTCATGGGTCACTGGCTGCACATTTACCTTGTCCGCTCGACGGAGATCGACCTCATGATGTTCGGGCGGCAGACGGCGCCGTCGGCCTACGTGTACGCCGCGATCCTGACGATGCTCTTCTCCGTCCTTGTCAATGTGCTTGCGCACTTCAAGATGAAGAAGATCGACATGGTCGAGAGTCTCAAGAGCGCGGAATAAAATTTCTTGTTTCAAGGCAGGACAGTGTGCTACAATAAGGGGCGGCAAAAGCCGCCCTTTACTATTGTCGAAAAAGCGGCATGCCGCTTTTTCGAGGAGAATTCGCTGCGCTTCGTGCCTTGCCACCCGCAGGGCGGCTGCGACACGCGCTCCGCGCAAAGTGTTTTCTGCCACGCACGTGTTGCGGCAGAAAACGGATTTGAATTGATTGCGTGCCGTGCGCGGCACGCAACTCTGCGAGGCTTTTTGGCTTATAGCCTCCTTATAGATTGGAGTTCCCATGGCGAGACAAAGAAAAAAACATCATTTCTGGCGCAACCTGCTCATTTTGCTCGTGCTGTTCGGCCTCTTCCTCTGCTGGGACAACAGCAGCATCGAGACGGACGAGGTCACGTTCCCCTCGGGCACGCTGCCCGCGGGCTTTGACGGCTGCCGCATCGTGCACTTAAGCGACCTGCACGGAAAATATTTCGGCAAGGACAACGAGCGCCTTTACGCGGCGGTCAGAGCCGCGCAGCCGGAGTATATCTTCGTGACGGGCGATCTCGTTGACCGCGGGACAGAGGAACCGAACGCCTACGCCGCGGAGGTCGGCACGGCGCTCTCTGCCATCGCACCGACATATTACGTTACGGGCAACCACGAGTGGGGACATGGCACCGCCGCCGTGCGCGCGCTCAAGAGCACGCTGCGCGAGAGCGGCGTGACGGTACTCTCGAACGAATTCGTACCGCTCACGCGAAACGGCGATACCATCGTGCTTGCGGGCATCGACGATCCGAACGGCTACGCCGATCAGGAGACGCCGTACGAGCTTGCTCAGGAGATTTACGCCGCCTGCGGCGACCCCTTCTGGCTGCTGCTGGCGCACCGCAACGACCGCTTTGCGCGGGAATACAGTCTCCTCGGCGCGGATCTGACGATTTCCGGTCACGGCCACGGCGGCATCTGGAGATTTCCGTTTACCGATGGGGTGTTCGGCACGCAGAGAAACCTCTTCCCCACGCACACGGCGGGCTTTTATTCAGACAACGGCGCGTCCGTCTTTGTCAGCCGCGGGCTCGGCAATTCGCCGAAGATCGTACCGCGCATTCTGAATCGGCCGCAGGTCGCGGTCATTACACTGGAAAGGGGCTGAGAACATGCGTGAATTTCACGCCGGAAGCTACGACGTTGCCGTCATCGGCGCGGGACACGCGGGCATCGAGGCATCTCTTGCCTGTGCGCGCCTCGGCATGAAAACGGTGTGCTTTACCATCAACTTAGACGCGGTGGGCAACATGCCCTGCAACCCCGCCATTGGCGGCACGGGCAAGGGACATCTTGTGCGCGAGCTCGACGCCCTCGGCGGCGAAATGGCAAGGGCGGCGGACTTAGCCTGCATTCAATACCGCATGCTCAACCGGGGCAAGGGTCCCGCCGTCTGGTCACTGCGCGCGCAGGCCGACCGGCGGCGCTACCAGAGCGTGATGAAGCACGCGCTCGAGCGGCAGGAAAATCTCCTGCTGCGTCAGGCGGAGATCGTCGATCTTCGCGTGGAGGACGGGCATGTCTCCGCCGTCGTGACGGAAACGGGCGGCGTTTACGCGGTCAAGGCCGTCATTCTCTGCTCGGGAACATTTTTGGACGGGCGCACGATCGTCGGCGAATGTGTGCGCGAGAGCGGCCCGGACGGAATGCACGCCTCGCTGACGCTGGCGGAAGCCCTCAGGAAGCTCGGCCTTCCCCTGCGCCGCTTCAAGACCGGCACGCCGCCGCGCGTGAACGCGCGCAGCGTCGATTTTTCGCAAATGGAAGTGCAGACGGGCGATGAAGCGCCCCTGCCCTTCTCGTTTTCGACGCAAACGCCGCCTCAAAATCAGGTGGTCTGCTACTTAACGTATACAAGCGAGGAGACGCACCGCGTCATCCGCGAAAACCTGGATCGGAGCCCCATCTACTCGGGTGTGATCGAGGGCGTCGGCCCGCGCTATTGCCCGAGTATCGAGACGAAGATCGTCCGCTTTCCCGATAAGCCCCGCCACCAGCTCTTCATCGAGCCGATGGGGCTTGATACCGAGGAGCTCTACATTCAGGGCTTTTCCTCTTCCATGCCCGAGGAGGTGCAGCTTGAAATGCTGCACTCGGTCAAGGGCCTTGAGCACGCGGAGATGATGCGCCCGGCCTACGCCATCGAATATGACTGCATCGACCCGACCGCGCTCTACCCGACGCTTGAATACAAGCACATTTCGGGCCTGTACGGCGCGGGACAGTTCAACGGCTCGTCGGGCTATGAGGAGGCGGCGGTGC
>ERZ857882.4298-NODE-4298-length-12424-cov-4.186919_pt1 | contig 12424 bp, 9 predicted proteins | sample MGYA00519697_ERZ857882 | MGnify/ENA primary metagenome ERZ857882 (study PRJEB31778, sample SAMEA3449373) | human gut metagenome | biome: human gut; feature: human-associated habitat; material: faeces | place: United Kingdom | collected 2010/2012 ... | reverse complement strand
TGATGGCCGGAGCGTTCTTCTTGGCCTCATCGAACAGGTCACGCACACGGGAGGCACCGAGACCGACGAACATCTCGACGAAGTCGGAGCCGGCCATCGAGTAGAACGGCACGCCGGCCTCACCTGCGATGGCTCGGGCCAGCAACGTCTTACCGGTGCCGGGAGGACCGTACAGCAGCACGCCACGCGGAATACGAGCGCCCAGCGCCTTGTACTTGGACGGATCCTTGAGGAAGTCCTTGATCTCCTCGACTTCGGCCACGGCCTCGTCTTCGCCGGCCACATCGGCGAACTTGGTGGTGGGGGTCTGGCCGTCGAGCAGCTTGCCGCTGTTTTTCTTGCCACCCATGCCGAGCATGCCGCCGGCACCGCCCATGCGACTCATCAGGAACCAGAACAGGGCGAAGAAGATGATGAACGGCAGGATCGAGGTGATGAGGTAGCTCATCATGCTGGTCTGCTCGATATTCGAGGTCCAGCCCTTTTCGAGATCACCGTTCTCCACGGCCTTGGCCACCTGTGCGCCCTGCGCGAAGGTGTAGTAGAACTGCACGTTCTTGCCGTAGTTGGTCACCTTGCCGGTGTCGGCGTTTTTCTTGGTGTAGTCGTTCTTCAGCTTAAGGCGGACGACCTGCTTGTTGTCCGTGATCTCGGCGTAGGTGGCCTTGCCCTGATTGATCAGCGCGAAACCATCTTTGGTGTCGATGGTTTTGGTGCCACCGCCGGCGAACATCTGGAACATCAGCACGACCATGACCACGAGCACGGCACCCCACAGCCAAGGGGACTGCCATATCGGGCGGTTCTCGTTGTTGTTGCCTTTGCCATTGGTCCCGTTATTGCCACGGTTGAACGGGTTGGTGAACGGGTTGCCGTTGTTACGGTTGTTGTTCGGGTTCGGATTATTGCCGTTACCCGGCCCTTGCGGGAAGCTCATGCTTGCACTCCTTGGTAGACGGACGGCTTGAGGACCGCGATCGAATCGAGGTTGCGGTAGCGTTCGTCAAAGTCGAGGCCGAAGCCGACGACGAACTCGTCCGGAATCTCATAGCCGGCGTACTTCACATCAACGTCCACTTCTCGGCGGGAAGGCTTGCTCAGCAAAGCGAAGACCTCCACGGAAGCGGCACCACGACGTTTCAGTTCTGCGACCAGCCACGCGAGCGTGCGTCCTGAATCAACAATATCCTCCACAATCAAAATGTGCCGTCCGCGAACATCGGCGGACAAATCCTGCCTGACTGTGACCTCACCGCTCGACACTGTGCCCGAGCCATAGCTCGACAGGCTCATGAAGTCGATCTGTACAGGAATGCTCATGGCCTCGGTGAACGCGACCAGCGTATTCACGGCCCCTTTCAGCACCGCAACGAGCAGCGGATTCTTATCGCGGTAATCCTCGCTCGCGAGAGCGGCCATCTCGTGGATCTTGGCATCGATCTGTTCTTTGCTGACCAGCTCGTGGTCAATATCTTCCTCAACGTCAGCGATTCGCATGCGCTCCATCTTGGCACACGCGAATGACGTGTTTCTTGCGATTGGCTGAATAACCTCTGGGAAGTGAGACGCCGCCTTGGCCATGCCAATCGACGACCAGCCGGTCGATGGCGGCAATCTGGGCGGCACTGGCGTTCACACCGGCCTGGCTCAGCGCGTGAGCGATGACCCGCAACCGAATCGCCTCTGGCTCACGTGCAATACGTTTGACGCCGATCATCAGGCCGATGCCATGGCCCAAATCGTTGGTATCGTCTGCAGCACAGGCTCGTGGCGTATCGGTCGATACCGCTGCCGACGATGCCGGCCGGTCAACTGCCGTAACCGCCTCCCCCATCACCTCGTCGGATCGCTGATCCAGATACTCCTTGTCCATTCTGGCCAGCTGTGCGCTTTCGGCGAAATGGCGGGTGACATTGAATCCAGCGAATCGTTCGATGGCCGGCAGCAGGTCGTGGCGCACCCGCGAGCGCAACGGATAGTCGTCCGGCAACTCGCCGTCTACCGCATCGCCATTGGTGGGGTCATCCCAATATTCCACACCCAAGTCTTCACAGAGGCCGGTGGTTTCGTCTCGAGTAAGGGTCAGCAGCGGCCGCGCAAAAGTCACGCCACTGCGTGTGAAGACCTGCGGCATGCCGGCCAACGCATCCACGCCACGGCTGCGCAGCAGTCCGATCAATACGGTTTCCGCCTGATCGTCCATAGTGTGGGCCAACAGCACGGCAATGGCACCTGATTCACGCGCCGCGGCGCACAGCTCGTTGTACCGGGCCTGCCGTGCGGCCGCTTCGAGGCCCTCACCGCGTGCCTGCACGGTTGCGTTGCGCACGATGACCGGGCCCAGTCCCAACGCACGGCAACGATCCGCGGCCTCGCCGGCGACCTGTTCGGAACCCTCCTGCAAGCCGTGATCCACAATCACGACACCGCAACGCACGCCCATGGACGTGCATACGATATGGCTCACCGCAGCCAGTGCCATCGAATCGCGCCCGCCTGAACAGGCCACGAGCACGAGTGGTGCATCGGCGGCAACGGCATGGTCCCCATGCTGCGCGAATTCGGGAGCCTGCACATCGCATAGTTCCACGGCGCTCAGCGTTGCGCGGACCGCGCCTACGGCCTTGCGCAATCGTGCGGAATATGCCATGTACTCACCACCTTTTTCTGGTTATAGGCACTCGTGCGTTTATGGACGTTTACGGCCTTTATAGCCCTTGATGGCCCTTGATGCCTCTTTTACAGCCCCGCGAGCTTGGTGATAAACGAGTCGATGGCGCTACGCGCGGCGGCATAATCCTCAGGATTGTTGACCACCACGGCAAACGACAACGCTCCCCCATTGGTACGGGACACATTGCCGGCCATCGACGTGACCGTGCCGAGGCTGCCGGTTTTGACGCGCAGCAGACCGGCCACGGCATCATCCGTATACCGATCCTGCGCCGTGCCCACCAATCCCGCGATGGATAGACCTTCCGCACCAGCAGCACCGCTCTCGGTGGTCAGATTACGTTGTTGGACGGCCGCCAGCGTGCGTACGGTGAGCCGGGAGCCGGGAGACAGGCCGGAGCAATCGGCCATGGTCAGACCGGATGTTTCGAGACCGAGATCGTTCAGAGTGGATTTGACCGTTTCCGTGCCGCCTTCAGGACTGTTTGTCGCTGATTTCGCCAAGGCGGTGAGTCTGCCGAACTCCTCGGCCAGCGTATTGTCCGAATGCCGCAACGTGTATGCCATGATTTCGGACAGTGTTGCCGAACTCACCGAGGCCAAAGGCGTTTCGCCGGATGGAGCGGTGTTTGCCGTCACGTCTCCGGTAACGGCCACACCGTTCGATTGGAGCAGTTCGGCGAATTTCGTGGCCACGTCGCTGGCGGTGTGCTGGGACAGTTCCGGGTATCCGGCCGAATCATCGGGGTCGGCCGGCGCAGGCGTATCGGCGGCGTATTGGCGGCCTCCATCAATCGCCATTGATGAGACCGGCGTGAAGTAGACGGTGTAGTCGCTTAAGACTGCGCCGCCTTCCGACAGACCTGCGGGAATGCGTGAGTCGCCGAATAGGGTGTCGTCGTACTCGAGATTGACGGAAGTGATGCCTCGCTGGGCGAGCGCGGCCACGGTGGCCTTGGCCAAGGTGTTCAGACCGGCACGTCCGTTGGCATGGTTGGCGTCAGAATCGCCTGCAGACAGCAGCATGTCGCCATTGCCTTTGAGGGTCAACGTATTGGTGCCGTCATCGGATTGGGTGAGGAACACTTGGGTATCCAAGGTGGATGCCATATTCAGGGTGGATGAGGCGGCGAGCGCGGTCAGCGTTTTCAGTGTGGATGCAGGCTCGCGTGGAGTGTTCGACTCATGTTCGGCAGCGACGGTGCCTTGGGCGTCTTCAATGATCACCGACGTATCGTTTCCCACGCCTTGCGCGGACAGCAATTCGTTGACCAGCGCAGAAGCGGCCGTGGAATCAATGGCCTTGTTCGCGTTCAAGGTGCCGGCGACGGTGCCGCCTGATTTGGCGGTGGCTGGATCGGCAAAAACAGGTGCGGCGACGGGCTTCAACGTCAATAATCCGGGGGCCACGTCGGTGATGTCGGCGGCGCAGTACCCCGCGAACAGGGCGATGGTGGTCAGTGCGGAAATGATGACGGTCAGTGTTCGGCGATGCGATCGTTGGGTCCGCCGTTGCGCTTCACGCCGCTGACGGCGTGATACCGCTGTAGATACCATCGTGCTCCTTATGCCAAGGCGATCATTTCTGCAATGAGGCGAACGAGTCGAGTGTTGCCACAATCGAAAGCATTCGCGCATCCATCAGCTTACCGCCCAGCCATGTCCCGAGTGCCAGGATGCCGATGCCGTTGGCCAGTGCGACCGGAATAATCGCCAGCCATATGCCGCCTTCGGCTCCCGTCAGCAGCATGACCAGCGCCACGATGCCGGTGGGCAGCATCAGCAGCAGGCTGCCAAGCACGTAGACGAACGGGAAGAAGCCTTGGGCCATGGCGCGGCCTTGAGGCGCGGAGAACGGCTTGTCCATTGAGGCGACCGGGTACATCAGCACACAGGACGTGACTTCGGCCACGCCCAGGCCGCTCAAGGCGACGCCCATGCCCACGGCGAGGAAGATCAGGCCGGTGACGAGGTCATCGGGCTGCGCCCAGCGGCCGGTCAGTGCGCCGACCAGCACGATGCCGGCGAGATAGAGCAGCACCATGTAGACGACCATGATGCCGACGTAGACGCGCACGCGGCCGATTCTGTCGGTCCGGCCACGCACGCCGGCGATGACTTCCATGGTGAAGCCGCGGCCGTCATATGCGAGCCCGTTGCTTTCCACCACTGACATGAACCAGCCACACCAGATCAGCGACTGCCAGACGACCGCGCTGATGCCGTGCGCCTGGAAGGCGAAGATGATCAGGAACAGGACCGGCATGGCGAAGGTCATGGCTTGGCGGGGGTCTCGTTTGAGATAGGTGATCAGGCGTGCGGACACCGCGCCGGATGCCGAATCGGGCATCCATGCGAATGCGCCGATGCCTTTGGCGGTCTCGGACGGACTGTTTGCGCCGATGGTGAGCCGTTCATGCCTCAGACACCAAGTGCATACGGCGAAGCAGACGATCCATGTGACGGCAAGGATGGCGATGCGGGCGATCAGCACTGCCCAAGCTCCGGTAAGCGCGTCGAACGGCAGTTGGAAGGCCGCACCGAACGGCGTCCATGCGGCGATGGCGGTCGCCGCGCCCCAGGTCTCGGTGTTGAGGCTGAAGGCTATGCCGGAGTTGACCAGAATGTTCGGCAACTGGCAGATGATGACGAAAGTCAGCACGATGAAGATGTAGAACGCGCCTTTGCCGCGTTTGCTGGTCACCAGCGTGGTGGATAGGGCGATGACCAGTTTGGAGATGCTCATCATGGTGATGACGGCCAGCACTGCGGCGAGGAGGGAACTGATGATTACGGCTGGTCCCATATGCCGATAGGCCAGTGTCCAGAGCATCAGTGAGGCCACGCCAGTAAGGGAGGGGATGCCGGACAGGCCGGAAAGTAGCAAGCCGAATTGCAGGTTGCGGTCGGCGATGCCGTAGATCGCGAATTTGCGTGGGTTCATGGTGGAGCCTTCGCCAAGCATCATGAGCTGGATGAAGCCGATGAAGATGGTCATGGTCGCGCCGACCAGCACGACGACTATGTTGACGATGCCTCCGGGACCAAGGATGTTCAGCGGAAAGCCATCCGCGTTCACGGTGAAGGGCGGCAGTATGCCGATGAACCATGCGAGCACGCCGGTGCCGATGATGGTGCCGGCCGCGAGTACAGCGGAAAAGACATAGGCGACGGTCTGCCACGCCGATTTTCGCAGGGTGGCGAGCGTGAGCGTCCAGCGCAGGCGGACCAGGGTGATGGCGGTCTTGATCATTGGCGGGCCTCATCGGTGGGTGTGGCGGGCGTAGGCAGAATCGGCTGAATCGTCTGGGCCGAAGTTGGTGCTTGGGCTTGGGCCTGCCCGCCATCGAGCCACGCGAGATGGGCGGCTTCGTGGCGGCCACCGACTAGTTGCAGGAAGCGGTCTTCGAGTTCTTCGCCAGCAGCGACCTCGTCCACCGTGCCGGCCGCGCATACCAGACCGTCGTTGATTACGGCCACATGCGTACACATCTTTTCGACCAATGCCATCACGTGTGAGGAGATGATCACCGTGCCGCCAGTCTTCGCGTATTCGATGAGAATGTCTTTGAGGTTGGCGCTGGACACCGGGTCCACGGATTCAAACGGCTCGTCCAGGACCAGAATGCGCGGGCTATGAATCATCGCGGAGGCCAGGCAGATCTTCTTGGTCATGCCGGCCGAATAATCGGTGACCATCGTGTTGGCGGCCCCGGCCAAGTCGAAAGCATTGAGCAGGTCCTGGGCGCGACGCGTGGTCTCATCGCGGCTCATGCCGCGCAGCATGCCGGAGTAGACGAGCAATTGCAAACCGGTCAGTCGGTCGAAGATCTGGTCGGGCTGGGGCATGACGCCGATCATGCGCTTGGCCGTGTTCACGTCGCTCCACACGTCATGGCCCAAAATCATGGCGGTGCCGGCGTCCGGTACCAATAGACCGGTCACCATATTGAGCGTGGTGGTTTTGCCGGCGCCGTTGGGGCCTACAAGTCCATAGAACGAGCCGACCGGAATATCGAGCACGAGTCCGTTGACGGCGATCTTCCGGTCGAAGTGCTTGAACAGGCCACGAATGGACACCGCCGCATTCGGATTCGGCGGCCATGCTTGTGGCTGCGGTTGCGACGGCTGTGCAGGCGCGGGGGCGGCAGCTGGCATCATCGGCGGCTGAAATCCGACATTCCTTTGAGTATTGTCTAAGCTCATACATCCACTCTACCCCACCAGTCAACCCTCAGCGAAGCAAACCCCGGGTTGCTGTTGGATTGCCCCGCTGAGCGGCTCCGGACTAGCGGACTCGGTCAACCCTTATGCGCGATGGGCTTCCACTGGGCTTTGGCGAAGATGGCCTGGAAGGAGATCGGCACGTAGCTGAGTATGTAAATCGGGAAGCTGAGCACATAGGCGAGCAGCTCCTTGTTCGTGGCACCGATCTGGTCGCGCTCGACAATGATGGTCAATGCAGCCAATGCCATCAGGCCCAACACCGATATGATGATGCCGCTGGACCAATCGGCCAGCGATTGCAGCTGGCTCGGCCAACTCACGAAGCCACACGCGGCGAACAGCAAGCCCATCACCGCGCGAATCGCGCCCAACACGGTAAACGGACACAGCATCAATGTGAAGTCGATGCAGGAGAAATCACGTTCGCGAACCGCGCGTTTCAGCAATGCCGAGCCATAATAACGGAATACCTGCAGGAATCCCTTGCTCCAACGCAAACGCTGACGCCAACTTTGCGAGAAGGTAACCGGCTGCTCGTCGTAGAGGATCGCAGTACCGCAATAGCCGATGCGGTCGCCATGCAGAATCGAATCCATAGTGAATTCAAGATCTTCAGTGAGCAGATGGAACTTCCATCCCTTGTTCCGCTTCATCACCTCGCGGGAGAACATGAATCCCGTACCGCCCACATGGCAAGAGGAACCGAGAATCATACGCGAGTTAGACAGGAATCGCGATTCACGGATGAACCACAGCGCAGAACCAGAAGACACCCAGTTATCCGCCAGATTCACCGAATTACGGTAGCTGGTCAGAATCTTGAATCCGGAGCAGAACGCCTTGTTCATTTCCTCGAAGTAGTGCTTGTCCAGCTTGTTATCGGCATCGAACACGAAGTAGGCCTCATAATCATCGGCCACACCGATGTCGAGCATATGCCCCAACAGATACGTCAGCGCATATCCCTTGCCAACCAGCTCAAGATTGTGGCGTTCCACCACATGGCAGCCCAAAGACCGCACCACGTCGGCGGTGTTGTCGGTGCAGTTGTCGGCCACCAGCCAGATGTCGATGAGGTTGGACGGGTAGGTCTGATCGCGAATCGACCCAATAAGGTTGCCGATCACTTTTTCTTCGTTGCGTGCGGAGATCAGCACGGCATACCGGTTGGTCATCGGGGCGTCGGGGAAGCGCACGGGCTTGGCGAACAGGGACATCACGATGCACAGTCCCTGATATATCATGCCGGCACCGCCGACGATCATCAGAAGAATATCGAGTACGGAAAGCAGAGTCATCAGCGCCACCCTGCCCTAGGATTGCTGGAGGCAGATTGATCAGACTGCTTGGTTTGCTTGCGTTGCTCGGGCTGCTCAGGCTGTTCGGCGGACCGCTCAGGTTGCTCGGGCTGCTCAGACTGCTGCGTATCCGCGGCACCACGCTGCGGAATCGCCGCCGTATCCGGCTCATCAAAGCTTGCATCCGCACCGACTGTATTATCGGCGTTATCGGTATCATCGGCATCCGACTCCGGCTCAGTGCCGCGTAATCCCTTGCGAGCGCTGGAGGATAGCACGTTCTTCGGAATCGCCACGGTGGCGGAATCGTCCAAATCGGATTCTTTCGTCTCGTGCGACGGAATCGCATAGATCTGTTCCTGCAGCAAACGCAGTTCCTCGTTCATCGGCACACGGCTGGTGGACCCCTTGGCCGCACGCGGCATGTGCTCGCCGATCGGCTGCAGCACATGCTCGCCGAACGCTTCGGACGCCTCGACGATCTTGGACTTCTTCTCCGGAGTCGGATCGTTCATCAGCGGTGAGTCAATCAGCTCATAGCGCTTGGTGTACGCACGGAAGATGGCCTGCAGCGATGCGGTGACCGGCAGCGCCAGGAACGCGCCGAACGCGCCGAACAGCGAGCCGAACGCCAGCACCGAGAGGAAGGCGACGGCCGCGTTGATATCCATCGTGCGCTGCGAAATCCTCGGCGAGAGAATCAGGTTCTCAATCTGCTGGTAGACGATGATGAACACCAGCACCGCCACGGCGTACGTCCACCCGCGGTTGCCCCAAGCGAACAGCACCGGCAGCGCACCGCCGATATAGGTGCCGACCGTGGGGATGAACTGGGATACCACGCCGCAGAACAGGGCCAACGGCAGCCAGTAGGGCACATGCAGGATCTCCAAGAAGATGGCGGTGCAGGTGGCGTTGATCAGCGCCAGAATCGAACGGGAGAACAGGAAGGACGAAATCTGGCCTTGGGCCACGGTCCACACCAGCAGGAATCGACGCTGCGTGTTGGGGGCCAGCCACTGGCAGAAGGAGCGGCGCAGCTTTGGGCCGGCGGCGGAGATGTAATACGTGGTCATTACCACGGTCATGAGGTTCAGCAGGAAGGAGAACAGGCCACCCACCGTACTCATGGCGGTGCCGGCGAAATCGGTGACCCACGAGGTCTGGATATTGTTGAAGATTTCCATGCCAAGATTGCTGATTTCCGGCATCTTGAACGTGGCGTGCTGGTCCACGAACTCACGAATCTGCCCATACATTGCCGGCAAACCGCGGACCATGGCAATCATCTGCTGTACAAACATATTGCCGAACAGCGTGAGCAGCACACCCACGACCACGGCCACGCCCACCAGACTGACGGCGGAAGCCACGCCACGCTTCCAGCCATGAGCCACCAGCGCCACCACCAGCGGTTCGACGGCCAGCGCCAGGAACAGCGAGATGATGATGTCGAACACCAGATAGGAGATGTCGCCCCACGAGCGCCAGCAGAACATGAATACGATGACGGCGAGGGCCACATACAGCAGCGCGCGGCCGAACCATTCCGGTGGCCTGCGGGAATCTCCCTTGGCGGGGAACAAAGTACCAAAGTCGATACGATTCTCGTCGTCCGGGTCTGCCCCGGCTTCTGCGGCACCGCTTCTCGACGTGTCGGTGCTGTTTATGTTTCGCGCGCGTTCGCTCATGGCTCCCCATTGTAGCGAGGGGTTTGAAGCTCGGATACGCCGGCGGCGTACACCCGCTTTTCTATTGTTGATGTTATGCTCAACGTTTCGATCATCATCCCAGCGTGGAACGAAGCCGAACGCATCCGCGACTGTCTGCTGAACGCCACTCGCCAGACCATCATGCCGCATGAGGTGCTGGTGGTGGACAATCGTTCTACGGACAACACCTGCGCGATTGTCGAACAGTTCATTGCCGAACATCCCGAGGCCCCGGTCAAACTGTTGCACCAGAACGATGAACAGGGGCTGATTCCCACCCGCAACTTTGGCCTGAACGCCGCGACCGGCGATGTGCTGGGCCGTTTTGACGCCGACTGTATGATCCGGCCTGACTGGGTGGAGGTGGTCTCCGGCATCTTCACCGAAGACCCGGCCGCGATGGGTGCCACTGGTCCGGTGATGTATTACGACATGCCCTCACGCCATTTCGGGTTGAAGGGCGACAATTCCTTACGCAAGCGAATCTACCGCGCCGATGGCGGCCAGCCGCTGCTGTTCGGCTCGAATATGGCCTTGCGCGCTTCGGCCTGGCATCAGATTGCGAATGAGGTCTGCCGGGATAAGGCCGATGTGATGCATGAGGATATCGATATTTCCCTGCATCTGATGGGCAAGGATCTGAAAACCGTGTACTCGCCGCGCATGATCGCCGCGATGAGTGCGCGACGGATGGATACGTCGTTGAGTTCGTTCCTGAGCTACATGCGACGTTTTAAGAATACGTTTGATGCGCATCCGCAACATACGCGCACGCATAAGCCGGAGGTGTTGTTCACCGCCATGTATCCGGCGATGCATATGTTCTACCCGGTGTGGCAGAAAGTGCTGAATTCCGCGGATATCAATCCGGCTGAAGCCGCGTGGATCAACGAGCAGATGGAACTGGCGGAGGCGCAAGGCAAGCAGCTGTACGACGAGACCCCCACCGACGAAGTCTACGACGAAAAGCACGAAAAGTAGCTAGATATACGAGCCCCCTCTGCTTATGCAAGCTCCCTCTGATAAGGGAGCTGTCGAATGAAGTGAGACTGAGGAAGAGACTGCGACGCAGTCGCTAAAACATTGAATCGGACGCAGGCCGATACCTATTATTCAGCGGCTACGCCGCAACTTCTCTCCCTCAGTCAGCTACGCTGACAGCTCCCTCATCAGAGGGAGCTAATGTTTACTGTCATTGACTGATCACATCAGCGACTTGTAAATCGCGAGGATGTCCTCTTCGGTTGCCTGACGCGGGTTGCCGGGGGTGCACACGTCGTTGAAGGCATCGTGAGCCAGCGGCTCAAGGTCGGCCTCGGTGGCGCCCACTTCGGAAATCGTGGTCGGGTTCTTCAGATCCACGGTCAGCTTGTGGACGGCCTGCACGGCCTCTTCGCGCACCTTCTCCAGGTCGCCGGTGTAGGCGTCCTCAACACCGAACGCATCGGCGATGTCGCGGTACTTCTCACCGGTGAAGTCCTTGTTGTATTCCATGACCGGGGCCAGCAGAATACCGTTGGCCACACCGTGGGCCACGCCCAGACGGCCGCCCAGCGGGTGAGCCATGCCGTGCACCAGACCGAGGCCCACGTTGGAGTAGGCCATACCGGTGATGTAGGACGCGTAGGCCATCTGCTCGCCGGCCGGAATGTCGCCGTCGGCGGACTTGGCCAGGTTCTTGGCAATCATGCGGATGGTCTGCATGGACAGGCAGTCGGACAGGTTCCAGGCACCCGGGGTAATGTAACCCTCGATGGCGTGGGTCAGGGCGTCAAGTCCGGTGGCGACCTTCAGGCCGCGCGGCATCGAGTCGGTCAGATCCGGGTCCACGAAAGCGACGATCGGGATGTCGTGCGGGTCGACAGCCACGAACTTGCGCTTGTTGGCCGTGTCGGTGACCACGTAGTTGATGGTCGTCTCCGAGGCGGTGCCGGCGGTGGTCGGCACGCCGAAGATCGGGACGGACGGGTTCTTGGTATCCGCGACGCCTTCCAGAGAAAGCACGTCGGCGAACTCCGGGTTGGCGGTGATGATGCCGATGCCCTTGCAGGTGTCTTGCGGGGAGCCACCGCCCAGGCCGATCAGGAAGTCCGCACCGGACTCGGCGAACTTGGCGACGCCGTCCTTGATGCACTCGACCGGCGGGTTCGGCTTGACGTTGGAGAACACCTCGTACGGCAGGCCGGCCTCATCCAGAACCTTGGTGACCTTCTCGGCGGTGCCGGTCTCCAGCAGCACCGGGTCGGTGACGATAAATGCCTTGGTGAAGCCGTGCTGCTTGGCGACGGCCGGAATCTCCTTGATCGCGCCACGTCCGAAGTATGCAGTCTGGTTGAAAATCATGCGGTACACCATAGGGGCTCTCCTTTTGAGCTAGTGTCTTAACTGGTGGTCCACTCTGTCTTTGAGTGGTCCAACGGTTCCCCAGTCTACTCCGCGCATGAGCATTCACCTGAAAACCCCGTTGTCTAAATGAAAGTGCAACACCCGTTAGATTGGAAATTGCCTAGAAAA
>ERZ857882.4287-NODE-4287-length-12438-cov-5.095211_pt1 | contig 12438 bp, 8 predicted proteins | sample MGYA00519697_ERZ857882 | MGnify/ENA primary metagenome ERZ857882 (study PRJEB31778, sample SAMEA3449373) | human gut metagenome | biome: human gut; feature: human-associated habitat; material: faeces | place: United Kingdom | collected 2010/2012 ... | reverse complement strand
GAAGGCCGAGCGCGAGCGCCGCGAGTCCATCCTGCAGGCCGAGGGCCAGAAGCAGTCCCAGATCCTCGTGGCAGAGGGCGAAAAGCAGTCCACGATCCTGCGCGCGGACGCGGAAAAGCAGGCGGCCATTCTCAAGGCAGAGGCCGAGCGTCAGGCCGCGATCCTCAAGGCCGAGGGTGAAGCGCAGGCGATCCTGAACGTGCAGCAGGCGCTCGCGGACTCCATCAAGATGCTCAACGAGGCCAACCCCAACGATCAGGTCGTCAAGATCAAGGCGCTCGAATCCTTCGAGAAGGCCGCCGACGGTCAGGCGACGAAGATCATCGTCCCGAGCGAGATCCAGAGCCTTGCGGGCCTTGCCGCAAGCTTCAAGGGCCTGCTGGAAGATGAGAAAAAGTGACTCAAAAAAAGAAGAGGTTCCCGCCGGGAACCTCTTCTTTTTTTCACTTGTTTCTATCAGCACTCGGCATCTGTGCGGGTGCGCCAGGAGATCTCCTGCTCAAGCTCATAGCGCAGCTTCTTGTTTTCCTCCACAAGCTCGTCGTAATGCTCGCCCTGCACGTAGTACTTGACGAACGTAAAGGTTGCCTCGTCAAGCTCCTCCTCCGTGTAGGACGGCAGCAGCGAGCCGTTCTTGCGCTGAAGGCCGGAGATGTTCACGACCACAAGGCGGCGGTGCTGCTCAGAGAGCTGGAAGAGCCGCAGCTTTTCGGGGATCTCAAGCCCTAAGTCATAGGTGTTGTTCACTCGCTCCATGATGTTGCGGTACTCAGGCTTGGCAGAAACGATGACGCCGTGCTGCGCAAAGAGTTTCTTCAGATAGTCTACAGAAACGTCCTCACGGGTGATGGTGCCCTTGCCGAGGCCGGTGAGCATGGTGTTGGAAAGGTTCAGGCTGACGTAAACTTCTTCGCCGGTCTTGGGATAGCTCATGATTTGCCTCCATTTTGCGGTCTGCGCCGCGCAGCTGCGCGGCAAATGTTGGTACTGACAGTTGCATGGTAGCACGGTGGAGGGGAAAATACAAGCGTCAGGTTGTATGAACCGCGGCAGCAAATTTTGTCGGAATCGCCGCGGCGGGATTTTTCTTGACAAGGTACGGCGCAAATGATATGCTCTTGGCATCTCAATAACGGGTGCGTACCTACCGGCAGCCAGGCGGAAGTCTGGCTGCCGTTTTTGCATCTGTTGTTTTTTCTGTGGGAGGAAATCTACCATGTCTTACATCTGGCCGCTCGTACTCATTGTCGTATCCAACAGCATCTACCATATCTGCGCGAAATCCCTTCCCGCAAAAGCTGACCCTTTCGCCGCGCTGACAATCACCTATTTCATCGGCACCGTTTTCTCCGCCGCGCTGTACTTTCTGCTCAATCGCGGAAGCGCGGGCCTTGTACAGGAATGGAAGAGCCTGAACTGGACGCCCTACGTGCTGGGCTTTATCGTCGTGGCTATTGAGGCGGGCAATGTCTACGCTTACCGCGCGGGGTGGTCTGTCAATACGCTTCCGGTCGTACAGTCTGCCTGTGTTGCCGTGCTGCTGCTGGTTCTCGGCTTTTTGCTGTACCACGAGGCCATCACCCTCAGCAAGCTCATCGGCCTTGCCTGCTGCGTCGTGGGGCTTTATTTCCTCAACAAATGAGTTGTGCCGCGCCCACGCGCGTGGTATGATTGAAGAAAACGCTGAAAGAAAAAGGAAAGTTGAGTTATGAAAGCTGCACGCGAATATCCGATCGTCACCGTCACCGCCAAAGGCACGCGCTGGCTCGAGAGCGGCCACCCCTGGGTCTATGACTCCGACGTTGCCCGCGAGCCGGAAGAGAGCGAGTGCGAAAACGGCGCGCTTGTGGACGTGGTGTCGGAAAAGGGAAAGTATCTCGGTACGGGCTTTTTGAGCAGGCTCAGCCGCCTGCGCGTGCGCATCGTCTCGCGCAACGCGAACGACCGCTTTGACGAAAACTTCTGGCGGCGGCGCGTGCGCTACGCATGGGACTACCGCAAGGCGGTGATGGACGGACAGACCGGCTGCTGCCGCCTCATCTTCGGCGAGGCGGACGCTTTCCCCGGCCTTACGGTCGACCGCTTTGAAACCCTGCTCGTCACGCAGACGCTCTCGCTCGGCATGGAGAAGATCAAGGATATGCTCTTCCCGCTCATCGTCGAGGTTCTGGAGGAGGACGGCGAGAAGATCGACGGCCTTTTCGAGCGCAACGATGTTGTTCTTCGCGAAAAGGAGGGCTTATCGCAGAATAAGGGCTGGTTTGCCCTTCCCGGGAAGGAAACGCCCGGCCCCATCACCGAGATCTGCGAAAACGGCGTTTTCTACCGCGTGGACGTCGAAAACGGGCAGAAGACGGGCTTTTTCCTCGACCAGAAGTTCAACCGCCTTGCCGTGGCGCGCCTTGCGCGCGGAAAGCGCGTGCTCGATTGCTTCACGCACACGGGCTCCTTTGCGCTCAACGCCGCAAAGGGCGGCGCGGAGCACGTGACGGCGGTGGACGTATCCGAGAGCGCGGTCGAAATGGCGCGCGCGAATGCGCAGCGCAACGGCCTTACGGACAAGATGGATTTCCTCGCTGCCGACGTTTTTGACCTCCTGCCGCAGCTCGAGGCGGCACACGAAAAGCCCTATGATTTCATCATCCTCGACCCGCCGGCGTTCACCAAGTCGCGCCGCACGGCGAACAACGCCGAAAAGGGATACAAGGAAATTAACCTCCGCGCGATGCGCCTCCTGCCGCGCGGCGGCTATCTTGCCACTGCCTCGTGCAGCCACTTCATGCCCTCTGAGCGCTTTGAGCGCATGCTGCGCTCCGCCGCCGCGGATGCGGGCGTGGAGCTGCGGCAGATCGAGGTGCGCACACAGGCAAGCGACCACCCGATCCTCTGGAATGTGCCGGAAACGGATTATCTCAAGTTCTATTTATTCCAAGTGGTATAAAAGGATACAAAAAATCCCTGCTGTAATAGCAGGGATTTTTTTACGTTACTTGCTTTCCTCGCCGGATGGGGCGTCCTTCGTTTCACCCTTCGGTTCGTCCGTGGGTGCTTCGGGTTCAGCCGGGGGTTTCTCCTCAGCCGAAGTTTCCTCGCCCTTGTCCTGCGGCATCTCGATCTTTTCGCTCGTCATCGAGATGTGCCTGGCGGGCGCTTCGATCACGCTCGGCTGCGAGGGGCGGAAGCCCTTGTCGCCTGCGCGGGTGGAAGCATAGGCCTCTTCCACGGTGGAGGGATCGCGGCCTTCGAGGATGGCGACCATCTCGCCGCCGGTGATCGTTTCCTTCTCAAGGAGATAGGCGACGACCTTATCCATATCCTCGCGGTTGTCGCGGATGACCTGCACGGCGGCCGCGTAGCACTTGTCGAGGATACCCTTGACCTCGCGGTCCATGATGGAGGCGGTATCCTGCGCGCAGTCGAGACCGTAGCCGCCGTCGAGGTACTGGCTGCGCACAGACCCGAGCGCAACCATGCCGATCTCATCGCTCATGCCGTACATCGCGACCATGTTGCGCGCGATGCCAGTGGCCTCCTGAATATCCTGCGAGGCGCCGTTGGTCATCGTGTTCATCACGACCTCCTCGGCGGCGCGGCCGCCCATGGAGACGGCGATCTTCGCCATCAGCTCGTCGCGCGTGCGCAGGTTCGTCTTGTCCTCCTCGGGCATAAGCAGCGTGTAGCCAAGGCTTCCCTCGGTGTGCGGCACAATGGTGATCTTCTGCACGGGCTCGGCGTTTTTCTGCTTGTAGGCGACCATCGCATGGCCGACCTCGTGATAGGCGACGAGCTTCTTTTCAAACTCGGTGAGGACGCTGTTCTTCTTCTCGCTGCCCGCGATGACGAACTCGAACGCCGCGAGCATATCCTCCTGCGTAACGAGCTTGCGTCCCTTGCGCACGGCGCGCAGCGCCGCCTCGTTGGCAAGGTTTGCAAGGTCTGCGCCCACGCAGCCCGCGGTCGCGAGCGCGACCTTCTTGAGGTCAACGTCCTCGGCGAGCTTGATGCCGCGCGTGTGGACCTGAAGGGTCGCGAGGCGGCCGGCAAGGTTCGGGCGGTCTACCGTGATGCGGCGGTCGAAGCGGCCGGGACGCAGCAGCGCCTTGTCGAGCACCTCCGGGCGGTTCGTCGCGGCGAGGACGATGACGCCCTTGCTGGGGTCAAAGCCGTCCATCTCGGCGAGCAGCTGGTTGAGCGTCTGCTCGCGCTCGTCGTTGCCGCCGCCGTAGCGGCTGCCGTCGCGGGATTTGCCGATGGTGTCGATCTCGTCGATGAAGATGATGCAGGGGGCGACCTTCGACGCTTCGGCGAAGAGGTCGCGCACGCGGCTCGCACCCACGCCCACGAACATTTCAACAAAGTCGGAGCCGGAGATGGAGAAGAACGGCACCTTCGCCTCGCCCGCCACAGCCTTGGCAAGCAGCGTCTTGCCCGTACCGGGAGAGCCGACGAGCAGCGCGCCCTTGGGGATCTTTGCGCCGATGGCGGTGTACTTTTCAGGGTTGTGCAAAAAGTCGATGATCTCGACGAGCGATTCTTTCGCTTCGTCCTGACCGGCGACGTCCGCAAACGTCACGCCTGTGGACTTTTCCATGTAGACCTTGGCGTTGGCCTTGCCGACGTTGCCGATGCCGCCGATCCCGCCCATGCCGCCGGACTTTTTCGCCAAAAGGTTCATCAGCAGCACGAACGCGCCGACCATCAGCACCGTGGGCAGGATATAGGTCACCATAAAGGCGAGCACCGGCGAGATGGGCGCCTGATAGGGCTTGGTGTAGGTCACGCCCTCTTCATCGCAGAGCGAGAGCAGGCTTTCCGACATCGCGGGAATGATGGTGGTGAAGAGCGTGTAGTCCTGATTGTAGCTCTTGCCGTCATCGTCGGTGTAGACAAAGCCGTCCACCGGTGTGATGGTGTACACGTCGTCACCGATCTCAATGGACTTGACCTTGCCCGACTCCACCAGATCGACAAGCTCGCTGTGGGCGATCTCGCAGGAGCTTTCCGCGGCTCTGGCCTGTTCGAGCATGACGGAGACATAGTTGACGCCGATCGTCAGCAGCAATGCCCACAGGACGATCGACCACATCCCTCCGCCGCGCCGGCGGTTCTTGTCGCCGCGGTTGCGGTTGTTTCTGTTGTTCTGATCCATGATGTTCCTCCCGTCAGGGGATCAAAAATGTGATATGCGCACATTCCTTACGTAATGTGCATCACTATACCATAGAAAAAAGAAAGGCACAAGTTTTCAGCGGTGAATTTTCAATGAACTTTTGCTTTGCGCCCTCTTTATCTTGCCCTTGTTCTGTGTTATAGTTGCAATGGAGCATTCTATCAAAATCTGTCGCACAAAAATTTATGACAAGGAGAAATTCTTTTATGGATAAGGAACGCAGAGAAAAGACCGTCCGAGCGCAGGACGCGGAGACGGACGGCATCATTGAGGGCCGCAACGCCGTGATCGAGGCGCTGCGCGCGGGCGCGACCATCGACAAAATTTTCATTCAGAAGGGTGAGACCGACAAAACGCTCGGCCACATCGCCTCCACCGCCCGCGCCGCCGGTGTGGTGGTCGTGGACGCGGACAAGCGCAAGCTCGACTTTATGAGCCGCACGCACGCCCATCAGGGTGTCATCGCGCTCACGAGCGTGCGCGAATACGTCAGCGTGGAGGACATTCTGAACATCGCGCGCGAAAAGGGCGAAAAGCCCCTGATCGTCGTCTGCGACGAGATCTCCGACCCGCACAACCTGGGCGCGATCATCCGCACGGCGGAGTGCGCGGGCGCGCACGGCGTCGTGATCCCCAAGCGCCGCAGCGCAGGCCTTACGAGCGTCGTCGCCAAGACGAGCGCGGGTGCGGTGAGCTATGTGCCCGTTGCGCGCGTGCCGAACATTCCCGCGCTTTTGGAGCAGCTGCAAAAAGAGGGCGTGTGGGTCTTCGGCACGGCGGCCGAGGGCGCGTGCGACCTCTATTCCGCCGACCTCAAGGGCCCCGCTGCCATCGTCATCGGCAGCGAGGGCGACGGTATGACGAGACTCGTGCGCGAAAAGTGCGATTTCCTCGTCAGCATTCCGATGAAGGGCAGTATTTCCTCGCTCAACGCCTCCGCGGCGGCGGCCATCCTCCTTTACGAGGCGGTGCGCCAGCGCCTGGGGCAGTAAACACAGCAAAGAAGGAACGATATGGATCCGAAAGACCTTGAATTTGAAGAGACCTTGGCCGACTCGGAGCTGCTGCTGAAAAACACCGCCCGCAGCATGGACGAGGACGCGGAGTTCTCGCTCGAGAGCATTCTGGCTGAGTACGGCAGCGGCACGCCTGCGCCGGAAGAGGCGGAAGCGCCCGAGCCGCAGCCGGTGAAGAAAGCGCCGGCGGCAGAAGCCGCCCCGCCGCAAAAAAAGGCGGAGGCGGCGGAGCGTTATGCGGACAGCGCCGTCCGCAGCGCCGTGATCCCCTTCCCCGGAATGAAAACGGCGGAAGCGCCCGCGCCGGAAGATCCCGCGCCGCAGGACGGGGGAGAAGCGCAGGACGACGCGCCCAAGGCCATGAGCTTGCAGGATATTCTCGCCCAGACGGTGCAGGAGGCGCTCGCCGAGCGCGAGGATACGATCATCGAAGAAGAACCGCCGCGCCGGGGGCTCTTCTCCCGCCGCAAGATGCGCGATACCGAGCAGCTCTATGACGACGCGGAGGAGGAAGAAGAGGAAGAGGACGCGTTTGACGAAGCTGAGTTGGATCTTCCCGAACCGCCGCTTCAGGAAACGCTTGCGGATTACCGCGCGCAGCTCTCAGGCGCGGTGAAGGCGCGGCGCGGCGCGGGCATTTTCACGCTTGCGCTGTGCGTGATGGCGCTGCTGGAGCATTTTTCCATCCTGCCCGCGGCCTATGTCGAAGATCCGATGATCCGCGCGCTGCCGCTGCTGGCGGCGGAGGCGATCGTCTGCGCCATCGGCTGGCGCATCTTCGCGCGCGCGATCCGCTCGCTCAGGCAGGGCAAGACCACCTCCGGTTTTTTGACGATGCTGCTCTGCCTTGTTACGCTGACCGACACGGCGCTCTACGCCTTCCTGCCCGCGCGCACGGCACTGTCGCTGCCGCTGCCAGCGGTGGGCGCGCTTTCCGTTTACTGCGCGCTGCTCGGCGAGAGCATGCGCCTGCACGGCATGTACGATACCTTCCGCATCGCGGCCATCGGCAACGCGCCCTATATCGTCACTGTGACGGCGGGGGGCGCTGCCAAGCGCGTGGGACAGGTAGACGGATTTTCCAATTCCGCCCGCGCGAATGATCCCTACGCCCGCTGGCAGAACGTGCTGCTGCCCGTCTTTCTGACGGCGGCGGTCGTGTTCGGCGTGCTTTCAACGCTGGAGGCAAAGCAGAACCTGCTGCTTGCGTGGAACCTTTCGGTGCTGCTTGCAAGCGCGAATCTGCTGGCCTTTCCGATGGTCTGCGCGCTGCCCCTGAAGCGCATCGCCGCGCGATTGGCCAAGAGCGGCAGCGCCGTGGCGGGCTTTTTCGGCGCGGACGCCATTCGCCGCAGCAACTGTGTCATTCTGACCGACGGCGACATTTTCCCGCCGGGAACGGTCACGCTCGGCGGACTCAAGACCTTCGGCGAGGAAAGCGGCAAGGTCATCTCCTACGCCGCCACGATGGCGCATGCGTCCGAGAGCGGGCTGAGCCGCCTGTTCAACAATCTGCTCGCCAGCGACGGCGGCTTCCGCGAAACGGTCGAGGACGTCGACTTTTATGAAGAGGGCGGCGTCGGCGGGCGCATTCACGGCGAAACGGTGCTTTTCGGCACGGCGAGCTTCATGCGCAAGCGCGGCGTGAACCTGCCGCGCAATTTGGGGCTCAAGACGGGCATGTACCTCTCTGTGGACGGTACGCTCGTTGCGGTCTTTGCCGTAAAGTACATGCCCGCGGAAAATGTCGACTGGGCGCTCCACGCCCTGCACCACAGCCGCATCACGCCGGTGCTCGCCGTGCGCGACGGCAACATCACCCCCGCGCTCTTGAAGCGCAAGTTCGGCACCGATGCGCGCGCGGTCTACCCCAAGCTCGGGACACGCCTCGCCCTTTCCGAGCGCGGCGGCGGACGGCCGTATGCCCTTTTGATGCGCGAGGGGCTCATGCCCTATGCCGAAGTCGTGCTCGGCAGCAAGCGCCTCTGTCTGTCCGCCAGAAGAGGAACGGTGCTTGCATTTTTAGCCGCTACGGCGTCTACGCTTCTCGCATTTTATTTAACTTTTGTCGGTGCATACAGCGTGCTCACGCCGCTTTCCCTGCTCGTTTACCTACTTTTATGGTCTCTCAGCGTGCTCGTTGACGGCATGCTCAGCGACCGTTATTGACACTTCGAACGAAGAAAACGGAAATCAACGGAAAAATATGGTTGAAATGGCGAGAAAAACATGATATAGTTTTTGCATTGAGTATTATCCCGCCCGGTGGCGGACACCATGACGGGATTTACGACTTTCGGAAGGAGACTAACCCATTATGAGTGCAAAAGACATTCGCAATATCGTGCTGCTTGGCCACAGCGGCAGCGGCAAGACCACCCTCGCTGAAAGAATGCTGTTTCTGACCGGCGGCACGGACCGTCTGGGTAAGATTGCCGACGGCAACACCGTTTGCGACTACGATCCCGAAGAGATCCGCCGCCAGATCTCCATTTCGCTGGCAGTGGCTCCCGTGGAATATGACAGCTGCAAGATCAACGTGCTCGACGTGCCCGGCGGTTTCGACTTTGCCGGCGAGGCTGCGGAGGCCGTTCAGGCTGCCGATGCCGCCGTCATCGTCTGCTCGGCCAAGGCCGGCATCAGCGTCGGCGCGGAGAAGGCGTGGAAATATTGCGAAAAGAATGCTCTCCCCCGTCTGATCTACATCTCCAAGATCGATGAGGAGAACTCCGACTATAACGCCGCGTTCGCCGCGCTGCGCGAGCGCTTCGGCAAAAACATTGCCCCCGTTGTCGCCCCCATCTGGGACGAGAACAAGAAGGTCATCGGCATCATCGACGTGCTGCATAAGCGCGCGTTCGAGTTCAGCGCCACCGGCGGCCGCGTCGAGATCGAAGTGCCCGAGAACAAGCTTCCCGTGCTCGATGAGCTCTACGACGCGCTCAAGGAGTCCGTCGCCGAGACGAGCGAGGAGTTCATGGAGAAGTTCTTCGCCGGCGAGGATTTCACCTATGCCGAGATGATCCAGGGCCTGCGCCAGGGCGTGAAGGATCTCTCCCTCTTCCCCGTCGTGTGCGGCTCCGCCCTTCAGGGCATGGGCACCCGTATCCTGATGGATACCATCGTCGAGCTTCTTCCCAAGCCGCAGGACGCCCGCGCCCTCATGGCTGAGAATGAGGACGGCGAGTCCTCCGAGTTCGTCGTCGCGCCCGGCGCACTGCCGACCGCGTTCGTCTTCAAGACCATTTCCGACCAGTACGGCAAGTATTCCTACGTCAAGGTGCTCTCCGGCTCCATCAAGCCCGATATGCCCATGGTCAACGCCCGCACGGGCGAGACCGAGAAGCTCGGCCGCCTGTACATTGCCAAGGGCAAGAAGTACACCGAGGTCAAGGAGCTCACGTGCGGCGATATCGGCGCCATCGCCAAGATGGACAAGGTCAAGACCGGCGACACGCTCTGCGAGCCGCGTAAGGTGGTCAAGATCGCGCCCATTCCCTTCGATGAGCCGTGCTACAGCGTGGCCATCGCACCCAAGACCCGCGGCCAGGAAGACAAGATGGCGCAGGGTCTCAACCGCCTGAACGAGGAAGATCCTTCCTTCCGCGTCATCAACAACGCCGAAACGCACCAGATGGTCGTCTGCGGCGCGGGCGATATCCAGATCGACGTGCTGGTGAGCAAGCTCAAGAGCCGTTTCGGCGTTGAGGTCGTGCTCGACACGCCGCGCGTCCCCTACCGCGAGAAGATCCGCAAGACCGTGCAGAAGCAGGGCCGTCATAAGAAGCAGACCGGCGGCAGCGGCCAGTTCGGTGACGTTTGGATCCGCTTCGAGCCCAACGAGGAGAGCGAAGAGATGGTCTTCGCCGAGGAAGTGTTCGGCGGCAGCGTGCCCAAGAACTTCTTCCCCGCCGTTGAAAAGGGCCTGCGCGAAGCCTGCGTCCATGGCCCGCTTGCCGGCTATCCGGTCGTGAACCTCAAGGCCGTCCTTTACGATGGCTCCTACCACCCGGTCGATTCGTCCGAAATCGCGTTCAAGACCGCGGCGAACCTCGCCTACAAGGCAGCAATGCCCGAGGCGTCCCCGGTGCTGCTCGAGCCGGTGTGCGAGCTCAAGGTCACTGTGCCTGACCAGTACATGGGCGATATTCTCGGCGACCTCAACAAGCGCCGCGGCCGCGTGATGGGTATGAACCCGACCGGCAACGGCGAGCAGGTCATCGAGGCCGAGTGCCCCGAGGCAGAGCTGATGAGCTACGCCATCGACCTGCGCTCCATGACGCAGTCCCGCGGCTCGTTCGTGATGCACTTCGTGCGCTACGAGCAGTGCTCCGCCGATGCGCAGGCCAAGGCCATCGCAGCGGCCAAGGCCATGCAGGAAGCAGAGTAAATCTGCCTTTCCTGCCGGCAGGAAGAATGCAGCAAATCAAAGGAGCGATCCTCTTGAAAGAGGATCGCTCCTTTTTGCATTTTTTGTGGAAAGCGGCCTTATTCTCCGAGCGACGCCCGGTAGGTTCGCTTCAAAAACGCGGCGTTCATGATCACGCTGACGATCTCCGCGATCGGGAAAGAAAGCCACACCAGCTCAAGCCGTCCCGTGAGGGAGAGCAGGTAGGCGGCGGGCAGCAGCACGACGATCTGGCGGCAGACGGAGCTGACGAGCGCGTAGGTGGGCTTGCCGAGCGCCTGACAGGCGCTGCCCGCGATGATGCTGAAGCCGGCGAGCGGGAAGTGAATGCCGATGATGCGCAGCGCGGCCCGGCCGATGGAGAGCATCTCCTCCGTCGGGGAGAAGAGACCCAGCAGCGTTTCGGGAATGAACTCGAGGAGCGCGAAGCCAACGCACATGATGCCGATGGCGGTGTAGGACGTCAGGCGCACGGCCCTGCGCACACGGTCGAATTTCTGTGCGCCGTAGTTGAAGGACACGATGGGTACCATCGCGTTGTTCAGGCCGAAGCAGGGCATGAAGATGAAGCTCTGGAGCTTGAAGTACGCGCCGAACACGGCGGTGGCGGCCTCGGTGAACGAGATGAGGATCTTATTCATGCCGAACATCATCACCGAGCCGATGGACTGCATGATGATCGAGGGAATGCCGACGGCGTAAATGTCCGCCACCGTTGCGCGGTGGGGGCGAATGCCCGACAAGCGCAGCTGCACATCGGGGTTTTTCGTGTGGTTGAGCACAAGACCGAGGGCGGCGCCGATGAACTGGCCGGTGATCGTGGCGACAGCCGCGCCCGCGACCTCCATGCGGGGAAAGCCCAGAAGGCCGAAGATCAGAATGGGGTCGAGCACGATGTTGCACACGGCGCCCACGATCTGCGAGATCATCGAAAGGTTTGTGCGTCCAGTGGCCTGCAAGAGCCGCTCACCATAGACCTGCACGAAGATGCCGAGCGAGCAGCCGATGCAGATCCTGACATAGGCCTGTCCATAGGCGATGATCTGCTCATTTGCCGTCTGGAAGCGGAAGAAGGGCGTGGCGAGCGAAAAACCGAGCAGCATAAAAACCGCGGCGGTGCAGAGCGTCAGGAAAAGACCCGTGCCCGCGGCGCGGTTCACCGCCGTCTGGTTCTTCTCGCCCAGCGAGCGCGCGAGCAGCGCATTCATGCCGACACCGGTGCCGACGGAAAAGGCGATGCACAGCATTTGCAGCGGGAAGGCGAGCGAGACGGCGTTCATCGCGTCCTGACTGAGGCGCGCGACAAACACGCTGTCGACAATGTTGTAGAGTGCCTGAAAGAGCATGGATACCATCACAGGCCATGCCATATTGGCGAGCAGCTTGCCGATGGGCATCGTGCCCATCTTGTTTTCTCTGACGTTTTCCTCCATAGATAGTACCCCATAAAAATTCCGGCGCTGTAGCGCCGGAATCAAAATCTAATCATTTTTTCCAACGACATGCGCGTTGGAAAAAATACCCCTTAGAGCGCAAGCGTGCGAACGGAGTGAGTGCGACGCAGCGCTCGGCAAAACTCAAATCAAAAATGCACCGCAGTGCATTTTTGAATTACTTTTTCAGTTCGCCGTTGGCGGACTTGGTGAGATACGCGTTGATGAAGCCGTCGAGATCGCCGTCCATGACGGACTGGATGTTACCGGTCTCGTAGTCGGTGCGCGTGTCCTTGACGAGCTGATAGGGCATCAAGACGTAGGAGCGGATCTGGCTGCCCCACTCGATCTTGAGCTGCACGCCCTTGATGTCGGAGATCTTCTCCGCGTGCTGCTGAATTTTGAGTTCCA
>ERZ857882.4278-NODE-4278-length-12453-cov-3.146717_pt1 | contig 12453 bp, 11 predicted proteins | sample MGYA00519697_ERZ857882 | MGnify/ENA primary metagenome ERZ857882 (study PRJEB31778, sample SAMEA3449373) | human gut metagenome | biome: human gut; feature: human-associated habitat; material: faeces | place: United Kingdom | collected 2010/2012 ... | reverse complement strand
GAGCGGGCAAGTACCTCGAATATCCCGACCCGTTCTCCCGACTCCCATTCCCCACCGTACCCGGCAGCATTCTTTCCTCGCGCCGCCGGAGTCTTGAACCCGAAAACCGACACGATTCGGTTTCGCAGCGCGAACAGCCCCTCGACCCAGCGAGGGCCCGGCCCGACGAACGCTTCCGCCAGATCGGACAGCCCGATCCGGTCGCCGGGATCCGCCACCGCGAACCGGTAGCGATCGACATAGTCCCATCGCGAGCATTCCGAATAGAGCAACGACTCTTTCCCTATTTCCATTCCGATAGATAACTTTATGCGAGGTCATGCCGCGAATATTCCCGGACAGGATCCCGTCCGGGCGACGCTTCAGGGCCTCGACCGAAGGCAAAGATAGGACAAAAGCGCGAGTCCGCCCCCCAACCGCCCCTGCATCCGAAGAACATCCAAACGGCCGATCCGCACTCCGCCGCTTGGCCGTTTGGATGCGGATCGTTAACTTTGTAAGGACAAACGACCGGACTATGACAAGTTATCTGCAGGCCGAGGGGCTCACCAAGTCGTTCGGAGAACGGGTGCTTTTCGAGAACCTTTCGCTCGCCGTCGGCGAGGGCCAGCGCATCGGGCTAATCGCGAAAAACGGAACGGGCAAGACGACGCTGCTGAACATCCTCGCCGGAAAAGAAGACTACGAGGCGGGACGCATTACGCGGAGACGCGACCTGAAAATCGCCTATTTGGAGCAGGACCCGAAGCTTCCGGCGGGCAAGACCGTGCTCGACGCCTGCCTCACGGGCGACTTGCCGGCCCTGCGCGCGATCGCGGCCTACGAACTGGCGCTCGGCTCGGGCGACGAGGAGAGTCTGCACCGGGCCATGGCCGAAATGGACGCCCGGCAGGCATGGAACTACGAATCGCAGGTCAAGCAGATTCTCACCCGGCTGCGTATCACCGACTACGCCCAGCCGACCGAGCAGCTGTCGGGCGGACAAGTCAAGCGCGTGGCGCTTGCAGGCGCGCTGATTCGCGAGCCGGAGCTACTGATTCTGGACGAACCGACGAACCACCTCGACCTCGAGACGACCGGATGGCTCGAGGATTACCTCTCCCGCTCGCGGATGAGCCTGCTGATGGTCACGCACGACCGCTACTTTCTGGATCGCGTATGCACCGATATCGTCGAGCTCGACGACCGCACGACCTACTCCTACAAGGGCAATTACAGCCTCTATCTGGAAAAGCGGCAACAGCGGCTCGACGCGGCGGACGCCCGACGCGAGCGCGACGCGAACCTCTATCGCAAGGAGCTCGACTGGATGCGACGGCAACCGCAGGCACGAGGCACGAAAGCCCGTTCGCGGATCGAGTCGTTCCGCGAGCTCGAAGAGCGGCTGCGCAAGCGCCGGGAGAGCGGAAACGTCCGCCTCGACACGAAAGCAACCTATATCGGTAAGAAAATATTCGAGATCAGCGGGCTACGCAAGCGGTTCGGCGACCGGATCATCCTCAACGGACTGGACTACCGTTTCGCTCGCTACGAGAAAATGGGCATCATCGGCGACAACGGCACGGGCAAGTCGACTTTCATCCGGATGCTGCTGGGGCTGGAGCCGCCCGACGCGGGAACGATCGACATCGGCGAGACGGTCCGCTTCGGCTATTATGCGCAACAAGGGCTCTCGTTCGACGAGAACGCGAAAGTGATCGATGTCGTCAGTGAGATCGCCGAGCAGATCGAGCTCGGGGACGGAAGGCGCCTCAGCGCGTCGCAGTTCCTGCAGCATTTTCTTTTCCCGCCTCAGGCGCAGCACGACTTCGTGGGGAAGCTCAGCGGCGGGGAACGGCGCAGGCTCTACCTGTGCACGGTACTGATGCGCAATCCGAACTTCCTTGTGCTGGACGAGCCGACGAACGATCTGGATATCGTGACGCTGCAGGTGCTCGAAGAATACCTGCAAGGATTCGGCGGCTGCCTGATCGTCGTCTCACACGACCGCTATTTCATGAACAAAGTCGTGGATCATCTGCTGGTATTCGAAGGCGAAGGAAGGATCAGAGACTTTCCCGGGAACTACGACGAATACCTCGAATGGAAACAGCTGCGCGACGCCGAGCTCCGGACGCGGCACGACGCGGAAAGCGGGACGGTCCCGGTCCAGAAACGGCCCGCCCGCAACGACAAGCGCCGCCTCTCGTTCAACGAAAAGCGCGAGCTCGAGCGGCTGGAGAAGGAAATTCCCGAACTGGAGGCGCGCAAGGCCGAACTGGAGCAGTCGCTTTGCAGCGGGACTCTGCCGATCGACGAGCTGACCCGCCGCTCGGTGGAAGTGTCGGAGCTGATCGGACGGATCGACGAGCTGAGCATGCGGTGGCTCGAACTGAGCGAGATCGGAGAATGAATGTCCCGACATCCCGACCGCTTCCGCGACAAAAGGCTTCGCCGGGACATCCGTATCGAACGGCCCGGACTTTCCGAGCGAAGCATCTCCGGCAGTTATCGGACGGGCCCTACCCGATTCCGGGACCGGCCGAAGCCTGACAACATGGACTCCGCTGCGTTCTCCGGCTCCGCGATACTCCGGCAAGAATCAGGAATCTACTTTTTATGTCGAACCCAAACGATCGAATCATGAAATCTCCCCTCGGACCGATTCTCGGAATCGTTTTAGCGGCGGTCCTCGCCGCCGGTCTTCCTACCGAAGCGGCGGGAAAGTCACCCGATGCCCGGCTGTGTACGCTGCCGGTCAACAGCATCCGCGCCGTGCGCGAATATTTCCGCTACCGGGGTCCGTCGGACATGCCCATAGTCAGCGGGCATCGCGGATGCCGCGAGGACGGCTGTCCCGAAAACAGCATCCGGGCATTCGAACATACGTTGCGTCGGGTCCCCGCCTTTTTCGAGATCGACCCGCGCATGACCCGCGACAGCGTGATCGTGCTGATGCACGACCCGACGCTCGACCGCACGACGACCGGTCACGGCCCGGTATCGGAACATACGTGGGCGGAACTACGGGAGCTGAGACTGAAAGACGTGCACGGAAACGTAACCGACGAGCGGATTCCCACGCTGGAAGAAGCGATCCGCTGGAGCGCCGGCAAAACGGTCGTCAACTTGGACGTCTACACGCCCAAGGAGGTGCTCGGCCCGTTGCTCGAGCGCCTCGGATTCCCGCCCCATGTGATGCTGACGATCCATACGCCCGAGCAGGCCGAATACTACTATGCGCTCAGCCGGAAGACGATGTTCTCGATCCACATCAAGAGCCTCGAGCAACTGGAGGCATTCGAGAAAACCCCGATCGACTGGCGGAACGTGATGGCCTACGTCGGCCCGCGCATGCTGCCCGAAAACCGGGAGCTGTACGAGCGGCTGAGGGCCAAGGGCGTCCGCTGCATGATCTCGCTGGCGCCGACTTACGACCGCAGGGAAACGCCCGAACAGCGCCGGGAGGGTTATCTGAGCGACCGGGACATCCTGCCGGACGTGATCGAGTCGGATTACCCGATCGAGCTGACCCGCGCGCTGCAAAGCCTCCTCGGCGAAGAACGTCCCTGACAACCCGGGCCGGGCTTCCGCTTTCGCCGTCCCCTCCGAGGACCGCATGTCTCCGCCACGAAACGGCCGGGACGGAATCGGCGAAACGCAGTCCGGGCGCCTGTTCCCTCAAGCGGAGCGACGGCATGCTCCGCTGCGACGAAAGACATCGGCCGCCACGCACGGAAACAGCTCCGGGCCTCTCCGTCCGTCTGAAGACCGCCGGCAAAGACTCGTAACGTACGGTCTCGGCATTTCCCATGGCCGTCAGAAAACTCGCCGGCCGGACTTTGCCCGCACGGTACTCTTCCCGAGCGTACGAGCCTTTTTGTTCCGTTTCGCTCGAATTTCGGCGGATTTGGCTTATCTTTGAATTCAAAGAGCGCCCACGATGAGAAACCACGGACAATGCGAAGGCAAGCTGCTGTACAATAGCTTTTCGATCATTCAGCTTCAGACGTTCTGCACCGAGCATCTCATACCCCTCGAATCCGTTCCGATCCAAAATACGCATTCGTCCGTTTCCGACAAGGAGAAAAAAGCAAACCGGCACGAGACCGGCCCGGACCGGTTCATCGAAAGAATCGCGGAAGGGAACATCGACGAGCAACTGTTCGCCCATTATACGCATAACATCTGCCGTTACCGGCTCGGAGACTTCCGCATCCGCATCGAGGTATGCTACCGCGCGGGCGAGGACCGCGAATCGCCGCCCATCACGGCACTGCTCGAGGGCCGGGTACACGTGTGGGCCGCCGTCTTTTTCAACCGGACCGTTCAGATTTCCTACCGCTTCATCGTACCGAAAATCCCGAGAAACGAGTCGGACGAGCCGGGACGGGCCGACGAGCGGTACGACGGACTGGACCCTGCGGAATTCTGCACGACGGACCATCCGTTCGACACCGACCAACTGATCTCGGTGGCGGGTATCGCACAGCACGTAGAGCATTGGGTCTATAACGAGAAACTGGACCGGCAAGAGATCGACGGTTCGCTGGACAAGGTGGAGATCAGCGACTTCAAGCTCGACAAAGACTCCGTATTCCGTCCGGAAGGCACCGGCGAAGGAAACCTGACCTTCGACGAGGTGCAGCGCAGATACCGCAACTATTTCGACAAGACCCCGCAAGCGGAATTCCGGGCCCCGGATCACCGCTATATCTATATCGACGTCTGGGAGGATATCGCCCATACGGGCGACACGGACTTCGGGAAAATGGCCGAGGACGAAATCATCGAGCACATCGAAACGGCCCACCGGGCGGAACTGGTCGGACTGATGACGCTCTATCCGATGGAATGGCCTTACCGCATGGATTCGAGCTACGAGGACGTGTGCGGACGAAATATCGCGATCGATACGGACGATCTGGTGCTGGCGAACCAGAACATGAGCGTCGTGTTCGGAACCTACGGACGCCGGGGCAAAGGGAGCCCCACCGACTGGAAGGAACATCTGGCCCGCCGCGACCGCTACCACGTCAGTTGGCCGGAATACCTCGTGCTGCTCGAGATCGTGCTGGCCAAGAAACAGACGATCAATTACGTGCTGAACCGTTACATCGACAACTCGCGCCGCGCGATCCGCTCGAACGTGCACGACATGATCGAGCAGAACGCCCAGCTCACGGTCGAACTTTCGGGTATCCTGATGAGGCTGAACTCGGTACGCTATTTGCGCTACATGTCGCACAAGCACATGTTCGAGTTGACGCAGCGGAATCTGCGCGTGGAAGAGGACTCGCGGCAGTTGCAGGAAGTGATGCAACAGGTGGACAAGTCGCTCGAGAACGTGAACAACATGATGGAGATCCGCCATGCCGACGACACGAAGTACATCCTGCTGTTCATATCGATCGCCTCGCTGTTCGGGGTTCTGCTCCAAAGCGAGGACGTGCCCATCCTGTCGCTGCTTTCCTACCGATTCGGCGTAGGATCGGCCATCATACTGGAAGTATTTACTTTCGCCGTCATCCTGATCGCCCTGAGGACATTCGGCAAAACCACGCGCCAATACATCCGCCGCAAGCGCAACGAGCAAAGAATGAACCGCCTATTCGACAAGGAATCATGACAATAAGACCCTACACGCCGCAGGACAGGCAGAAACTGTGCGACCTGTTCGCCGAACTGATCGAGAATCACAAGGAATATATCTCGCACGGAGAGTTGCAAATGGGCATCGCAACGGACCGGGGCGAGCTCGCTCCCGATTTCCGGAACGCGTGGCTCCGCTACTTGGACCGTCAGACGGCCGATCCCGAAACCGAGATCATGCTGGCCGAACAGGACGGAACTCCGACGGGGTTCGTCATCTACGGAATCAATCGCGACGGAGCCGCCCCCTACGGCATGATTTACGACGTGGGCCTCCTACCCCGGCACCGGTCCCGGGGTACGGGCAGCCTGCTGGTGCGAACGGCCCTCGACGCGCTCCGCGAAAAGGGAATCGCCGACTGCTATCTCGAATCGGGAGTAGACAACCACTCCGCCCACCGTTTTTTCGAAAAATTCGGCTTCGGGCAGGTATCCTGCATTTTTAGGGCGAAGCTGTAAACGTACAATCAGAACAAGCGTTACCAGTCCCGTGATATGCTGTTCTCTTGCGCTCTCCTTCACCGACGGAACCGGGATTTCATACGTTTCATACTTTCGTTCATATCCTCGGCCGGAATTCTTCGAAGAAGCGCCCGAGCAGGTTTCGTTTGCGATCAGGCCATATCCGAAGACAGCCTGTCCGAATCGCGGTTGTGATTCGGCAGCAAAACGGGTAAGGGGCTCCGGCATGTACCGCCGGAGCCCCTTTTGGCTCTTCCGATTGTCCGAACGGGTTACTTCACATCGTCCCAGTCGTCGGTCCGGAACGGAAAAGCGGGAAGTCCGCCGGTGTTGGTCAGCGTGGCGGCAGCCGGCACGTTGCGGAACGCATAGCGAACGGCCACAGGCTCGGAAACCAATTCCGAGGAGACGACCACCGTGTAAGGCTGTCCCCAAACGTATTCGGCGCGTGCCGGGATGAAGACCTTGTCCGCCCCGGCGATCTCGAAGCCCTTGATACGCCCCTTATAGTTCGGGCCGAGCGTTCCCTCGGTCTTGAATTGCAGAATCGCCTTGCCGCCCTCGAAACGAACCGACTCGAAGCGAGGACTCTCGGCGATCAGCCCTTTGAGACCGTAGGTCTTGGTAAGGGCCAGCAGAGCCAACCGGCGACCGATCTGGTCTTTCTCGGAAGGGTGGATCGTGCCGGCATTGGCCATGTCGGACGTACCGATCATCGCGCAGTTCGGAATCCGGTCCGCCGCCGCCAACTGCTGCTCGATCATCAGCGGCAGGACGATACCGTCGGTTCCCCCCTCGTAGATATGCGGAACGAGCTGTACGAAATAGAACGGCATGTCGGGATCGCCCCAGTCGCCGCGCCACTGCGAAACCAGCTTCTCCATATAATGCGCGTAGTGGGGGTAATTGTTCGTGTGAACGTTCGACTCGCCCTGATACCAGATAAAGCCCCGCGCCGTCATATTAAGCAGCGGGCGGATCATCGCATTGTACAGATAGCCGACCTTGTTCGGATTCTCGAAGCGGTCGTTCGTCTGTACGATATCGGCCTCGACTTCGCGGGCAGTGGCCTCGGGCATCCATGCCTCGATGCGCGTGCCGCCCCATGCCGTCTGAATCAAACCGACCGGCACGCCGAGCGCGTCGTTCAGATCGCGCGCGAAGAAATAGGCCGCCGCGCTGAACGGAGCCACCGACTCGGAGGACGAAACCTTCCATTCGCCCCCGCAGGTGTCCACCGGCTGCGGACTGGTCACCATCGGGGTGTAGAACAGACGGATGTCCTTATACTTGGGAGCCTCGATCAAGGCCTCGACCCCGCCGTCGACCGGCTCGCCCAGATTGCCCGTCATCGACATCTGCATGTTCGACTGCCCGGAGCAGACCCACACTTCGCCGATCATCACGTTCTCCAGCGTAACGGGATCGCCGTCGCTGATACGGATCGTATAAGGACCGCCGGCAGCGGGAGTGGAAACTTTCAGCAGCCACTTGCCGTCGGAGTCGGACTGCGTCGTATATTTGCGGCCGTCCCACGAGGTCGTGACCGTCACCTTTTTCGACGGAGAAGCCTCCCCCCACAGGTTCACCTCGCGCTCCCTCTGGAGCACCATGTTGCTGCCGACCAGCGCCGGCAGCTTGATCTTGGCGAAAGTCGGGCAAGCCATCAGCAATGACAGGCCGACAAGCAGAATTTTTTTCATAGCGTGTTTCGTTTTATTGTTAGCAGTTCTGTATCAGTCGCAATCGATCAGCGTACGTCGTTCCAGTCGTCCGTCCGAAACGGATAGGCGGGCAGATCGCCGGAATTGACCAGCGTCGCGGCCCGGGGCATGTTGCGGAACGCATAACGGACGGCTACAGGCTCAGGAACCCGGTCGGAATGCACCGTCACTTCCGGTGCGCCCGGAACATACTCGGCCTCGGCCGGCACGAAAACCCGGTCGGCCCCGGCGATCTCGAAACCTTCGATCGGGCCTTTCCATTGCGGTCCCATTATCCCGTCGGTCCGGAAGCGAACGATCGCCCGACCTGCCTCGAAGCGAACCGACTCGTAACGGGGACTCTGAGCTATCAGCGCGCCGTAGCCGTAGGTCCGCTTCAGCGCCAGCAAGGCCAAACGCTCGCCGACCCGTATCTTGTAAGGAGGATGAATGGTGTGTTCAGAGCCTGCATCGGTCGTCGAAGCCATGCCCGAAAACGGGATCAGGTCGAGCGCTTGCGTCTGCTGTTCGACGGTCAGCGGCAGCGAAAGGCCCTCGGCATCGTCATAGGTATAGGGAGCGAGCTGTACGAAATAGAAAGGCATCTCGGCATCGCCCCACCGTCCGCGCCAAAGTGACGCAAGCTCCTGCATGTAGCGCGCATAGCCGTCGAAACCGCGGTTCGCCTCGCCCTGATACCACAGGAAGCCCCGGGCCGTGAAATTCGTCAGCGGGCAGATCATCGCATTGTACAGCCGGGCGGTTCTGTTCTGCTCGTCGTAGGCGGGATTCCAAGATGTTCGGCAATACTTTCTGGGCGGCCGAAACGGTCATCCATGCCTCGATCCGCGTCCCGCCCCAATCGGACTGGATCATACCGACCGGAACATTCAACGTCTCGCACAGCTTTCGTCCGAAGATATAACCCGTCGCGGTAAAGCCGGGCACGCTGTGCGCCGAGGAAACCTGCCAGCCTCCCATGCCGTCGCAGTCGTCCTTCGGCTCGGAAGCGGCTTCCGGACGGACATGGAACAGTCTCAGGGAAGGGTATTTCCCGGCCTCGAGCATCAGCTCGTTCATCCGCTCGGTCGGATCGCCCGGATAGCCGCAGACGGGCATCCCCATGTTCGACTGGCCGGAACAAATCCACACCTCGCCGACCATTACGTTCTCGAGCACGACAGGCTCGCCGTCGCTGATACGGATCGTATAGGGCCCTCCGGCGGCAGGAGTCGCCACCTTCAGCAACCAGTTGCCGTCGGCGTCGGCCCGAGTCGCATATTTGCGACCGTCCCATGAGGTCGTGACCGTGACTTTCTTCGACGGCGAGGCCCAGCCCCAGAGATTGGCGTCGCACTCGCGCTGGAGCACCATGTTGCTGCCCAGCACCGAGGGCAGCTTCACCTTGGAAAAGATCGGTCCCGCTGCGAGCAGGCCCCATGCAAGAACAAGCAGTTTTTTCATTGTTTTCTTCATTCGTAAGGTAAAGTCCGGAGCCGCATGCGGGAAACGGCTATCTCGGCGCATCCGGACGAAACCGGACAGCACGGAGCGACGACCGATAGTCAAAAGTACGAAATTTTCCGGGACTCCGCTATATTTTCTCGGTCAGTTTCTGTACGACGCGGAAATTGTTGAAAAATTCCTTGGCGAAAACCCGGATCACGTTATAGGCCGGAATGGCCAGCAACATACCGAGCACGCCGGCCAGTGATCCGGCGATCAGAATTACCAGAAAAATTTCGAGCGGATGGGCTTTCGCCCGATTGGAGTAGAGCACCGGTTGCAGAACGAAGTTGTCGATACCCTGAGCGACCAGAATCGTTCCGGCCACGCGCATCGCAAGCCCGGCCGTCGACACGTCGCCCCCCGCAGTTCCGGCCACACCGATGAAAATACCCGCTGCCGCGCCGATCCACGGTCCCAGATAGGGAATTACGTTCAGCACGCCGACGATCAGCCCGATCACGAGCGCGTTATGAACCGAAAAACCGAGCATGAGCAAGCCGAGCGAAACGATCAGCGTCATGATCGACGACTCGGCGACGATGCCGGTGAAATAGCGGATCAGCAGATGGGTCACCGAGTCGAGCGCCCGGGTGATGTTGGGCTCGTACTTTTTCGGGAACATGATGACGACCATATCCGTAAACAGGTGACTTTCTTTCAAGAAGAAAAAGGTAATGAACGAAATGGAGAAAGCCGCGATCACCGTATCGCCGACCGTCGTAACGATCGACGAGAGCAGATTATTGATCACGCCGATGTCGAGCAGCGGTTTGATCTGTTCCGAAATCGCATCGACGAGCGAAAACTCGCTCTCGCTGATCGAGAAAACGCGCCGGATGAAACTCTCGAGCGACATCAGCGGCTCCTGAAACGACCGGATGATCTGCGGGACGTCGAGCGAAGAGAACTCGCGGATCTTCTGGAAAACGATCGGAACGAAAAGCCAAAAGACTCCCACGACGACGACCCAGATCGCGAGCAGCGTGCACAAAGCCGCCAACGAGCGAGGGAACCGCGTCCGCCGGACATGCAGCCCCGAAAGCAGGTCGGTCAGCGGCTTGCCGATAATCGCCAGAACGGCCGACACCAGAATATAGGCGACCACGTTGCTGAAATACCACACCAGAAAGAGAACCACTGCCGTGATAGCGCCTGCAACGAGATATCGGTATAGCTTGGACATGAGTTCCGCTCGGTTTTCCGCTGGAATCGCCCGAATACGCCCGGGCCGGGTCAGTTACTCTTTCTTTTTCAGCCGCGCGATCAGTGTCTGCGTGCCGACGACCTTGTCGCCCAGACGCACCTGCACGTCGGCGTCCGTCGGAAGGAACAGATCGACCCGCGAGCCGAACTTGATGAAGCCGCACTGGGTGTTCTGCTCGGCCCGCCCCCCTACCCGGGCATACGAAACGATCCGCCGCGCGACCAGCCCTGCGATCTGGCGGAACAGAATCTTCTGCCCGCCCATGTCGATCACGGTCGTCGTGCGCTCGTTGTCCTCGGACGACTTGGGATGCCACGCGACCATGAACATCCCGTGGTGATGCCGGAAATAATCGACCGTTCCGGATACGGGAAACCAGTTGACGTGCACGTTCCAAATCGACATGAAAACCGAAACGACGATCCGCGTGTCGTGGAAGTACTCGTTCTCCTCGACCTCCTCGAGCGCCACGACGGTCCCGTCGGCCGGCGAGTAGACCCCGTTCTCGTCCCGCACCGGAGGACGGCTCGGACAGCGGAAGAACGAGGTGACGAACACGACGCAGGCAAGCGCCGCAACCGCAACGGCCCATGCGACGGCCGACGGCAGCAGATAGGCCGCAGAAACCATGACGACGGCCGCAAAAACCGCGGTAATCAGTATGATAGAGGCTCCTTCCTTATGGATTCTCATGGGTTATCGTTTGGTTCAGCCGGCAACGGCTCCGACCGGGCCGCCGCTCAGCACACAAATATAGGCAAATATAGCGAAATACGCATAAACGAAAGGTACGGCCAGAATCAGCGCGTCGAAACGGTCGAGAAATCCGCCGTGACCGGGGATGCTGTTTCCCGAATCCTTCAGGCCGGCCGAGCGCTTGAGCATCGACTCGACCAAATCGCCCAGTACGCCGACGACAGCCACCACGAGACCCGCCCCGCTCCACAGCAACCCGTGAGCCGTATCGCCCGGCCCGGCGTACAGGCCGTACAGCCACCCGACGGCCACAGCGCACAGAACGCCCCCGGCGAAGCCTTCCCAAGACTTTTTAGGGGAAATCCGCTCGAACAGCCTGTGCCGGCCGAACAGCGAACCCGCCAGATAGGCCCCCACATCGTTGGCCCAGACGATGAATATGATCGCAAGCATATCTCCCGGAACATAGGACGAACCGGCGGAACAAGCTCCACGCAACGGAATCGTCGCAAGCAGCGCGAAAGGCAAAGCGATATAGACCAACCCTCCCAGCTCCCAGCAGACATTGCCGAGCGGATTCTCATGCCGGCGGTACAACTCCGCGACGAACAGCGCGAAGATCATCGGCAGCAGCAGCGCGAAAGCCGGCGCAGGACACCGCCCGGTCTGCACGGCGAAGGCCAGCGTCAAAGCGCTCAGCCCGATTACGACGGGATACGCTACGAGCGGCCGGGCCCCCTTGAGCCGGGCGATGCGGAAGAACTCCGTGAGCGACCCGGCCATCAGAACGGCCATCAGAACGAGCATAGAGAACGGAGACCACAGCACGGCTCCGAGCACGATGACGAGCAGGCCCGCCCCGCTGAGCGTGCGGACCAGAAAATTCTTATTCAGCAGCGAACTCACCGTCCAAAGGTTCTTCGACTTTGACTTCGGTTTCTTCACGAATTTCCCCGCGACGCTTGCCGAAAATCTTCTCGAGATCCTCGGCGAAAATCACTTCGCGTTCGAGCAACAATTCGGCCAGCCGGGTCAATCCCTCCCGATGGGCCTGCAACGTGTCGAGCGCACGCTGGTAAGCACTGTCCACCAAAGCCTTCGCCTCCGTGTCGATTTCCTGGGCTGTGCGCTCGCTGTAAGGTTTGGTCAGCGCCATCTCTCCCTGTCCCGACGAGTCGTAATAGCTCATGTTGCCCACCTTGTCGCTCATACCGAGATAGGCCACCATCGAATAAGCCTTTTTCGTCG
>ERZ857882.4277-NODE-4277-length-12453-cov-4.098806_pt1 | contig 12453 bp, 8 predicted proteins | sample MGYA00519697_ERZ857882 | MGnify/ENA primary metagenome ERZ857882 (study PRJEB31778, sample SAMEA3449373) | human gut metagenome | biome: human gut; feature: human-associated habitat; material: faeces | place: United Kingdom | collected 2010/2012 ... | reverse complement strand
CCATCGAGATACAGCGCAACGAGCTTGCGCAGACGATAGGCTGCGTCCCGAGCCAGATAAACTATGTTATCGCTTCGCGTTTCACGCCGGAACAGGGCTATATTGTCGAGAGCCGCAGAGGCGGCGGAGGATATATCAGAATAAGGCGTGCGGCGATGGAGCCGGATCAGAAGGTCATGCACGCAGTCAACGCCGTGGGCGATAAGCTCGACGAGCGTACTGCCCGCGCACATCTGACGGAGCTCGTCAGCACGGGTGTTATAGATAAACACGCCGCCATGCTGATGCTCAGCGCCGTGTCGGACAACGCTCTGCGACCTGCCGCCGTCGGGGACAGGGACGCCGTCAGGGCGTCGGTATTCAAACAACTGCTGCTCGTTGAAATGGGCAGAAACGGATAAAGGAGGAACACATATGCTTTGTCAGAACTGTGGAAAAAATGAAGCGACAACTCACATAAAGCAGGTCATAAACGGCGACACGGCTGAGCGCCATCTCTGCTCCGAATGTGCCGAGCATCTCGGTTACGGCGACGCGTTCTCGGGCTTCGGCTTCGATGTTGCCGGACTTTTCGGAAACTTCTTCGGCGATGCGGTCCATTCGCTCGGCGCGCCGAGAAAGGTGGTTCGCTGCCCGAAATGCGGCTCTTCGTTCAATGATATCGTCCGAGAGGGCAGAGTCGGCTGCGCAGAGTGCTACAAAGTTTTTTATAACGAGCTCAAACCCTCGCTCCAGCGCATTCACGGTCAGATTCACCACAGCGGCAAGATAGCTTCGACCGCCGAGCCTGTCAGCGAGGAAGAGGCAAAAATCGACGAAAAAGAGGAGCTCAAAAAGCAGATGGACGAAGCGGTTGCCGCGCAGAACTTTGAGCTTGCGGCGCAGCTTCGCGACAGGATAAAAGAGCTTGAGGGAGGGAACGAAAATGAGTAAATGGTATGTCGACAAGGGCGAACAGGGAGATATAGTCCTGAGCACCCGCGTGCGTCTTGCGCGCAACTTAGAAGAGTTCCCGTTCCCGTGCCGCCTCGACACGGCGAGCAGAATAAAGGTCAACGAAAAAGTTCGTGACACCCTGCTCTCATGCGTGCCCGAGCTGGGGCTCCACTATGTCACAATGGATTCGCTCAGCCGTGAGCAGGCGATATCTCTCGCCGAGCGCCATTTGATAAGCCCCGAGTTCGCCTCTGTCCGCGAGGGCAGGGCGCTCATGCTCACTGAAGATGAGACGGTCGGCATCATGCTCTGTGAGGAGGATCATATCCGCGTCCAGGTCATGAAAGCGGGTCTCGCGCTCATGGACTGCTATGTCCTTGCAGATAAAATTGACTCCGCGCTCGATAAGAAGCTGAATTTCGCGTTTGACGAGAGTCTCGGCTATCTGACTCAGTGCCCGACGAATCTCGGCACAGCCATGCGCGCGTCCGTCATGCTGCATCTGCCCGCGCTCAGAAGAAGCGGCCAGCTCGCAGTCCTCAGCTCGACCATATCCAAGCTCGGTCTGACCCTTCGCGGCGCATACGGCGAGGGCAGGGAGTCGCGCGGCGATATCTATCAGCTGAGCAATCAGATAACCCTCGGCATAACCGAGCAGGCGGCGATAGAGAACCTCCAGTCGATAACCCGCCAGCTCGTCACCCAGGAGCGCGCGGCGGCGGAGCGTATGTGCGCCGATGTCGCGATGCAGGACAAAATATACAGAGCTCTCGGAATTTTGCAGAGCGCGCGTGTGCTGTCCTGCGATGAGATGATGGATCTTATATCCCTTGTGCGCCTCGGCTCGGCAAGGGGAATACTTGATATACCGATAGAAAAACTTAACGAACTGCTCGTCAATATGCAGCCCGCCACCATAAGCGCGGCGAACGGAAAGCATATCGATGCGCGGCAGAGGGACTGCCTCAGAGCGGACGCGGTGCGCGAGGCATTGTCCTAAAATACCGCCGATAAACATATATAAAAACATATATCTTTCGATTCGGCGGCAATTTTCCGGCAATAATCTCTATTGTACGGTTCACCGCGGAAAGGAATGATGATATGTATAAGTTTACCGGCTTCACCCAGAAAGCCAACGACGTGCTCAACGCCGCCATTGAATATGCGGAGAATATGGGGCACACATATATCGGCAGCGAGCATCTTCTGCTCGGTCTGCTGACCCAGAACGGCGGGATAGCCTATACCGTTCTGATAAACAAAAAGCTTACCGCCGGCAAGGTCGAGGACGCTGTCAGAAACAGCATCGGCTTCGGCGTGCCGACGGTGCTGACTCCGGGCGATTTTACGCCCAGATGCAAAAATATTATTGAGAGCGCGATGATTCAGGCGCGGGATATGGGTCACAACTATGTCGGCACGGAGCATCTGCTTATCGCCATGATAAAAGAGGGCTCGAGCGCGGCAACCGCCGTTATGACCCGCCTCGGCGTGTCGCCGCAGGAAATTTTGCAGGAGCTTTTGAAAGCATTCGGCTCGGCGTCGGGTAAAGATTCCGGAAAGCCGGAGACGGTCAAAAAGCCCGGCGGCAGAACGGATACCCCGACCCTCAATCAATATGGGCGCGACCTGACTTCGTTTGCCGCGGCGGGCAGAATTGACCCCGTTATCGGCAGGCAGAAGGAGATAGAGCGCGTCATTCAGATTCTCTCGCGCAGAACTAAAAACAACCCCTGCCTGATAGGCGAGCCTGGAGTCGGCAAGACGGCGATCGCCGAGGGGCTCGCGCTGAAAATTGCCACGGGCGAAGTACCCGAACTGCTCAAAGGCAAGCGCATAGTTTCGCTCGACCTCACGGGCATGGTCGCCGGAACAAAGTACAGGGGCGATTTCGAAGAGCGCGTTAAGTCCGCCATTGAAGAAGTTTCAAAGGCGGGGGATGTCATTCTCTTTATAGACGAATTGCATACGCTCATCGGTGCAGGCTCGGCGGAGGGTGCGGTCGACGCCGCGAATATTTTGAAACCCGCGCTTGCCCGCGGCGAGATGCAGGTCATCGGTGCAACCACGCTCGAAGAATACCGCAAGCATATCGAAAAGGACCCCGCGCTCGAGCGCCGTTTCCAGCCCGTCACGGTCGGCGAGCCGAGCGAGGACGAGGCGGTCGCGATACTCATGGGCATCCGCGACAAATACGAGGCGCACCATAAAGTCAGAATAACCGACGACGCGATAAAGGCGGCGGTGAAAATGTCGGTGCGCTATATCGGCGACAGATATCTGCCCGATAAGGCGATAGATTTAATAGACGAGGCAGCGTCGCGCGTCAGGCTCGGTGCATTCACAGCGCCGCCGGATCTCAAAGATATGGAGGACAGACTCCGCGCCCTCGCCGAAGAAAAAGATTCGGCGGTGAATTCTCAGGAGTTCGAGCACGCCGCGCAGATACGCGACGAGCAGAAGAAGCTGAGCGACGAACTCGAGCGCGCAAAGCACAGCTGGCGCGAGGAATCGAGCAAGAAAATAGGTGAGGTCACGGCTGATAATATAGCCGAAATAGTCTGCGCGTGGACTGGAATACCCGTCTCGCAGCTGACTCAGGCGGAGAGCGAACGCCTGCTTCATCTTGAAGATGAGCTGCACCGCAGAATAGTCGGCCAGGATGAGGCGGTCAGCGCGGTCGCGCGGGCAATAAGGCGCGGCAGAGTCGGGCTCAAAGACCCCAAACGCCCGACCGGTTCGTTTATTTTCCTCGGCCCTACCGGTGTAGGCAAAACGGAACTCTGCAAGGCACTTGCCGACTCGCTTTTCGGCGACGAGAACGCGATGATAAGGCTCGATATGTCCGAATATATGGAGAAGCACACGGTTTCAAGGCTCGTCGGTTCGCCGCCCGGATATATCGGCTATGACGAGGGCGGTCAGCTGACCGAAAAAGTCCGTCGCAGACCGTACAGCGTCATTCTCTTTGATGAAATAGAAAAAGCGCATCCCGATGTCTTCAATATGCTGCTCCAGATACTTGACGACGGCATCTTGACCGACTCGCAGGGACGCAGGGTCGATTTCAAGAACTGCATTATTATAATGACCTCGAATGTCGGCGCGAAGCTGATTTCGGGCAGCGGAAAGGCACTTGGCTTCTCATCGGAGCGCAGCAATATCCCGAGCTATGACCGCGTGCGCGAGCTTGTGATGAAAGAGCTCAAGAACACATTCAGACCGGAATTTTTGAACCGCGTTGACGATATAATCGTCTTCCACTCGCTCGAAAAGCAGGATATATCCGAGATCGCGTGCAGGATGCTCGAAACGCTCTCAAAGCGCGTGGCGCAGCTGGATATAACTTTAATTTTTGACGAATCGGCTGTTCAAAAGACGGCGGATGCGGGCTTTGACCCGGTCTACGGAGCGAGACCGCTCAAGCGTGTTATCCAGCAGCAGATCGAGGATAAGCTCTCGGAGCAGATGCTCGAGGGAAAGGTAACAACCGGCAAAAAGTACATCTGCAAAGCTGAAAACGGCGAATTTGTTTTTGCGGAGCAGGCTGAGCCAGAATCGGCTGAAAATGAATAAAAGTGCACCCGAAGGCGTCTTGCTTTCGGGTGCGTTTTTTGGACTCTTTTAACTTTTTACTCAGCCATTGCTATGAATCTCTTGAGATTTTCAAGCCCGATTTCGATGCCCGTGAGCGTCTGCTCGATGCCCTCGAACTCGATGCTGACATATTTGTCGTAGCCCGCGCGCTTGAGTATGCCTATGCACTGCGCCACGGGGATGTTGCCGTGACCTATCACTGCGCCGCGCAGGTAGTTGCCGGCTCTGCTGCGGAAGAATCCGCGCCCGGGATCGGGCTCTGAGCCGCTCTTGATGTGAAAGTCCTTGGCGTGAACGTGCTTTGCGTATTTTGCGACTCTGCCGACCGCCTTGTCCGAAGGGTCATCGGCGCAGGCGAAGTTGCCCATGTCAACGAGCAGACCGAAGTTCGGGTTTGCAACTCCTGTGACGAGCTTTTCGACCCGGTCACTGTCCTGCGCAAAATAGCCGTGGTTCTCGACCATTGTAGATATGCCTTTCTCTGCGGCGTATTCGGTCACTTTGCGGCAGCCCTCGATGAGCGTGGGCAGAGCCTGATCGAAGCCGCAGTAAGCGCTAAGGGGCGCGTTGAAGCCGCCTGTCGCGTCGTGGCGCATACCCGACGCGCCGAGTATCTCCGCGATATCGACCTGCCTGAACAGGCGCTCGCACTCCTCGTCGAGCGGGCGGTTGAGAAGCTCTGCGCCGATGGTGTAGTTGACTATCGGCAGGTTTTTCTTTTCGCTCTCGTCGCGCAGACGCTTGGCATATTCTTCGACTGACATTCCGTCTTCGGGCATGAGGTCGATAAACTCAATTCCGTCAAAGCCCATCTCTTTGACCTTGCCTATGAGCTGAAGCTGGGTCAGCTCTCCGCTCGAAAGCATCGGCTGAAAGCTGTAGCTGCTGACGCAGGTTTTCATTTCATTCACCTCAGTCCATGTATCCTTTGAGGAAGTTTACGGCGTTGCCGATATCCTTTTCGGGGTCGTCGCCGACTTCGCGCTCTATCGTCAGAAAGCCCTTGTAGCCGGTATCATTGAGCGCGGCGAGATATTCGTCCCACTTGACGCTGCCCTCGCCGAGCGGCACTTCTTCAAACGAGCTGCCTGTGACGAGCGAGTCTTTTTTTATGCCGTAAACTATCTCGGGATCCCTGTAGAATATCTGAACGCCGTCTTTGGCGTGGGTGTGAACTATGTAGTCGCGCAGGTTGTAGACCGCCTTTGCGGGGTCGTCGCCCGTGACCATGACAAGGTTCGCGGGGTCGAGGTTGACCGCGACGCCGGTAGAGCCGAGCGAGTCAAGAAACTTCTTGAGCGTCGCCGAGGTCTCGGGTCCCGTCTCGATGGCGAAATGAGCGTCGAGGCTGTCCGCGAAGCGGGAGAGCTCGAAGCATGCCTCCTGCATGATTTTATATCTCTCGTGGCTGCTGTCATCGGGAACAACGCCGATGTGTGTCGTGACGATATCCGTGCCGAGCTCCTTTGCAAGCTCGATTATCCTCTTCGACTTCTCGACTCTCCAGGGGTTCTCCTCTTTGTTGCCGAAGCCGCCGCCGAGATCGCCACAGAGGGCGGAGATAACGAGTCCGTTGTCCTCAACGAGCTTGCGAAAATCCGCGCGCTTGGAGCCGACAAGCTCCTCGGGCGACATTTCACCGCTGGTGGCATAGACCTGGATGCCCTGCGCACCGACCTTGGCTGCCTTTTTGACCGCCGTCGGGATATCCGTGCGGAAGCTGTCAATAATAACGCCTATTGGAAATTTCATGGTAGCACCGTCCTTAAAACGTATTTTTTACAAGGCAATGATAACAAATAAGTGGGGGATATTCAAGAGAAAAAAGCCTTTTCCCCGAATAAAATAAAAAACGGCTCGGCACGGGGAAACACCCGAACCGAGCCATGATTTTTTATCAGCCGACGACTGACATAATAAAGACGATTATAACGATTATCGGCAGAACATATGTGAAATAAGGTCTTATCCAGCCGGGCATTTTTGCGCCCTTTTCGCCGCAGTTGACTTCGCCGATGTAGTTCTTCCAGCCCCAGCCGTATTTCCTGCTGCAGAAGAGAACATAGACGAGACTGCCGAGCGGGAGCAGGACGTTTGAAACGAGAAAGTCTTCGATATCCATGATGCCCTTGCCGGCTATCTGTATCTTTTCGAGCACATTGAAGCCGAGCACGCAGGGGAGGGAGAGCACGAGCATGAGCGCGATGTTTATCAGCGCCACTTTGCGGCGGCTGAGCTTCGTCAACTCGAGCCAGAAGGACATGATGTTTTCAAAAACGGCAATGACCGTCGAGAACGCTGCGAATATCATGAACACGAAGAACAGCGCACCGACTATGCGTCCGCCGGGCATGCTGTTGAAGATGCTCGAAAGCGTTGTGAACAGGAAGCTCGCGCCGACCGTGCCCGCGTCTGCGGTGACGCCGCCGTTATAGGTGAAGCATGCGGGGAAGATGATAACGCCGGACATGAGTGCAACGAAAGTGTCAAGCCCGACTATTGTCACAGCCTCGCCGAGGAGCCTGCGCTCCTTGCCGATGTAGCTGCCGAATATCGCTATAGAGCCGATACCGATGCTCAGAGTAAAGAACGCCTGCCCCATTGCGGACGAGATTACCGTCCATACGCCCGAATTTTCAAGGGACTTGAGCGAGGGGACGAGATAGAATTTCAGTCCCTCTGCGGCGTTCGAGAGCGTGCAGGAATAGATTGCGAGCCCCACCATGAGAAGCAGGAGAGCCACCATCATCCATTTTGTTATCCTCTCGACGCCCTTTTGCAGACCGAACGAGCAGATGCTGAAGCAGACAAGAATGACTGCGAATGTGGCGCAGACCATGAGCACGGGGTTGCTTATCATCGTGCCGAACACCGCTCCGAGTTCTTCCGCGCTCTTGTACGCGAGGATCGAGCCGTCCGCATACTTTATAAAGTATATCAGCATCCAGCCGGAGATAGTCGTGTAGAACATCATGAGCAAATAGTTTCCGGCGATGCCAAGATACTTGGCGAGATGCCACTTCTGCCCTTTCTTTTCGAGCACGTCGTATGACGAGGCGATGCTGCGCTGGCTTGCGCGGCCGACTGCGAGCTCCGCCGTCATGACCGGTATGCCGAGCAGAACAAGAAACGCGATGTAAATCAGCACGAAAAACGCGCCGCCGTATGCGCCGGTCGTTATCGGGAATCTGTAGACATTTCCCAGTCCGATGGCGCAGCCTGCCGAGATCAGAATGAATCCGAGTCTCGACGAAAATTTTTCCCTGTTTTCCATTGAATCTTCCTTTCAAAAGCCGTAAAAAATGAGCCGATGATAATTCTACCACCGACTCAATAAAATTTCAATATTTTTAAAAAACAAGTTGAAAAGTCTGACTCAATCGAGCACGATTTCCATCTCGCGCTTCTGTATCTTCATGCCGTGCTTCTCATAGAAACGCAGCGCACCGTCGTTGCCCTCCCAGACGTTTAACGTCAGGTTGTGGCAGCCGAGCTCTTGTGCGGTCGAAAGCGCCTTTTGAAACAACGCGTCGCCTATGCCCTCGCGCCTGAAATTTTCGTCTACGCACAGGTCGTCGATATAGAGCTCCTTGTTCGGGCAGCGTGCGTAGTCAACGGAGTGGTCGATGAGAATGCAGAAAATATATCCGAGCACCTCGTCGTTTTCGTCCGCCGCAACAAAAGTTAAGCGGTTCTCGTCGGCTAAGAGCTTCGCGAGGCTTTCACTGTCGTATTTCGACTTTCCCGCCTTGAACAGGTCGGGTCTTATCCCGCTGTGAAGATTGCAGATATATTCGAGCAGTTCGAGCATTTTAGGGCAGTCTTTTTCTTTTGCGATTCTTATTTCTTTGAGCATTTTTATTTTCTCACCTTACACAGATTCTTTCAATACTTCTCGACTTTCCGGTTTTTTCGTCAACATCGATTATAACGCCGCACATCATGCACGCGCCGCCGCTTATCTCAAATCGTGTCGGAAGTCCCGTCTTGAGCCACGATATCGAAGCCTCGGGGCGGACTCCGAGCACCGAGAGCTCGGGCCCCGTCATGCCGAGGTCGGTTATATAAGCCGTGCCGCCTGGCAGGACTTTTTCGTCGGCAGTCTGAACATGGGTGTGCGTGCCGACAACGGCGGTCGCCTTGCCGTCGAGATAGAAGCCCATGGCGAGCTTCTCGGCGGTGGCTTCGGCGTGGATATCAACTATTTTTATCCGACAGTCGCTTATCTCTTCCATGAGAGAGTCGATGCAGGAGAACGGATTGTCCGAGCCGTTTATATATGCGCGCCCGAGCAGGTTTATAACGCCGATGCGGACTCTGCCCATGTCTATAACACCGAAGCCCTTGCCGGGGCAGGCTGCGCCGACATTCGCCGGGCGGATTATATCGCTGCGCTCGTCGAGAAAATGATATACCTCGCTGCGCCGAAAAGCGTGGTTGCCGGTCGTTATAAAATCAACGCCGCTTGAAAATATGTGCTCGGCGGCGGACGAAGTTATCCCGTTGCCGGGCGCGGCATTCTCGCCGTTGGCTATCACGACATCTATGGCCTTGAGCTTCTTGAAGCCGGGGAGCACAGAGCGCAGAAAGTCGCAACCCTGCGTGCCGACGATGTCGCCTATAAGAAGTATATTCATTCCGATTTTCCTTTCAAAAAATCCCACCGCGTTTGACGGTGGGATTTGTTTTTATTTTGCGTAGTCGCTGACTCTGCTCTCCCTGATAATGTTGACCTTTATCTGACCGGGATATTCAAGCTCGTCTTCAATCTTCTTGACGATGTCGCGGGCGATGAGAACCATCTTCTCGTCGCTGACGACTTCGGGCTTGACCATTATGCGCACTTCGCGGCCCGCCTGAATGGCGAACGAACGCTCAACGCCCTCGAACGAGGATGCGATGCTCTCGAGCTTTTCAAGGCGCTTGATGTAGTTCTGAACATTCTCGCGTCTTGCGCCGGGGCGGGAAGCCGAAACGGCGTCGGCGGCCTGAACGAGGCAGGCGACAAGTGTCTTTGCCTCAACGTCTCCGTGGTGAGCCTGAATGGCGTGGACAACGCCCTCGCTCTCGCGGTATTTCTTCGCGGCCTCAACGCCCAGCTCAACATGCGAGCCGTCCATCTCGTGGTCGAGTGCCTTGCCGATATCGTGAAGAAGACCGGCTCTCTTTGCAAGCTTGACGTCGGCGCCAAGTTCCGCCGCCATGAGACCTGCGATATAAGAAACTTCGAGTGAATGATTGAGTACATTCTGACCGTAGCTCGTTCTGTATCTGAGCTTGCCGAGGAGCTTGACGAGCTCGGGATGCACTCCGTTGACTCCTGCGTCGATGAGTGCGCGCTCGCCGGTCTGCTTGATAGTTGCATCGACCTCGCGGCGGGCTTTCTCGTACATCTCTTCGATGCGGGCGGGATGAATTCTGCCGTCCGATATAAGCTTTTCAAGCGTCAGACGCGCGACCTCGCGGCGAACCGGATCGAAGCTCGAAACGGTGATAGCCTCGGGCGTGTCATCGATTATCAGATCGACGCCGGTTATGGTTTCGAGCGTGCGGACATTTCTGCCCTCGCGTCCGATTATGCGTCCCTTCATCTCGTCGTTGGGCAGGGCGACAACGGATACCGTGGTCTCTGCCGTGTGATCTGCGGCGCAGCGCTGGATAGCGGTGCCGATTATCTCTCTTGCAATTGTATCAGCTTCGTCCTTTGTGCGCTGCTGATATTCGAGCACCTTGACCGCCTTCTCGTGAACAAGGTCGTCTTCAAGGTTCTTGAGCAGGTATTCCTTAGCCTGCTCCTTGCTGTAGCCCGAGATTTTTTCGAGCATATCGAGCTGGCTTCTCTTGAGGCTCTCCGCCTCGGCGAGTCTGTCATCCGCATCCTTTATCTTGCGGTTGAGGGTCTCGTCCTTCTTTTCGAGATTCTCGATCTTCTTGTCGAGACTCTCTTCTTTCTGAATGACTCTGCGCTCCTGGCGCTGAACTTCATTGCGCCTTTCGCGCAGTTCTTTTTCGTTTTCGCTTCTCTGCTTGTGGATCTCATCCTTGGCTTCAAGGATAGCTTCCTTCTTCTTGGCCTCTGCCTGGGTCATAGCCTCGCTGACTATGCGGTTCGCTTCTTTTGTGGCGGAACCTATTGCGGCTTCGGCAACTCTCTTCCTATGTAAACCGCCGAGAATGAAACCGATGATGCCGAATGCAACTCCGACAGCGGCGGCTATAAGAATAATTTTCCAAACGTCCAAACGAATAACACCTCCCGAATAAAAATTTTGATTATTGTAAAACTCAGTAAAATAACAATATGGAGTATAGCTTGGCACATAATACTACCATTATTATGTATAATAACCTTAAACGGGAGAAATGTCAAGGTGTTATTGCAACACATGGTACAAAAATTTATGGAAGTTGAACAAAATCCCGCGCGAAATAAAGTGTTGACTTTTTCGCGTTTGGTGATAAAATGATAATGTTAAAAGCTGTGAAGCAGAAGACGTGTTCCGAACATCCTCAAAGAGAGCCGCGCGCCGTTGGCTGAGAGCGCCGGTGTTGATACGGGATATGTTACCGCTGCCGAGCGCGCACCGAAGCCCTGTGGGATAGGCTGCGACGTATGACCGCGTTAAGGTCGCATGAGTGGCGGCGCGAGCCGCAAACCGGGTGGAACCGTGGAGCATTTGCTTCACCCCTGTAATTTTTACGGGGGTGGAGCTTTTTTCATCCCTGAGACGGGCATCAGCCCGAAGCTGAAAGGAGAAATTTTTATGGTAAACATTGAACTCAAGGGCGGAGTCGTCAAGGAGTTTGACGACGGAATAACCGCCATGGAAGTGGCGAAGAGCCTCGGCATGGGACTCTATAAGGCGGCGTGCGTCTGCCGCATCGACGGCGAGGTCAAGGATCTTCGCACCCAGATAAATAAAGACTGCAAGCTCGAAATTCTTACTTTTGACGATGACGACGGAAAGCGCGCGCTCAGACATACCGCTTCGCACGTCCTCGCTCAGGCTGTCAAGCGCCTTTATCCCGAGGCTAAGCTCGCGATAGGCCCCGCTATAGACAACGGCTTCTATTATGACTTCGATGTCGATGTGCCGTTCACTCCTGAGGTTCTCGAGAAGATCGAGGCGGAGATGAAGAAGATAGTCAAAGAGGCTCTGCCGCTCGAGAGATACGAGCTTGACCCCGACGAGGCCATCGCAATGATGGAGAAGAAGGGCGAGCCCTACAAAGTCGAGCTTATCAAAGAGCACGCCGGCAAGGGTGAGAAGATATCGTTCTTCCGCCAGGGCGAGTTCGATGAGCTCTGCGCAGGCCCCCACGTTCCCGACACTTCGCGCGTCAAGGCATTCAAGCTGACATCCTGCACCGGCGCATACTGGCGCGGTGACTCGGACAACAAGATGCTCCAGAGAATCTACGGAACCGCTTTCACGAAGAAAGAGGATCTTGACAATTATCTTCATATGCTCGAAGAGGCGAAGAAGCGCGACCACAGAAAGCTCGGCAAGGAGCTCGGCCTGTTCACCATCATGGACGAGGGCCCCGGATTCCCGTTCTTCCTGCCCAACGGCATGGTTCTCAGAAATACCCTTATCGACTATTGGCGCGAAGTGCATAAGCGCTACGGCTATGTCGAGATATCCACTCCGATGATGCTCAACCGTTCGCTCTGGGAGCGCAGCGGTCATTGGGATCACTACAAGGAGAATATGTACACCACGGTTATAGACGACACCGACTTTGCGATAAAGCCGATGAACTGCCCCGGCGGAATGCTCGTCTATAAGCTTCAGCCCCATTCATACCGCGACCTGCCCCTGAGAATGGGCGAGCTCGGACTGGTTCACCGCCACGAGCTGTCCGGCGCGCTCCACGGTCTGTTCCGCGTCCGCTGCTTCACTCAGGACGATGCCC
>ERZ857882.4273-NODE-4273-length-12477-cov-2.655611_pt1 | contig 12477 bp, 9 predicted proteins | sample MGYA00519697_ERZ857882 | MGnify/ENA primary metagenome ERZ857882 (study PRJEB31778, sample SAMEA3449373) | human gut metagenome | biome: human gut; feature: human-associated habitat; material: faeces | place: United Kingdom | collected 2010/2012 ... | reverse complement strand
GAATATTAGCGATACGGATAAAAGCGCTATGGTAAATGTAATGCCCGTGGCCTATGCGGTAACTTATATTTTCGGTACGGCAGGATCCGCATGGTTAGTGAGTGATATCGGGCCACGTCTTTTAGGAGGACTCGACTACGTGAAAAAAGCGTGTAAAGAGCTAGAGGCTAAAATGGGAAATAACGACGAGAGCGAGCAACCGGGCTTTATGCCTGCCGCCCGTCCGGTAACTTTCCGGGCCTATAAGATTAGTAATGAATGGTTCAAGGATGGCAAAAGCGTAAAGCAGTTGGAGGTGTATTTAGACCAATTGGGACGGCATTTGTTCGTGGAGCGTGTCCGTATTAATAATGTAGTAACCAATGTTAAACCGGATTTGGTTTTACATACCGGAAATGAGGTTGTTCTAAGCGGTCGCCGGGAATTCGTGATCGGAGAGGAGAACTGGATTGGCGACGAGGTCAATGACATTGAATTGCTCGATTTTCCGGCAGAGACGTTACCCGTACTAGTGATCCATAAGGAATACGTGGGGAAAAAGATCTGCTATTTACGCAATCAATCGTTTATGCATGGTGTTAGCATCAAGTCCGTAAGGCGTGCGGGTATCAATATCCCGGTCTTGGCCGCTACGGTGATAGATTCCGGTGATATGTTGGAATTGGTGGGTATGAAATCAGAGGTAAATAAAGCGGCTACGACTTTAGGATATCCCGATCGCCCAACCAATCAGACCGATTTGATTTTCGTGGGTATCGGTATTTTCTTAGGGGGAATTTTAGGTTCGCTCGCGATTCATTTCGGAGGTGTCCCGATCAGCCTGAGTACGAGTGGCGGCGCTTTGATAGCCGGACTCGTCTTTGGATGGCTTCGTTCCAAGCATCCGACCTTCGGGCGTATTCCGGAGCCTTCCGTCTGGATATTAAATAATTTGGGACTGAATATGTTTATCGCCGTAGTCGGTATCACGGCGGGTCCCAGTTTCGTGACCGGATTGAAGGAAGTCGGTATAAGTTTATTTATTATCGGTGCTTTAGCGACATCTATCCCGCTTATCATCGGTATTCTGATGGGACGTTACGTTTTTAAGTTCCATCCGGCTATCACTTTAGGTTGCACGGCAGGTTCACGTACGACAACCGCCGCATTAGGAGCGGTGGAAGATGCCGTAGGAAGTGAGACTCCAGCCTTAGGCTATACCGTTACCTATGCGGTGGGTAATACTTTATTAATCATCTGGGGTGTCGTTATTGTGCTAATCATGTAATATATATAATGTATGGACAAGAAGAAAATACATGTCACGAGAGAATATGAGAAAAAGATGTCGGAGATTAGCCCTTTCGAGCTAAAGAACATCTTGATAGAGTTAGCGGATGAGAGCGCTCGTAAAAGTACGCACATCATGCTGAACGCAGGAAGGGGAAATCCAAACTGGATCAGTACGGTTCCACGGGAGGCATTCTTCCTATTAGGGCAGTTCGCCTTGGAGGAATGCCAGCGGGAAACCGAATTGGCAGATGAGATGGCCGGAGCCGCAGGGGTTCCCAACCGCAAAAGGATCGCGTCTCGCTTCGTACAGTTTCTAAAGAAACATGCGCAATCTCCCGGCGCTACTTTATTGAAGGGTACCTATGAATATCTGGTCACGGAAAAAGGTGTAGATGAGAATGAGCTTGTATACGAATGGGCGGAAGGTGTCATTGGTGATCAATATCCGGTTCCCGATCGTATCTTGAAATATACGGAAATGCTCGTGCGGGATTATTTAGACCAAGAATTATGTGATAACCAGCCCCCTGAGGGAATATTCGACCTTTTCGCTACCGAGGGCGGAACTGCCGCCATGTGTTATATCTTCGATTCCTTGCAACAGAATTTCTTGTTGAATAAGGGAGACAAGATCGTTCTCTTCGCTCCGGTATTCACTCCTTATATAGAGATTCCGGAACAGGCTCGTTATCTTTTTAATGTCATAGAGATAAAAGCCTTGAAGATGACAAAAGACGGCTATCACACATGGCAATATCAAGAAAAGGATTTAGATGTCCTGAAAGATCCTAGCGTGAAAGCCGCTTTCATAACAAACCCGAGCAACCCGCCTTCATACGGATTGACAAAAGCATTGATGAATAGGATCGTTGAGATCGTACGGAACGACAATCCCAACCTCATGATTATTACGGATGATGTGTATGCGACATTTATTCCGCATTTTCGCTCGATGATGGCCGAATTACCAAAGAATACGTTATGTGTCTACTCTTTCTCCAAATATTTCGGGGCAACCGGATGGAGATTGGCGGTAATCGCTTTACATCAAGATAATATTTACGACCGGATGATCCGTGAATTGCCAAGAGATAAACAGGAGCTTCTAAAAAAACGATATAGCAGTCTATCCTTACATCCCGAGGATATCCGCTTTATTGATCGTATGGTAGCCGATAGCCGTCAAGTAGCCTTGAATCATACGGCCGGTCTTTCCTTGCCACAACAAACACAAATGTCTCTGTTTGCGTCTTTCGCTCTATTAGATGCGGAAAATACCTATAAGAAAAGGATGCAGGATATGATCCACGAGCGTTTACACACATTGTGGGAAAGCACCGGATTCACCTTATTGGACGACCCTTTGCGTGCGGGATACTATAGTGAGATCGATATGCTTGTCTGGGCTAAGAAATTCTATGGGGATGATTTCGTGGAATATCTAAAAAAGAATTACGAACCTCTGGATGTCGTTTTCCGTCTGGCACAGGAAACTTCCTTGGTTTTACTGAACGGAGGAGGTTTTGATGCTCCCGAGTGGTCTATCCGCGCATCTTTAGCCAACCTTAAACGGGAAGATTATGTCCGGATCGGAGAGGGTATCGCATCTATTTTGCATAGTTATGCCCAAAGATGGAAAGAAAGTCCCGATAAGTAGAAAAAACAGCTCCAAGGCTTGAACAAAACGGGCTAATGGTACGTTTTATTAATAAACGTGCGATTAGCCCGTTTTTCTAAGTTATCCGGGAGATTATACATAACCTCTATAACCTCATAGAAATTATCGAACAAATTGTATTTCATTATATTATATATTTGTTGATAATAAAAACAAAGACTCATTGGCAGATGTCTTATTTATTACATTTTAGCTGGTTATAGATAAATATATTTGCGAAAAGGCTTACAATAAAAAACGAATATGAATATGGTGTACGACATTGACATGCTTAGAAATTTCTATGCGAATTTCCCCAGAAGAGTGGACACAGCCCGCGAACGTATCGGTGGTCGCCCGATGACCTTGGCCGAGAAAATCTTATATGCGCATCTATACGATGAAAGCTCGACTCGCCTTTTCAAAAGAGGTGAGGATTATGTGAATTTCCGTCCCGACCGTGTGGCTATGCAAGATGCCACCGCTCAGATGGCGCTTTTACAATTCATGAACGCCGGAAAAGAAAAATCCGCAGTACCGGCTACCGTGCATTGCGACCATTTGATCCAAGCGAATATGGGAGCCAAGACGGATATCGATACGGCTACCAAAAGCAATAGCGAGGTCTATGATTTCTTGAAATCGGTCTCCGATAAATATGGAATCGGTTTTTGGAAACCCGGAGCAGGCATTATCCATCAAGTGGTATTGGAAAATTATGCGTTTCCCGGCGGTATGATGGTAGGAACTGATTCACATACCCCGAATGCCGGAGGACTTGGAATGGTCGCTATCGGAGTAGGAGGAGCCGACGCCGTGGATGTCATGACCGGAATGGAATGGGAACTGAAGATGCCGAAACTAATTGGTGTTAAGTTAACTGGTAGTTTGAATGGTTGGGCCTCGCCGAAGGACGTGATTCTTAAGCTAGCGGGCATCTTAACCGTAAAAGGTGGAACGAACGCTATCATCGAATATTTCGGTCCGGGCACCGCCTCAATCTCAGCGACCGGAAAAGCTACGATCTGTAATATGGGTGCCGAGGTAGGAGCGACTACTTCTTTATTCCCATTCGATAATACAATGGCTCAATATCTTCGTGCCACGGGACGTGACGAGGTAGCGAGCTGGGCCGAAGCTATCGGTGAATATCTGGAAGCGGATATGGACGTTCGTGCCGAGCCAGATAAGTTTTACGATCGTGTAATCGTTATTAACCTTTCCGAATTGGAGCCGCATATTAACGGTCCGTTCACGCCGGATGCAGCTACGCCTATCTCGGAGTTTGCCGCAAAAGTAAAAGCGAATGGCTATCCCCGAAAGATGGAGGTGGGATTAATCGGTTCCTGTACCAACTCTTCTTATCAAGATCTAAGCCGTGCGGCATCCATTGCTCGCCAAGCTTATGAGGATAAAATACCGGTAGCGGCACCCTTGATCATCAACCCGGGTTCCGAGCAAATCCGTTATACGGCGGAAAGAGATGGTATTATCGGTGATTTTGAACGGATTGGCGCAACCATTATGGCGAATGCCTGTGGTCCTTGTATCGGACAATGGAAACGTCATACGGATGATAATACCCGTAAGAATTCGATCGTTACTTCATTTAATCGTAACTTCGCTAAACGTGCGGACGGTAATCCGAATACACATGCTTTTGTCGCTTCTCCGGAACTGACACTGGCCTTGACCATCGCAGGTGATCTATGTTTCAATCCTTTGACCGATACCTTGAAGACAGAGGATGGTAAGGTTGTGAAACTGAAAGAACCGAAAGGCACGGATTTTCCGCCGAAAGGTTTCGAGGTAAAGGATAACGGCTATCTGGCACCTACGGGTAAGAACGTAGTGGTGAACATCGATCCGGAATCCAATCGCCTACAGGTATTAAAGCCTTTCGCTCCTTGGAACGGAGAGGATTTCACGAATATGCCCCTTCTTATCAAGGCTGAAGGTAAATGTACGACGGATCATATCTCGATGGCCGGTCCATGGTTACGTTTCCGTGGGCATTTGGAAAATATATCGGATAATATGTTGATGGGAGCCGTAAACGCTTTCAATGGGAAGACAAACTCTGTATTGAATCAACTGAACAATGAATATGAAGCAGTTTCTGCCGTAGCGAAACAATACAAGGCAAATGGTATTTCCTCGATCGTCGTAGCGGAAGAAAACTATGGTGAAGGCTCTTCCCGGGAACATGCAGCCATGGAGCCTCGCTTCCTAAATGTAAAAGTGATCCTAGCCAAGAGTTTCGCCCGTATCCACGAGACAAACTTGAAGAAACAAGGAATGTTAGCACTGACTTTCGCCGATAAGGAGGATTATAGCAAGATCCGTGAGAATGACCATATCTCGATCATCGGATTGAAAGATTTTCAGCCGGGCAAACCGTTGACGGCCGTTCTTCTTCATGCGGATGGTACGCAAGAATCATTCCCGGTTAACCATACGTATAATGATTTACAAATTAAATGGTTCAAGGCGGGTTCCGCTTTAAATACAGCTCACTAAGACAAACAAAAAAATCTTGATATCATGAGTAAGATAACAAAGAAAGGTAATCATATTTTCGTTCCGGATCACGTGACGATCCCTTATATTGAAGGAGATGGCGTGGGGCATGAGATCACTCCCGTTAGCCAAAAGATAGTAAACGCTGCCATCAAGCAAGCTTACAACGGAACCCGTTCCATTGAATGGAAAGAGGTCTTAGCCGGCGAAAAGGCGTTTAAGCAAACCGGAAGTTGGCTTCCCGATGAGACTATGGAAGCATTCCGTGAATACATCGTCGGTATTAAGGGACCGTTGACAACTCCGATTGGTGGAGGTATCCGTTCATTAAATGTGGCCCTCCGTCAGACGTTGGATTTATATGTTTGTCTCCGTCCGGTTCGTTGGTTTAAAGGAGTCGTATCTCCGGTAAAGGAGCCGCAGAAAGTGAATATGTATATCTTCCGTGAGAATACGGAAGATATCTATGCCGGAATCGAATGGCAACAAGGGACTCCGGAGGCACAAAAGTTATTGAAGTTCCTCACCGAGGAAATGGGAGTGAAGAAAATACGTTTCCCGGAAACTTCCTCTTTCGGCATCAAGCCGGTTTCTGTGGAAGGTACGGAGCGTCTGGTGCGTGCCGCTATCGAATACGCGATATTGCATCAGTTACCGAGCGTGACTTTGGTACACAAAGGTAACATCATGAAATTCACGGAAGGTGGTTTCAAACTATGGGGATACGCTTTAGCGGAACGGGAGTTTGCGGATCTCACTTTCACATGGCCTCAATATGAGAAGATCAAGAAAGAGCAAGGCGAGGAAGCGGCCAATACCGCCTTAGTGGAAGCTTCAAAGGCCGGTAAAATCATTATCAAGGATGTCATAGCCGATGCTTTCTTGCAAAACACTCTATTAATTCCGGAAGAATATTCCGTGATCGCTACCTTGAACCTGAACGGCGATTATATCTCCGATCAATTAGCGGCAATGGTAGGTGGCATTGGCATTGCTCCCGGCGCTAATATCAACTATAACAGTGGTCATGCGATCTTCGAGGCAACACATGGAACCGCTCCGAATATCGCGGGAAAGAATCTCGTAAACCCCTCTTCCTTATTATTATCATCCGTGATGATGCTGGAATATATGGGATGGAGTGATGCGGCTAACCTGATTACATCCGCTATGGAGCAAGCTTTCTCCGCTGGAGAGGCCACTCATGACTTGGCTCGTTTTATGCCGAATGGCAAATCTCTCGGCACCAAAGAATTTGGTGATCGTATCATCTCTATTATCGAAACAATTAAATTAGTATAGTCATGTTGAAGAAAGAATATTTAATTTACAAATTGTCCGAGGCTGCCAGAGAGGCTTGCAAGATTGACAACGAACTTTTCCCGATGTATAATGTGAAACGTGGCCTTCGTAACGAGGATGGTAGCGGCGTGTTAGTAGGATTGACCCAAGTCGGTAATGTAGTAGGATACGAACGCTTGCCAGAGGGCGGTCTTAAAGCAATCCCCGGTAAGTTATTCTATAGAGGTTACGACGTAGAGGATTTAGCGCGTGATTTCATCAAGGAAAAACGGTTCGGTTTTGAGGAAGTGGCTTATTTATTACTTTCTGGTAAACTCCCCGATAAAGAGGAATTATCAGCCTTTAAAGAACTGTTGAACGATAATATGCCCTTGGAGCAAAAGACCAAGATGAATATTCTGGATCTGGAAGGACAGAACATCATGAATATATTGGCTCGTAGCGTATTGGAGATGTATACCTTCGACGCAAACCCGGACGACACCTCCCGAGATAACTTAATGCGCCAATCTATTGAATTGATCTCTAAGTTCCCGACGATTATCGCTTATGCCTACAATATTTATCGTCATAGCACACAGGGGCGTTCTTTACACATCCGTCATCCGCACGAGAACTTATCGATCGCAGAAAATTTCCTTCACATGCTGAAACGTGATTTCACGGATCTGGACGCACGTACGTTGGATTTGCTCTTGGTATTGCAAGCAGAACATGGTGGTGGTAATAACTCTACGTTCACGGTACGCGTCACTAGTTCTACGGGAACGGATACGTACTCATCTATCGCAGCTGGTATCGGCTCATTGAAAGGCCCGTTGCACGGAGGTGCCAATATTCAGGTAGTAGATATGTTCCATCATTTAAAAGAGAATATCGCAGATTGGAAGAACGTGGACGAGATCGATACTTATTTCATGAGGATGCTTAACAAAGAGGCTTATAACAAGACTGGCTTGATCTATGGTATCGGCCATGCGGTCTATACGATTTCCGATCCCCGTGCGGTCGTATTAAAGGAACTGGCTCGTGATCTGGCAAAAGAGAAAGGTCGCTCTGAGGAATTCGCCTTCCTTGAGTTATTAGAGGAAAGAGCGATCGAATGTTTCGCCAAGCATAAAGGAACTAAGAAACGGGTTTCCTCGAACGTGGACTTCTATTCTGGATTCGTTTATGAGATGATCGGTTTGCCACAGGAAATCTATACGCCTTTATTCGCCATGGCCCGAATCGTGGGTTGGACCGCTCACCGTATCGAGGAGTTGAACTTTGACGGAAAACGCATCATCCGTCCGGCTTACAAGAACGTTTTGGACGATAGGGAATATATCTCAATCAACGAGCGATAACACTAAAAAATCATAGTTATGTTTTCTTTCATTCATAGTTATAAGTTGAAGGATTCATAACTATGATTTTTTAGCATGCTCAAGCTTATAATAATAAGCCTACATAAAACCCTTAAAATGTAAATTTCTCAAGTTTCATCGCACCTAATCCTTGCAATTTAGGAACCAACGTTACGAAATGCTCAGCTTTTTCGTGAGCTGATAAGGATTCAGCGTCTTTCCACGTCTCACAAATCATCAATACATCACTACGAGTAGAGCTCTCGAAAATATCATAAGCTATACAGCCATTGTCTTTCAAAGACTTTTCAACCAATTCTTTCGCTGTCTCCAATGCGGCTGGACGATTCTCCTCACTTACTTGAATAAATACATTTAGTCTAATCATACTCATAATTGTTTTAAGAATGTTACATACTTGATCAAAAGTACAGCACAAATATAGAAATAAACCCGTATATTTGTCATTCGAAACGTATAATTAACAGCATGAAGGAATCTGTTCGTATTCTTCGTTTCGCCATTGTAGGTTCTTCTAACGCTTTGATCACCGCATTGGTAATCTGGATATTAATGGATATTCTGGATTGTAATTACTTGTGGTCGAACATGGCTGGATATGTGGCTGCCTTGGTGAATAACTTCTTTTGGAGTAAATACTGGGTATTTTCTTCCGGGAAAGGTAATTTCTGGAAGGAGATTCCTTTATTCCTAATCGCTTTTGGTTGCGCTTACGCTACTCAATTCATATTCTTGCTTTTAATGGTGGAGGTGATCGATCTAAATGAATATCTGGGTCAGTTCCTTGGACTTTTCGTTTACGGAGCCGTTAATTTTATGATGAATAAGAGGCTTACTTTTAAGAGCTAGAATCCGATAAATCGTATTAAAGGAAGTGGTATAGTACGCCAGTAGTGGTGAAGGTCAACGCGACTACTCGCATAAGCCTTCACCACTACTGGTATTGACCATCGGGACTAGTCGCGTGAACCATCGAGACTAATCGTGCTGAATCGCTAACGGGTAAGGCTCGTAAACTGCTTCCCGAGTCTGTAAAGATAGAAAGCTAGATGCGTAAAAGCGAATACGAATGAGATAATCAATAAGATTTTGCTCTCGCCCCATCCCACGGTTTGCTGGTGCCAAAGCCCCGTGATCACGCAAAGCACGGATAGGGTAATACCGATCATATCCAATGTGGTCTGTCCCGAGCGATGTTTCTGCATATGTTCCAGTTTGCTATGTTTGATTCCATAGCAGACATATATATCCAGACCGATTAACATCCATAATACCAAACGAATCCATGTATCAGCCGGGAGAAAAAGCATCATTACCAGACAAGTTATGATACCGGCGATAGGCACGAACGGAACCAACGGGGTCTTGAAAGACCGGGGAGCGTCCGGCATTGTCTTACGGACAATCAATACCCCGGCGCAAACTAGCGTAAAAGCGAACAAAGTCCCGATACTACACATCTCGCCCGCTACGCTCGCCGGAACGAAAGCTGCCAATGCACCGACCAATAACATAAACAGGAAATTACTTCGTGCCGGCGTGCGGAATTTCTCATGGATATGAGAAAATAGGGGAGGGAGCAGCCCATCCCGGCTCATACTCAAGAATACACGGCTCTGTCCTAATAACGTTACCATGATAACCGAGCAATACCCCAGTAAAATAGCTATTACGATCGCCCGGTTCATCCAAGGGTAATCCGGACGAATCACACCAGAAGCATCCATTTGCCCCATATGATCGATAGCTATTGCCACAGGAGCGATTCCATTCTGGCCAGCAAACGCTGAGTAATGTACGACTCCGGTCATCACGTGGGCAAACAACATATATAATATAGTACAAACCACTAATGACATCAAGATCCCGATCGGCATATTCCGTTTCGGGTTCTTGGTTTCCTGCGCCGCCGTACTTACAGCGTCGAAACCGAGGAAAGCAAAGAATACGATAGCCGCCCCTCGTAGGATACCGGAGAAACCGAACTCGCCTAGGGTCCCCGTATTAGCGGGTATATAAGGCGTATAATTCTCCATACGGATATATTTCCATCCCAAGACTACGAACACCAAGACTACGGAGACTTTCAAGAATACGATAATCCCATTGAAGATAGAACTTCCTTCCGTCCCTCGTATCAACAAAATACTCATTAACACCACGATCACGAAAGCCGGGATATTCACGATACCGCCATCCCAAGGGCAAGCCGTCAAGGCTTGCGGTAAATGTACTCCGAATCCTTCCAGAAAAACGACCAAATACCGACTCCAACTTATGCTAACGGTCGTAGCGGCCACGCAATACTCGAGCACCAAATCCCAACCGATAATCCAAGCGACCAACTCACCCATCGTGGCATACGAATAGGTATATGCGCTACCTGCCACCGGGATCATGGAAGCGAACTCGGCGTAACATAACCCGGCGAAACAACAGCCCAAGGCGGCGATAGCGAAAGATAAAGTAATGGCAGGCCCCGTATACCCGGCGGCCACCGCACCCGTAATGGAGAACAATCCGGCACCGATAATAACACCGACACCTAAGGCGATCAAACTCCACGGGCCAAGGATACGCTTCAGCGATTTACTGCCCGAATCATTTGCCTCGGTCATCAAATCCGCTAAAGGCTTCTTAATAAATAAACCCATCTGTATAGATTAAAAAATTAGTAATTGGGCGCAAAGGTAGGAATTTTTATTATGTTTGCCGAAAAGTAAAAGCAAGGACAGAAACAAACAAGAAAATAAATAGACAACTAAATAATGAAACAATTGATAGCCTGTTGCGGATTAGATTGCGAAAGTTGCGATGCCCGCATAGCCACAGTTAAGAATGATAATGAGCTAAGAGAAAAAACCGCCCAAAAGTGGAGTGCCATGAACAATGCACCCGAAATTACAGCCGCAACTATAAACTGTATGGGGTGTCGTACGGACGGAATGAAATTTGCGTATTGCAGTGATTATTGTGAAATACGCAAATGTGTATCCGGAAAAGGCTTTAATACATGTGGCGATTGTGATGAATTAGATAGTTGCCAGATAGTCGGCGCGGTCCTTCAGCATGCTCCCGGCGCAAGAGAAAATCTAATGTAGAAGCAAAAAAGATGAACCTCTAACATATCCGATCCTAATTCCGTATTGGCAGCCGTTCCCAAAGCCATTCAGGGATCAGTCTCCAGAGAAAGACAAGGATAGCATATCTCCAATCGATGATCGCCCTTCTCTTTTTCCGGTCTATAGCGTTAGCGATACGCAAGGCGGCGTATTGGGGAGACATCAGCATAGGATAATTCCTGCCGTCTTTCAATAAATCCGTACGGACAAATCCCGGACGGATATCCGTAAATGTAATAGGCTGTTTCTCCATACGGGAAAGTTGGGCTAAAGCGTCTATATAAATATTTTGGTATCGTTTGGTAGCCGAGTAGGAGGGAGCGACACCTAATCCTTTGGTTCCGGCAATAGAGCTGATTACAGATATATGCCCGCCACCTTGACTGGAAAAATAACGATAGGCCGCTAGTACCATACGTGTAAAGCCTGTCACATTCGTCTGTATCGTAACTTGTTCAATGGAAGTATCTAAGTATTTATTCTGGTTGCCGATCCCTGAACTAAGCAGGAAGATGTCCATTCCTCCCAAATCACGGATTAATTCGTCTAAACGATCAGCGGCATCCTCGGCGGTCACGTCCAACTGCTTTATCCGGATATGTTCCGGATCTTGCCTACGAAACTCTTCCAACCGATCCACCCGACGGCCAGCCAATCCCAGTTGATATCCTCGTTTCCAATAAATCTTAGCAACCTCATAGCCGATACCGGAGGTAGCGCCGATAATGATAATTCGTTTGACCATAATACTTAATACAATAAATTAACAATAAAGATAAACAAAATTCTCATACTAAGCTCTATCTTTGTCACCCATCTTTTAAATTTAACACATAAATCCATGAACAACGCAACAACACAGTCACATATCGTGTGGCTCGATGTAATACGAACCGTAGCTATGCTGATGGTTATCGGAGTACATTGTATAGATCCTTTTTATATCTCACCTACACTCGGAAGTTTACCGGAATATAAACATTGGGCCGCTGTTTACGGCTCTCTTTTACGGCCCTCCGTTCCTCTTTTCGTTATGATGACGGGACTTTTACTATTGCCTATACGGGAACAATCTTTAGGTGTTTTCTATAAAAAGAGAATATATAGGGTATTATTTCCTTTTTTGATATGGTCTGTATTATACAATATATTCCCTTGGGTTACAGGGCTATTAGGTTTGCCGAAAGAGATAATCGGTGAGTTTTTCTGCTATGTGCAAGGAAATGAGTCACAA
>ERZ857882.4272-NODE-4272-length-12482-cov-3.929911_pt1 | contig 12482 bp, 9 predicted proteins | sample MGYA00519697_ERZ857882 | MGnify/ENA primary metagenome ERZ857882 (study PRJEB31778, sample SAMEA3449373) | human gut metagenome | biome: human gut; feature: human-associated habitat; material: faeces | place: United Kingdom | collected 2010/2012 ... | reverse complement strand
CCGATCATCTTCACCCGCAACGGCGAAGAAAGCGCCTTGGCGACCTGACACAGGCGCTCGATTTGGCTTAAAGAAAAGCTGATGTGTTTGCTTTCGTCCGCATGAAGTGACACGAAACGGACACCTCCCTGTTGTTTAATGAGCGCGAAGAAGGGACGCAACCCCCGTGCGCCCCGAAATCAAGACAATTTATTATACAGCATAATTGAAACAAATACAAGTAGGTTTTTTGTCAATCCCTGTAAAATTGCACAAAAAACGCCTTCTTCTCAACGTGTGGGAAGAAGGACGGAAAGGATCAATACTCGGCCTTCACGAAAGCCTTGAACGCGTCGATGGAACGGACGACCTTTTCCGTATCCGTGCAGAACGCGATGCGGAAGTAACCCGGCAGGCCGAAGGAATCGCTCGGCACGAGGATCAGGCCGTAGGGCAGCGCCTTTCGGCTGAACGCGGCCGCGTCGCTCTCCAGCGCCTTGGGGAAGAGGTAGAACGTGCCGCCCGGACGCACGACGTCAAAGCCCAGCGCCGTCATGCGGCTGAACACCCACGCGAGAAGATACCGCACAAGATACGCCGATATGACCGCGCAGCAAAACGGCACCATCGTGTGTCCTGCGCCGGTGAGCGTTCCGAACATGCAGAACATGATGTTTTCAACTATGAAGCCTATCGCGAAAAAGCGCAGATAGCGTATGCCAGATTCTATGACCGCCTGTTCGTCGGTAAACAGCGACAGCATCCATTCCGGGCTTAGCTCGCACAGAAGCGTTATCACCGCCGCGACTGCCGTAACGAGCATGCAGCCTGCACCGAGAGCCTTGAGTATGCGCTTATATGCCTTGCGCGGATAGTTCTGTGCCGTCATCGTTATCATGGCGGCCATCATCGCCTGACCGGCAAGAACGGTGAAGTTCCATATCTTCGTCACCGCGCCGGCAGCGGCCGAGGCGTTTACTCCGAAGTAGTTTATAAGTCCGCCGATGAGCATGAAGCTTGAATTTGTAAGCACCATCTGCACGACCTGCGGCGCGCACAGGCGCATAAGTGCGCCCAGCGGCTCCTGCTCGAGTGAAAAGCCGTCCCTGCCGAAACGATAGTAGCCGAGACGGCATACATTCCGGCTGATAAGCGCAGCGCTCGTTAGCTGACTTATCACAGTTGCGGCAGCCGCACCGGCAGCACCCATTTCGAGCACGGCGACAAAAACGAGGTCAAGCGCGATATTCTCGACCGTCGTCAGCAGCATGATCTTCATGGGAACGACGCTTTCGCCTATGCCGCGCAGCACTGCGTAAAAGCAGTTGTATGTATACACGAACACCGTTCCTGCCATGCAGATATTAAGATAGCTCACGGCGCCGTCAAAGCTCTCGGCAGGTGTGTTCAAAAAGCGCAGAATGGGCGACGCAAAGCATATCACGACAGCCGTCAGCGCGAGCGCAACGATCATCGCAAGCGAATACATCACGCGCAGAGTCCTGCCTATTGCGTCGGCGTTTCCTGCACCGAAGTTCTGCCCTATTATCGCGGCGGCGCCGTTTGCGATCGCAACTATCACGACGAGCACAACGGTCGTTATCTGTCCGCCGATGCTCACCGCGCTCATGCCTGCCGCGCCGACAAAGTGGCCGATGATGACCATGTCGGCGACGTTATACACGGCCTGCATGAGGTTAATTATTATTATCGGAACGGCAAAAGCAATGAGCTTTTTTCCCGGAGAGCCGACCGTCAGATTTCCACGTTCACTTATGTTCATTTTTGATCGGCTTTCTTATAACGGCGCTGCCGTGCAGGTCGCACACCGGCATGGGCAGCAGATCATTTTCGGCGCAGAACTCATCGACGGCATGCCTTACGCCGCCAAACTGAGTGCTGTAAACATCATGTATCATCAGCGCTCCACCCGGCGAAAGCCGCTCCCAGAACAGCGGCAGAGCCACGGCCGTCGGCGCGTAGAGGTCGGCGTCGATTGAGACGAAGGCAAAGCGCCGTTTTTCGCATCCGCGGAATGTGGCCGGAAAGAAGCCCTTGTGGAAAACCGCACGCTCTCTGTACAAGAGCTTTTTATCCACAATGTCCTTTGCCGTTTCCGAAAAGTCGCCGACGCGCGCTGCGGAGTAGCCGTTTTGCCTTTCGATATCAACATCGGCGGCGCAAAAGCCCTCGAAGGTGTCAAACAGATGTATCGTTCTGTCGGAGAATGCCGCGTTTATCTGAACGGCGAAGTCTCCTCGGAAAACGCCAAGCTCGGCAACGTCGCCCGGCACGGCGAGGGCATTTATCTGCTCGGCAATAAGGCGCATCTGCGCGCTTCTTGCGTCGAAGGTTTTAAGCAGAGCCGGGCTTAATATCTCGCCGTCATAGCCGAGCGCGTCAAGCTGACTGCGCATTTGGGCTGCGCGCTCATCATCCAGAACGCAGATGCAAACTGCGTCCGGGTCAAAAAGCAGCGCGTCGCGCGGCGAGACTATCGGTATTCCGGCAAGCTCGCCGCCCCACTTTTCCTCGGAGTTATCCGCAAAGCAGCACGCACCGTAGCCCGTGCCGAGAAGGCGCGATACCATGGCTCCGATCTGCCCTGCTCCGAAAAGCGCGACCGTTTTCATGCCGTGGCCTCCTTTGCCGAGGAAACGATCAGCTCGCGCGCCTTATCGCGCATAAGCTGCTCGCACAGGGGCTGAGGCTCCACAACGGCCATGACATTCTCAAGCTCAAGTCCGGTCGCCTCGGCGATGTCGTGCATAAGCGAGGCAAGCTCGGCTTCGCTTACGCTGATCTTCTCCGCCTGTGCAACTGCGTTGAGCAGCAGGTCAAAGCGCGCGGCGTCCTCGGCGCGTTTCGTGTTGTCCTTGCGCCACATCTCTTCGGTCTGGTTGATCGTTCCGAGATACGCCGCAAAGGCATCGTTTATCTTTTCGTCGTCGGTCATGGCGCGCTTTTTCGTGCCGCGCTCGGAGATGATGTTTTCAAGCATTTCATCAAAGCTGCGCGGCACTATGCGATAGTGCTCGACAAGCTCGCGAATAAGCTCGTGCAGCTTTGCCGGAGACACCTCGCGGTTATCGCCCGACACGGTTTGCAGCATAACGTCCAGTGCCTCGGCCTGGACCTGAGCGCGCGAGCGAGTTACGTCCGACTGCTTGTATGCCTCGTCGAGAATGGCCGTGAAATCTGCAAGCACATTGTATATAGGATCCTGCGCAACTCGCATTTTGTCGCCGGCCAGGATCGCTTCGAGCTTCTGCTTTACCATGCTCTCCGGCACTTCGGCCTGCATGTTGGTGCACGCTGCCGTCAGAACGGCTGCGGTGAACGCCTCCTCGTCGTCGCGCTTTGCGTTGACCTCAAGCTCCTTATATTCTCCGAGCTTCACCTCGGGATATACGCCGCACACGACCATGAAGTCCGCTCCGCCGCCCGTGAGCCATGTCACGGCCGTAAGCTGAGGGCGGCCCACGGTGCGTATGCCGTTTTCCGAGAGGTACCGACTGTAGAGCCTCGGCACGCAGATATCCAGCGCCTCGTCAAAAAGCGCGGTCTGGCCGTAAAGCTCCTCTATCTTCTCGCGCGGAGCAAGTCCTGCCGCAAAGCCCGGAACGGCATAATGCTCTGTGTCGTTCATGTATGCCTCGTCAAGAGCCTTGGCAAACTCGCCGCGCTCAATGCGCAAAGTAAGTGTAAGAGTGTTGTTTTCGCAAACAGAAGATATAACAGTCATTGTTCGTACCTCCAAGTTAAATAAAGCTTATGCTTCGGCAGGAATGCCGAGTATTTTTTTGGTCAGCGGAAGGCCGGTGAATAAGCCGAGCAGCGCGGACAGATAGACAGTCAGCAGCGCCAGCAGATAGCACGACCACCACGCGGCAAGGAAATGAGGCCCGATGCCGGCGTTTATCGCCGTCATCAGCAGCGTCATGACCGTTCCGACGATAAACGAAAGCACTATTGTCGAAACGATCGTGAACACGGGCGTGTTCGGCTTGAGCTTAAACAGCGACGCAAATTTTGCGCCCCATGAGACGACCGGCAGAACGAACACGAGGATCGTGCTCACCGGAAACGCTATTGCAAAGCCGGAAAAGAACGTTCCCCAGGTCAAAAATCCGTTCAGCGCCGGCAGGACCGCGCTCAGTGCGATGTTGATTATAAGCGATACCCAGATGTTAAGTATTACGTCGAATTTTGTGAGTTTCTTCATATCGATTTCCCTCCAAATTATTTGCATTCGGGGTACAAGGATATGGGAGTGAATGCCCTCCCGTGGTTATCGGTACAGCATTGATATTAAATAAATCTGCTTAGAAAACGGTCTTTTCCTCGCTTCCGTCGGCGGTAATTACCGAGCGGATAACGAGCACGTCGGCATGCTTTGCCTTGAATGCGGCAATGCCTGCGTCAAGGGATGCCTTTGTTTCCTCGTCCGCGCAGACAGCGCCGAGCTCGAGCATGTCCGCCTGGCTTTCGAGCATCTCTTCAAGCTTGTGCTGCACGCACTCTGCGCAGAGCTTACCGTCGGTGCACCACGATGCGGCGACGACCTTGCCGCCCTTATGGGCATTTTCAACGTTGGAGATCGCCGCGTCAAGCTCGTCATACCACTCGACCGTTATGATATCGCCTGCGCCGGAATCGATCGCCAGATTGTTCAGGCGGCTGTGATACATGCAGGTCGTCGGGTGTGCGCCGCCGATGCGCTTGTCGCGGAAGGTGTACATCAACACCTTGTCGCCCAGAGCCTTGCGAACCTCGGCGATAGTCTCGGGCATGATAACAAAGCGGATCTCGAACACGTCATCGTAGTTGTCGATCCTCCACTCGACCGCAGCGAAGCTGTCGTCGTTTGCAAGAGCCTCGGCGCGCGCAAGAATGTCGGCCTTGGAATGCTCGTTGATAACGGCGATCTTATCACCGGGCTTGATGCTGTGGTTTCTGATCTGAATTTCTTTCATTTCTTTCACCTCTTGAATATTTTTGTCGGAGTTTGCTCTTCTAAAAACGGACAGAACGTTTCTGCCGTATTTGAATTCAAATGAAATTTCGTCCATGCATTTTTGCGTAATGCTGTCCGGAGCCTTGGGGCAGGGGTTAAAAAGCGCGCCCAGATGCATAAACTGCACGCAGCAGCCCTTTGCGCTTTTTTCCGCGCTAACTATGACCGAGCCGTTTGCGTCGGCAGCGCATATCGCGCTTATTATCTCTCCGGCCGAGCCGAGCAGCGCCTCGGAATCTGCCGCCGAAACATGCAGCGCCTTGAGCGCGGTTTTAATATACTCCAGCGTTTTTTCAACGCAGCCGGGAAAAGTGCTGATATTAAGCTTATCCATAGTTCTCCTTTACTTTATGACGACGACCTTGCCGCCGTCCTTGAAATCCATGTATTCCGCGTGACCGTCAAGAAGCGTCTTTGCGTCGGCATCCGCACAGCTGCGCCCGATCATCAGGTTTTCGTACATCCGGGCGATAAGCTCAAGGCGCGCAATATCCTGCGGATAGCACTGGATAAGCGGCATGCGGCTGACCGCGCCGAAGCGATTGATCTTATACGTCAGGTGCGGAAGCATCGCAAGCTCGGCAAGCGACAGCTCGCGCGGATTTCCGTACACTATGTTTTCACCGTTTTTAAGCTCCTCGGGCAGCGGATGGAACACCTTGCTTTCCTCTCCGTCGGTGTATTCAACGCCCATTATCTGCTGCAGGCGGCCGAATTCGGCGCTTATAAACGCCTCCTTCTCCTCCGCAATGATCGGAAGCAGAAGCTTTTTCTGAAGCTCAAGCAGTCCGCCTGCATCCGCGCACTGCGCCGCCGCGCTTTCATACTGCCGGTAAATTTCGCTCATGCCGTGCTCCTTTCACACTGTCCACTGGATCTCGTCCATGCGTTTTATGATCTCCTGCTGCCGCTGGTCAAATTGCAGCTGCTTATTGTGCATGTAATACCTATCGCAGCCGTAGCGGCCGATAAACCGCGCGGAATAGTAGTTTGCCGTAAGCTCTGTTACGAATATCAATAGCTCGTCGCCGTCGGCAAAGGCTTTTTCGCAGAACGAAAACACGTTTTCAAGTGCTCTGCCGCCGTCGGCTGCAAGACCTTTAAGCTCCGCGACCTTTTGCACAAAGCTCTCGCGCACAACGGAAAACTCGTCTTTCTGCGCAGTACCAGATCGCATGACCGCCGCGCGGAATTCCTCAAGATATTCGAGCATAAACCGCGTTTCGCGCTGCGCCTGCGGCGATATTGAGGACGACTGCTTTCCGCGCTCGAGCTTTTCGCGCTCGGCCTCGATCATCTCGCTTAATAAAGCCGCTGCGCCGCTTACGTCTTTCAGCTTTTCCTTGAGCGTTTTCAGCTGCCCGGTGACGAGGTCAAGGATGTTTTCCCTTTCGCACACCGTGCGGAGCTGAGCCGTCACGCTGTCGAATATAAGGCCGAGAAGGCTCAGGCGCTCGTCCATGGAGGCGCGCTCGGCGCGCAGTACTATGCTCTCGCTCACGGTTCCGTCGAGGATCTTTTCCACCTGGTAGTCGCTTCTGTATTTATTGAACAGATCGTAGTAGATCGCAAAATCCTTGCTTATGCGCGCATCCTGAAGGTACTGGCAGATAAGCTGCTCATCCACGGCAAGGCCGTTTTCCTCATAGAGCTTTATCATTTCCGAAAGATCGTCCCAGCCGCGAGCCGTGACAAAATGCTTGCCGTCGGCGGCGTTTTCGATCTTGTAAAAATCCTTCTTGCGCGCGGCAAGATAGGTCATGACCGATGCGTGAACGCCTTTTTTATAGGCATATTCCTTCCATGTTTCATAGTCCGGCTCTATCTCGATGCGCTTTAATCTGTCGAGCGTGACGATATCGAAATCGCGCACGGATTTGTTGTACTCGGGCGGATTTCCTGCCGTTACGAGTATCCAGCCGGACGGAACGCGGTGCTGGCCGAACACCTTGTACTGCAAAAATTGCAGCATGCACGGCGCGAGAGTTTCGGACACGCAGTTTATCTCGTCAAGGAAAAGTATTCCCTCGGTCTTGCCGGTATCGCGCATGAGGTCGTACACCGAGCCGATGATCTCGCTCATTGTGTACTCGGACACCTGATAGCTTTTTCCGCCGTATTCCTTTTCCGTGATATACGGCAGACCGAGCGCGCTCTGGCGCGTGTGATGGGTCATGGAATACGACACGAGTCCCACGCCAAGTTCGGCCGCTATCTGCTCCATGATAGCCGTTTTGCCTATGCCAGGAGGGCCTATCATAAATACCGGGCGCTGCTTTTCTATCGGTATGCGGTAGCCGCCGAACTCGTCCTTTGAAAAGTACGCAGTCATGGCAGATTTTATCTGCTGCTTTGCCTGTGCAATATTCAAGTTTGTCCCTCCTCAGATGTCATATTTATCGAACATATCCTCGCTGCTTAGGTTTTTTCCGTAATCGAGCAGAAGCGCAACTATCTCCATTGCCCGGGCCGTCTGCGCCTTTTCGAGCGCGGCAAGGTAGCTTTCCCTGTCGATAAGCGCATTTTCGGTGAAAAAGCGCACGGCGTCGGGCATATTGCGGTCTATAACTGCGCTCAGCAGCATTTGAGCGTTCTCGCTTACCCAGCCTCTGTACGCCGCGTCCGCCGAGGCGCTGTACTCCTTCCACGCGCGGCAGAAGCCGATCACCGCCGAAACGCGATCCTCGCGGCGGTCAAACTGCTCGGGCAGCATGCCCGGCGCCGTTATCGACTGCAAGGCCTCGCAGCCGTCAAGGGCGCCCGGCGGAAGCTCGCTTATGCTTTTCGGCAGGCGCAGCTCGCGCAGCAGCCTGCAATCGCGAAACGCATTTGCTCCGATCTTTTCCACCGTGTCCGGTACGGTCAGGAACAGTATCCTCTTATTTTCTCTGAACGCACCCGGCGCTATTGCCGAAGCCTTATCCGGCACGGTAATGCTGCTCCCGTCGCCGATATATCCGCAGCAGACGTAGCCTATCATAACAAAGCCGTCTTTTTCGGCAAGCGCCGCACAGCCGGAAAACGCCGCGGCTCCGATATCCTCAATACCGCCGGGCAGGCTGATCTCTCTCAGCTTGCCGCATCGGGCAAAGGCCTCTGCCCCAATAATTTTCACGCTTTCGGGGATAAAAGCGCTCACAAGCTCGCCGTCGCCCATAAACGCCATTGCGTCAAGCTCCGTAACTCCGTCCGGTATCCGCACGCTCTCAAGCGCCGTGCAGCCGCCGAACGCGCGCCGGCCGATCGTTTGTATGCCGCTGCCTATCGACAGCTCCTTGAGCGCCGCGCAGGCAAAGAGCGTGTCCGCCGGCACTGTCTTTATGCTCCCCGGAATGTCCATTCGCTCAAGCGAGCGGCAGCCGGAGAACACACTTTCTCCCATGCTGTGAACGCTTTGCGGTATGCGCGCCGAGGTCATGTATCTTGCGCCGGCAAAGGCGCGGTTTTCTATCTCTTCGACCCCGTCGGGAAGGTCGGCGCTTTCAAGGCTTATGCAGCTGTAAAAAGCATCGGTCCCTATTTTTTTAAGCCCGTCCGGGAAGTCCATGCTCTGAAGATTTTCGCAGCCGGAAAAAGCTCTTTCGCCTATATCGGCAACGCTTCCGCGCAGCTGCACCCGGCGAATGTTATTGCTGCCGAAAAACGCCCAGCCGGGAAAGCGCTTGAGGCTTGCCGGAAACGAAACGGTCTGAAGCGAGCGGCAGCTTGCAAACACGCCGTTTTCTATTATCTCAACACCGTCCTCAAACTCCGCGACGGCAAGCCGTCCGCAGCCCTTGAAGCAGTGCCAGCCTATACGGCGCACGCCGGACGGAATGCGTATCTGCGTCAGTGCCGAGCAGTCGGAAAACGCCCTCCAGCCGATATCGCGCACACTCTGCGGAATGCTCACGCGGCTCAGCAGCACGCGCTCGTTGAAAGCGTCGGCCGTTATCGAGACCGTGCCCTCAGGTATATCCGCCTCGCGGATATTGCGCCGCGCCTTGAACAGGCATTTTCCCAGGAAAAGAAAATCGTCCTTCCACTGCACTTCGTTTTCGTTATAGTATTTATAAAACGGCGTTCCTGCGAAAACATCCTGGCCGATGTATTCTATGCTTTCGGGCGCATGCACGCTCTCAAGCCGCGCGCACCACTGAAACGCCTCGTTTTCAATGCGCTTTAAGCCCTCTGGAAGCGTGACGGAGCACATATCGCGGCAGTCGCGGAACGCACCCTCGGCGATCACCTCAACGCCGTCGGGGATCGTTACCTCGTCCTCGCTTCCGCGATATCGGATAAGCTTTCGTCCGATGATTTCAAACTTTTCCATATTCTCACCTGTCGGGCAACTGCTCAATGTCGCTGTCGGTCATGCGTATTCTTATCGCCCACGGCGGCGTATCGGGTATTTCCCTGCCGTTATCGAGGAAAACGAACGCCGTTTCGTATTCCGGCGGCATCGGCGGAAACGTTCCGTAGCCGTCGGTGAAATAAATGATACCCTTGAGGTTTGTAAATTCATGCTGCTTTATGAGCATATCCACATGCTCAAACACCGGGCGAAAATCCGTTCCGCCGAAGCCCTTTAAGTTCATTTTCGCCATATATGCGTCAAATTCGTCCTGATCCCGGATCTTCGCATCCTCCTCGACTTTCGCGCCGCACTGGATGATGTGGACATTTACCTTTGTGAAAAAGCTCTCGGTCTGCTTGAGGATATTCCATGTTTTCGTAACAAAGCTGTGTATAAGCTCGCCTGCGACCGATTCGGAGGTGTCCAGCGCGATAACAAACTCGCGCACGAGCTTTACTTCCTTGTACTCAAGCGGCTCGATAAGCGGCATTCGCTTATAAAGCTTCATTCCGTAGGTGTAGAAAATGTAGTCAAACTCATCGTCGTTTATCTGCATATTCTCGCCCAGCACCGCAAAGCGGCGCAAAAAGGCTGCGTAGTCTATCTTCTCTCGGTTCACTTCGCCGATCGCCGACACGAAGTCGCCCGTATTCTCGCCGTAGGAATTTGCGCTCGTGTCAAGATCGACGCGGATGCGCTCGCTTATCTTCTTCCACATCTGCTCGGTCTCCTGCGGAGTCATAGCAGGTCTGTCGCCGGGGTTTTCGTTTGCCTGCCACGTCATACCCTCGTTATCTCCGCTGTCCCTGCGCTCGCCGGTGTCGCTTCCGCCGGATGCCCGGCGCTCCTCGCTCTCTCCGTCCTCGGGCGGAGTAAACTCATCCTCTCCGCTCATGTCGCCAAGCTCGGATGCGCTGTCGGCGCCGTTCTGCGTCTTATCCCGGCTCTCGCCTCGATCGCCGCCGGAGCCTGCTTCGGGCTGTCTGTGCCATATGCGGTGATCGTCGGCGTAGAAATACTCCCGTATGCGTCCGATCTCCTGCGGCGGCAGATCCTGCTCGACAAGATAGCGGTATATTCGCTCGGCCGTAAGGCGCGGCATTTGCTCCTTGAGCTTATCGGTAAGCCATGACTGCTTTTCCTGCCGCTCGGCGTAAAGCGATTTTATGCCAAGCCCGGTTATCAGGTGCTCAACGGCTATATCGCACGCAAGATCCCAAAGCTCGCCGTTGAGCTTTTCGCCCACGAACAGGTGGCGGAAAATGCAGTGGAGCGTCAGGTGCATATAGTCGCGGCAGACAAGCTGCGGCGAGGTTTTGAAAAGCCTGCATATGTGGATGGAGTTATAGTAAAGAAACTTGCCGTCGGTGGCCATTTCGGGCGTCACGGTCTCGTCGCCGGGAACAAAACGCACCAGCGCGCTTTCAAGAAAGCGCATGTGGATAAGCAGCGTGCTGCGCGTAAGGCGCAGGATCTCGCGCGCAAGCTCACGCACCGCCTGCGCATCCTGCTTATCCTTATGGTAATCGGTGCGAGCGGAGTAGCCGTGGGTTTTCATCAGCTGCGCCGTGCTCACATCGCGTCGTGTCATGCCCGACATTTCACAACTCCTTATTTGCAAATCAAAATCCTGCTTTCCGAAGTACGCACGGTCTGTGTATTTCGGAAAACACCATTTTTCATCAGGAAGCCGCATAACGCGGCTTCCCGATATGCTTTTGCTTATTTCAGACTGAATTTTAGTTTCTCTCAGGAAGCGGAGGCATATTGGCAAACTTCTCGGGCAGATCCTCTGCACCGAACTCGGTTTTGCCGGTTTTCTTATGCTCCTGAAGTGCGCGCCAGAGCTTCTCGGGAGTGATGGGCAGCTCCTTGAGCGTAAGGCCGGTAGCATAGTTTATTGCATTGCCGATAGCCGAGCCGACAGGTGCGGTCGAGCCTTCGCCGGCTTCCTTTGCGCCGAACGGACCCTCGGGGTCGTACTCCGAGCAGATAAAGGTCTTGATCTTCGGCATATCCAACGCCGTGGGGAAGTGATAGTCGCGGAACGACGGATTGAGGTGCTTGCCGTTTTTGTCGTATACGCACTCCTCATAGCAGGTGAAGCCGAAGCCGAGGAGGACAGAGCCTTCGATCTGGCCTTCAACGGCGCGGATGTTCAGCGGACGGCCGCAGTCATGGCCGAATGCGAAGTCGTCGAGCGTGACTGCGCCGGTCTCCATATCGACGGTGACCTTTGCCGCGGATGCGGAGAACGAATACGCGGTTGCGTAGTTGCCGACGTTCTTGACGTAGATATCCTTATCGCCCTCGTGAGAGAACGAACCGACGCCGGTTACGCAGCGGCCGAAGTTTTTCTCCTCATAGCCGAAGCAGGCTTCATTGAAGGAAATGTTCTTTTCGGGGTCGCCCTTTATGAACACGCGGTGGTCCTTCATCATTATATCCTGCGGCTTGCAGCCCCACTCCTGTGCCCAGTGGGAAAGGAGCTTGAACTTTGCGTCGCCAACTGCGCGGCGGCATGCATTACCGCCGAGGAAGGTAACGCGCGAGCCGAAGGAGCCTGCATCCCAAGGCGTTGCGGTCGTATCGGACTGGATGAGCTTTACCGCTGCTGTGAGATCGCACGTGATATTACGATGAAAGATGAGTGGAAAGTCGGACGTGTTATTGCAAGACCTTATGTTGGAAAGAAAAAAGGTGAGTTCAAGCGTACAAGTAACAGACATGATTATGCGCTGAAACCATACGGAAGAACAGCACTTAATGCACTCAAAGACGCAGGATATGATGTGATCTCAGTTGGAAAGATCTTTGATATTTTTGACGGAGAGGGTCTGACAGAATCCAACAAATCCAAGAGCTCTGTTCATGGAATGGAGCAGACGATCGAAATTTCAAAAAGAGATTTCAAAGGCTTGTGCTTTGTAAATCTTGTGGATTTTGATGCATTGTGGGGGCATCGCAGAAATGTGAAAGGATACGCAGAGGAACTTGAACGATTTGATGTGAAATTAGGAGAATTTCTTGGTGGATTGAGAGAGGATGATCTTCTGATCATTACTGCAGATCACGGAAATGACCCGACGCATACAGGAACAGACCATACAAGAGAAATGGTTCCGTTTTTTGCATATTCTCCATCTATGG
>ERZ857882.4261-NODE-4261-length-12508-cov-4.265639_pt1 | contig 12508 bp, 10 predicted proteins | sample MGYA00519697_ERZ857882 | MGnify/ENA primary metagenome ERZ857882 (study PRJEB31778, sample SAMEA3449373) | human gut metagenome | biome: human gut; feature: human-associated habitat; material: faeces | place: United Kingdom | collected 2010/2012 ... | reverse complement strand
GGGGCAGGCGGCGACCGATCTCGGCATAGGCCTCCTCCCAGGTAATTTGTTCAAACTGGCCGCTGCCGCGGGGGCCTACCCGGCGCAGAGGGTGCTGCAGCCGGTCGGCACGATACATAAATTCACGGTTGGCCAGGCCCTTGGGGCACAGCATGCCGTTGCTCATGGGATAGCCGGGAACACCCTCCACCTTAAGCACCTTGCCATCCTTTACATAGGCATTGATGCCGCAGTGGAACAAAGGCTCGCAGATGGAGCAAAAGCTCCGCTTGACCTCTATGCCGGTTTCCTGGCCAGGGATCTTAGCCTGCAACAGTTTTTCCTGTTCTGTCATTCTGCCATCCCTCCCAGTATTTGTATCAGTTCATTGGGCAAGCCGCTCTTAGCCAGTACGCCCTCCTCTTCCCTATTCAGTGGCTGCATGTGGCGATTAAAGTAATGCAGGATGCAATTCTTCACCACACCGCTAAGAGCATAGCAGTTCAGCATATTGATGCAGACCAGATGGCCGTTCTGCTCAGTGATCTCGATATACTGGCCATCACGGTCCAGCAATACACGCCGATCTCCAGGCAGGTTCTTATCCCCAAAAGAGACAAAGTCAATTTCCATAAAGTGGGTGATATTATGCAGGATATTGCCCTCACAGCGGGCGGGGATACCCACCATATTGCGACCGGCAGTCTCGCCCTGCACATAGGCGCTGGCATACAATCCGATATTACGGGTATCCCCCAGCATCAGGTCGCAGCCTTCGCAGCAGTCACCGGCGGCATAAATGCCCTCGGCAGAGGTCTGCATCATGGGATCCACCACAATAGCGCGGTTCATCTTCAGCTGATCCTGTGCGATCCAGCGGATATCCGCGCGGGTACCCACGCACATCACTACAATATCCGCGCGAACAGTGGTGCCATCACTCATGGCGATGACCCCGGTGCCATCCTCCAGATGGGCTTCCTCGGTCTTGGCACCAAAGTGCAGCTCTACACCCTTTCCGGTCAGATACTCTTCGATTCGCTCGCTTACAGCCTCATAGGCAGCTGTCGGGAAAATATGCGGAGCCAGATCGGAGAAGATGGCATGGATGCCACGCTCCAGAGAGATCTCCTTGACGACGGTGCGGAAGGTCATGATGTTGTCGGCCGTGGTGAGTGCGTCCGCATATCGCAAATCGATCTCGTTCTGGCCTGGCCCCGCCTCATGGTGCGAGTATTCCACCGAGATGCCCATTTGCTCGAGCATGTTCACGGTGGCACGGCGGAAGTCCATGCCTGGGCTGCGCGGCACGTGGTCGAAGTAGCCGCCCTCGTCGATCGGGGTCGGGGCCTTGGACCAGTCGTCCTGGCTTTCGAACAGGTAGAACTCGATTTCCGGATGCACGTAGAACGTGAAGCCCTTGTCCTTGGCTTTGGCGAGCGTGCGCTTCAACACGTGACGTGGATCGCCGAGCGAAGGCTCGCCGTCCGGGGTCAGAATGTCGCAGAACATGCGGGCGGTACCTTGCGGGCCACCGCGCCACGGCAGGATCTGGAACGTCGAGGGATCGGGTTGAACGATCATATCGTCTTCGGACACGCGGGTCATGCCCTCGATGGCGGAACCGTCGAAGCCGAGACCCTCCTCAAACGCGGCTTCCAGTTCGGCCGGAGCAATCGCCACGGACTTCAGTGTTCCCAACACGTCCGTGAACCACAGACGAATAAAGCGCACGTCGCGTTCTTCGACCGTGCGCAGCGCAAACTCCTGCTGTTTATCCATAGTCGCCTATCGTTCCATAACCGTGTTACGAAGGGCGTTAACATCTCACTGTTCGTCACCTGCGAGTCGCGAGATTTCATCAACATGCCCCGGTCCGCATGTCAGGCATGGTTCAGGCCCATGCCGGCACGGCACTATGGTAGTGACTATGAGCGAAGATCATCTCACCCCATCCGCCAATCCGCCCGTCGACGTGACCAGCTGGACGCAGGCCACCGACCCGCGCGACCGTTCGCGCGCCGGCATCGCCACTCGTACCAAGGCGCCGCTGGACGCACATGCCATCTGGAAGGTCAAGGAGGGCCGGCGTGAGGCGATCAGCCTTTTGGAGGAGCAGTCCGCGATTCGCGTACCGGATCTGATTCCGCTGCGTTACAAGCGTATGAGCGCCAGCCCCTTCACCTTCTACCGGGGCACCGTGCTCATCATGACCAATGACCTGGCTTCCACGCCGGTCACTGGCATTCCGGTGCAGTGCGTGGGCGACGCGCATATCGGCAATTTCGGCATTTTCCGCCCCCCTTCCGCCCGTCTGGTGTTCGATATCAATGATTTCGACGAAACCGCTATCGGCCCGTGGGAATGGGATCTGAAACGTCTCGCCGCCTCGGTGGAGATCTGCGGACGCGCCAACAAAATCAAGGAGAAGGACCGTCGCGCCGCCGTGGTCCAGTGCGTACACACGTACCGCACACGCATGAAGTGGTTCTCCGAAATGGATTACCTTGACGCGTGGTATGAGCACCTGGACGTGGAGGAGACGCTCGACCGCTTCGAGACCACCGGTTCCAAACGCAGCCGTGTGCTGCGCGAGGCGGCCATGAAGGCGCTGCTGAAGGATAACGACGCGGCGGCGGCCAAACTGTGCCGTTATGAGAGCGGCAAGCTCAGGTTCAAATCCAATCCGCCCGAGCTGGTGCCGATCAATCAGCTGGATGATTACGCCGACTTGGATGCGTTGCAGGCACGTATAGACACGCTGTTCGAGAGCTACCGGCATTCCCTGTACGACGATCGCCGTTGGGTGTTCGATCATTTGCGCTATCAGGATGCGGCCCGCAAGGTGGTGGGCGTGGGCTCGGTGGGCCAGCGCGCGTGGACGTCGGTGTGGATCGCGCGTGATATCGACGATCCGATGATGATTCAGATGAAGGAGGCCACGTATTCCGTGCTCGAGCATTACTGCGGCGCGTCGCCGTACGCCACGCACGGTGAGCGCGTGGTTCAGGGGCAGAAGCTGATTCAGAATACGGCCGATGTGCTGTTGGGTTGGTCGAGCTTTATGGCCGAGGATGGCCGACCGCGCGACTATTACGTGCGCCAGTTGTGGAATGGCAAGGGGTCGATTGATATCGACAATCTCAACGCTTCGGGATTGAGCGATCTGTCACGCATGTGCGCATGGTCGTTGGCGCACGCCCACGCCCGCACCGGCGATTCGATTGCGATCGCCAATTACATGGGTGGCACCGACGAATTCGATCAGGCCATCGCCTCATTCGCCGTCAGCTACGCCGAACAGAATGATGAAGACTACGCCGTCTTCAAAAAGCTCCTCAAATCCGGCGACCTCCCTTGCTGAGCCGTTAAGCGGACAGCCCAATGGGCTGTCCGTAGGAGGGGTCTGAGTGAAGCGATAGCTGAGCGAAGGTAGATTAACAGTCTCGCTAAGGCGAGTCCTTTGCCTACTTCGCTACTTCAAGCGCTTCCTGGAGCGTGAACGCACGTGCATAGAGGGACTTGCCGAGGATGGCAGAATCAACACCAATTTCAGCCAGTTCCTTGATGGCGCGCAAATCGTCCAGCTTGGAGATACCACCGGAAGCCGTGACCTTGGCGTCGGTGCGTTCAGCGACTTCACTCAGCAATTGAATGTTCGGGCCGGACATCATGCCGTCCTTAGCCACGTCGGTTACCACGTAACGCGAGCAGCCCACGGAGTCAAGGAACTTCATGGTCTCAAACAGGTCGCCGCCTTCGCGCGTCCAGCCGCGCGCCGCCAGTGTGTGACCGCGCACATCCAGACCAACAGCCACGCGGTCGCCGTACTTCTTGATGACCGAGGCGGTCCAATCCGGATTCTCCAAAGCGGCGGTGCCGATGTTCACTCGGGCGGCACCGGCCTCAAGGGCCGCGTCCAACGAAGCGTCATCGCGCACGCCGCCGGACAGTTCGATGTTCACGCGGTCGCCGAGCTCATGAACGATTTCTCGCAGCTGATCGCGATTGTTGCCCGTACCGAAAGCGGCATCAAGGTCGACCAGGTGAATCCATTCGGCACCGGCCTCAACCCAAGTACGGGCGGCCTCGAACGGCGAACCGTAATCGGTTTCGGAACCGGATTCGCCTTGGCGCAGGCGCACGGCCTTGCCATCGCGTACATCGACGGCGGGCAGCAGAGTCAACGACATAAGAAGAGCCTTTCTTCAGTTACATATACACAATTTGAGCTCCCTCGTCAGAGGGAGCTTCATGCTTTTTTACAGCGTGGCGATCCAGTTCTTGAGGAGCTGGGAGCCAGCGTCCCCGGACTTTTCCGGGTGGAATTGCGTGGCGGACAGCGGGCCGTGTTCGTAGGCGGCCACAAAGCGCGATCGGCCGTACGAGCACCAGCTCACGCGTTCGGGCGAATCGCTCAGATCGATGTCGAAGCGGGACGTATCCGCCGGCTTCACTTCCATCGCGGCGTAGGAGTGCACGAAGTAGAACCGTTCGTTCTCCACACCGTTGAGCAGCACCGAATCGGGGGCGGCCTCGATCGTGTCCCATCCCATGTGAGGCACCACGTCGGCGTCCAGCAGGTTCACCGAACCGCCGATCAGTCCGATGCCTGCGGCATGGGCACCGTGCTCCAGACCGTGTTCGAACATGATCTGCTCGCCCACGCACACGCCGAGCACCGGGCGGCCAGCGCGGATGCGATCATAGATCACACGGTCGCCGTCGACCTTCTTCAGTCCTTCCATACATGCGGCGAACGCACCCACGCCCGGCACGACTAGGCCGTCGGCCTCCAACGACTGCCGGTAGTCGGAGGTGAGGGTGGTGTCGACGCCAAGATTGGCGAGCGCACGCACCATGGAACGTACATTGCCGAAACCGTAATCGAAAACAACCGCTGTGGTCATCTGCTCTCCTATCCCCTACTGGTTTGGTTGGCGTCTATTCGATGCGGGAGCCGCGCCCGCCACGTCCGCGCCTAGTGTGGTTGGCGAGAATCTGCATCGCCTGATCATGGTCGAGTCCAGCGGAATCCACCACTTCGAACCCTTGGGTCTTGAGTTGATTCAGGGTTACGATGCCGAGCATCAGGTCCTCGACGAAGCGCGGCGTGGAGGTGAACAGCACGGGCGGCGCGAAACTCTGGCCGGCCTCTCCCTGCACGTACATGGCCACTTCAAGCTTGTCGGCACGGTTGACTGCAAGAATCACGGCCATGCCGGATACCACGGTGGTCAGGTCCTTGGCTGCGGCTTCCGGGCCGTCGCCGTTCAGATTCTTCAGCACCGCGACGGCCCCCTGATTGGCACCGATGCATGCGGCGGAGATGTCCGACAGCTGGCAGAACGCGGCCAACAGTTCGGCGGAGGCAAGACGGGTAACGATCAGCGCCACCTTCGCCTTGTTACCCAACAGTCCAGCGAGTTCGTTGTCGAAGCCGAGCGAGGGGTCGACCACGTCGGCCATGGCCTCGTTCACCGCATCCGCAACGGACCCGGTGACGTCGTCGGTCATAGGCTGGCCGGAATCAGCGGAAGCCTTATCAGCCGTATCATCATTCGCGTCGGAATCGGACTTCGCTGAAGCAGCGTCCGCTGTTTTATCGGCATCACTGGTATCACTGGCATCGCCGGATACCGAATCGTCCGCGAATTCTTTCTCGAATCCGGCGAGCGCAGCCTCAAGCTCCTCGTCGGAGAAGTGCGATTCGTCCGGATCGAACTTGTCGTCGGCCATCACAGGGCTCCCTTGGTGCTGGGCACGCCGTCTACACGCGGGTCGATTTCCACGGCGAAGCGCAGCGCACGGGCCAGCGCCTTGAATTCGGCTTCAGCGATGTGGTGCGGGTCGCGGCCGGCGAGCACCTGCATGTGCAGGCAGATGCCGGCGTGGAAGGCGATGGATTCCAAGACGTGGCGGACCAGCGAGCCGGTGAAGTGGCCGCCGATCATGCAGAATTCGTAGCCTTCGGGCTCGCCGCTGCACACGCAGTACGGGCGGCCGGAAATGTCGACCACGGCCTTGGCCAGCGCCTCGTCGAGCGGCACGGTGGCGTCGGCGAAGCGGCGGATGCCTTTCTTGTCGCCGAGAGCCTGCTTCAGAGCTTCACCGAACACGATGGCCGTATCTTCCACAGTGTGGTGCACGTCGATGTCGGTGTCGCCGTGGGCGTGGATGGTCAGGTCGATCAGCGAATGCTTGCCGAGCGCGGTCATCATATGGTTGTAGAACGGCACGGATGTATCGATATCGGTTTTGCCGGTGCCGTCGAGGTTCAGTTCGAGGTCGATGTGTGATTCGCTGGTTTCGCGGACGATGTGCGCGGTTCTTGCCATCATGTCTCCTGTGTGATTCGTCATATTGGATTGCGGCGGGACTCGAATCGCTTCGGGTCTCGCCGCAATCGGAAAGAAACGTCCCTTATGCTGCTTCCACTATACGAAGCACTTCAACAAGGGCGTTACGGAAGGTTTCCATCTCCTCGTCGGTGCCCATGCACACGCGCAGCCAACCGTCCGGTCCGACCACGCGGATGAGTACGCCGCGCTTCAGGAGCTCGTCGAAGATGGCTTCACGCTTGTCGAAGTGCCCGCCGAACAGCAGGAAGTTCGAGCCGGATTCGGCCACTTCAAGCGGCTGGTCCTTGTAGGTCTGTTCCTTGAGCCATGCGGCGGTGGCCTCGCGGGTTTCGCGCAGGTGCTCGACACGGCTCAGCTGCTCGTCGGTGTGTTCGAAGGCGGCCAGTGCGGCGGCCTGAGTCACGGCGGACAGGTGGTACGGCATACGTACGATACGCACGCAGTCGATGATGCCCTTGGACGCGGCCAGGTAGCCGACTCGCGCACCGGCGAAGGCGAAGGCCTTGCTCATGGTGCGGCTGACGGCCAAGTTCGGGTGGTCCTTGATCAGGCTCACGGCGCTCGGGGTGCCGGGCTTGCGGAATTCCACGTACGCTTCGTCGATGACGAGAATCGGGTGCACGCCCTCGCCCGCGCCGACCACTTCAGCGGTTTCGCAGGCGGCGAGAATACGTTCGATATCCTCCATCGGCAACGGGGTGCCGGTCGGGTTGTTTGGGCTAGTGAGCAGCACCATCGAGGGCTTGACCTCGGCGATGGCCTCAAGCACCTTGTCGACGTTCAGCGTGAAGTCGGCGTTGCGGTGGGCGAGCTTCCAACCGGTGAAGGTGTCGCGGGCGTACTCCGGGTACATGGAGTACGTCGGGTCGGCACCGAGTGCGGTGCGGCCCGGGCCACCGAAAGCCTGGAACAGCTGGAGCATGATCTCGTTGGAGCCGTTGGCACCCCACAGCTCGTCCACGTCCAGACGGGTACCGGATTCGCGGGCCAGGTAATCGGAGAATGCCTGACGCAATTCGATGTGCTCACGGTCCGGGTATCGGTTGAGTGTGGGGGCGATTTCACGCACACGCTTGGCGATGGTGTCGCATACGGCCGGGTCCGGCGCATACGGGTTCTCGTTGACGTTCAGGCACACCGGCACGTCCAGCTGGGGAGCGCCGTACGGCTCCTCACCGATCAGGTCGTTGCGCAGCGGCAGGTTTGCGGGAATCGAGCTCATCGCAGACCGGCTTCCTTCTCCTGCTCGCGCAGGGTGGCCTTGTCATACGGATCCTTGACGAAGCGGGAGAGCACGCACTCGCCGTGGGCGGGCAGGTCCTCGGATACCGCGAAGGCGTTGATGCGGGCGGCGAGGGCCTTGAGGCCTTCCTCGTCGTATTCGATGACTTCGACCGGCTTCATGAAGGTGTGCACGCCGAGGCCTGCGGCGAAGCGGGCGGTGCCGCCGGTGGGCAGCACGTGGTTGGAGCCGGACATGTAGTCGCCCAGCGGCACCGGGGAGTACGGACCGCGGAAGATGGCACCGGCGTTCTTGATGCGCTTGACGACCGCATCGGCATCCTTGGTCTGAATCTCAAGGTGTTCGGCGGCGTAGGCGTTGGCCGCGTCGATGGACTGGTCGAGACCGTCGGTCAGCACGATGGCAGACTGGGTGCCGGACAGCGACGTGTGGACACGCTCGGCGTGCTCGGTACGCGGCACGCGGTACTTGAGGCTCTCCTGCACCTTGTCGGCAATCTCGGTGGAGTCGGTGAACAGCACGGAACCGGCGAGCTCATCGTGCTCGGCCTGGCCGATGAGGTCGGCGGCCAGCAGGCTCGGGTTGGCGGTTTCGTCGGCGATGATGCCGATTTCGGTGGGGCCGGCAACCGCGTCAATGCCCACGAATGCGGAGACCAGCGACTTGGCGGTGGCCACGAAGATGTTGCCCGGGCCGGTGATCTTGTCAACCGGATCGCACAGGATGTCGCCGTCCTGCGGCTCGCTGCCCTTGGCGCCGTATGCGAACATGGCAATGGCCTGAGCGCCGCCGACCGCGTATACCTCGTCAACACCGAGGATGGCGCAGGTGGCGAGGATGGTCTTGTTCGGCAGGCCTTCCTCATTGTCGCGGGCGGGCGGGGTGGCGATGGCCAGCGATTCGACGCCGGCGGCCTGGGCCGGCACAGCGTTCATGATGACGGAGCTCGGGTAGACGGCCTTGCCGCCGGGCACATACAGGCCGACGCGCTGAATCGGAATCCAGCGTTCGGCCACGCGGGCGCCTTCGGCGAGGTCGGTGTAGAAATCCTTCGGCACCTGGTTGGCGGCCACGGCGCGGGCGCGGCGCACCGATTCCTCGATGGCGGCGCGCACTTCGGGGTCGAGCGTGGTCAGGGCGTCCTTGATCGCCTCGACCGGCACGCGCAGGTTCTTCGGGCGCACGTGATCGAACTTCTCCTCGAAGTCGCGCAGGGCAGCGGCGCCGCGTTCTTTGACATCGTCCAGAATCGGACGCACCAAATCGGTGGCTTCGGAAGTACCCATTGCAGCACGCGGCATCGCGGCGAGCAGTTCGGCACGGGACAGGTTCTGACCACGCAGGTCAATGATTCGCATGATGTTCTCACTCATAACGCCCCATCGTAGCAATGTGCGAGGCCTAAGCGGCGAGGAACGCCCATGTTCACCCGTATCGTGAGATTATCGTGCGTGATGTGGGTTCGTGATACAGGTTATTGACGCACGCCAAATGCCCGAGCGGTCTCATCGATAATCGGCATGTCATGCACGGCGACGTGACTCACTTCGGACCATCGCGGGCCAATGGCTAATTGCTCAACCAAGGCTTGCACTGCGTCGCTGCTGCCTTGTGCTTCCAGCTCAACCGAGCCATCGCGGCAATTACGCACCCAGCCCTGTACACCAAGCCGACGTGCCTGAGTCACCGTAAAATAACGGAATCCCACGCCTTGCACCAGTCCGTTGACCACTATATGTTTGCGGACCAAATTCGCCGATTGCCTCATGATGCTAAGTCCCTAATCCATCGTTCGCAGCATTGGGTAGAGGCTCAGGAATCGCCGGTATGCGTCGGCATATGTGCGTGCGGTGTCAGGATTCGGCTGGTATACAGTGCATTCGCATACTGATTGCAGCAGGTCTGGTACATTGAATACCAACGAGGCCATTGCCACTGCTGGCAGAATATCGGCATTGGCGAACACTTCAATAGGATGCTCCAACACATCGGCCAGAATCTGGCACCACGCATTTTCTCTGGCTCCGCCGCCAATCAGGGAAATCTCGGTGGGTTTGGCGTCAAAACTTTCCATACCTTGACGAATGGAGAAGGCCACACCCTCAAGCGCGGCACGCATCATGTCTGCCTTGGTGGTGTCTGGATCGAGGCCTACATAGGCCCCGCGAATATTCGGGTTCATTACGGGGAATCGCTCCCCCACCAGATATGGCAGGCATAGCACACCGTTGGAGCCAGGTTTGGATGTTTCGATAAGCTGATGCGCCTCTGCGTAATCGCCATCGGCGAATACGCCGGTAACCCATTTATGCACGTCGCCGGCGTTGAGGAATGGCACGGCATTCACGAAGCCTTCTTCCACGCCAAATGCCAGATTCGCAGCACCTGGCTTGTCGGTGAACGGCTCGGGCGAAACGGTGGCGATCCAGCCTGAGGTGCCGATATTGATGTTGTATTGACCAGGGTGGCTGACACCGCTGGCAAGTGTGGTGGCACCCGCGTCTCCAATGCCCGCGTATACCGCAGTTCCGGCGGAAAAACCGGTGCGTTGTGCAGCGGATTCCGTCACTGTGCCAATGTTGTCTTGCGGATTGTGCAGGTGTGGCAATATGGTCATGTCGATTCCTGCGACCTCGCATAATTCGGCATCCCACTGGCCATTACGGATATTCATGGCCCCAGCTGTGGAACACGCCGCCACATCGCCCACGCATTCGCCAGTTAATTGGGCGATCAAGTAGTCCTTGGAACTGATCAATACATGACGAATGCGCGCGTACGTTTCCGGCTCGTGTTCACGCAGCCACATCAACTTGGGCAACGGCAAGCAGCCTTCGAGCCGGTTACCAACGGTGTTCAGGAAACGTTCTGCACCGCCCTGATATGTCTCGGCGAGTTGCTTGGCCTGTTCCTCGGCTCGGCCATCCGAATACAGAATGGCATTGCGGACGGGATTGAGCTCGCCGTTCAAAACAATAACATCCTGCATCTGACCGCTGAAAATGATGCCACGAATGCGAGTCACATTGAATTCTGACTCGGATTGCCGCGCCTGCTCAATCATGTGCCTGGAGGCCGAGCAGAAAGCTTGCCACCATTGATCGGGGCTCTGCTCCCGATAGTCGCCGTTGATAATAAGGTCAAGTTCGCTACTCGCACTAGCTACAATGCAACCCTGCCCATTAACTAAGGCACCCTTCAACGCCGTGGTCCCCGCATCAAATGCAGCCACATATTCCGTAGTCATATCGTTCATCGTAGCGCTGAAAAAAAGAATCATTCTTTGCCAGCAAAACGCGGCTTATTGCATCGTCTTGTTTCTAGAATGGGAAATTGAACGAATACTACGACTAGTGAGGCATTATGGCAATTCAATCGACAATCATGCTGAACAACGGCACTGTCATCCCGCAGGTGGGCTTGGGCGTATTCCAGACACCGGATGGTGATACTACAGTGAACGCGGTGCAGACGGCTCTGGAGAATGGCTACCGCCATATCGATACCGCAATGATTTACCACAACGAGGCTTCAGTGGGTGAAGGTATTCGCCGTGCTGGTGTGCCGCGCAGCGATTTCTTCTTGACCACCAAGCTGTGGAATGACGATATTCGCGCACGCCGCGGCAAGGATGCATTCCAAGAAAGCCTCGACCGCTTGGGCGTGGATTATGTGGATTTGTATCTGATTCACTGGCCAGCAGACGGCTGGCAGCAGGCATGGGACGACTTGCAGGAGATTTATGCCTCTGGCCGTGCCAAGGCCATTGGCGTCAGCAACTTCCAAAAGCATCATATCGATGAGCTACTGACCCATAGCGATGTGGTGCCTGCTGTAGACCAGGTTGAGTCTTCCCCACAATTCACCAATCAAGAGCTTATTGGCCAGCTTCGTGCCAAGGGCATCGCAACCGAGGCGTGGAGTCCGCTCGGCGGCACCGGCGGTAACCTACTCAGCAACCCAGTACTGGCCGGAATCGGTGCCAAGTACGGCAGGTCTGCTGCACAGGTAGTGATTCGTTGGCACATCCAGCGCGGTATCATCGTGCTGCCCAAGTCCACTCATGCCGAGCGTATCAAGCAGAACTTCGAGGTCTTCGACTTCAACCTATCGGTCGATGATATGACCGCCATCTCCGCCATCAACACCGGCAAGCGCAACGGTGCTGATCCGGACAATTTCAATTTCTAGACCTTTATCGGTCCAGATACGCAAAGAGGGAACTCTCCGTCATTGGAGGGTTCCCTCTTCTATATGCTTTCGATTCGGCCACACCCTAGGTGCGAGAGCCTATGTCTTGTCGGTGTCTTATCTTGTTGGTTTCGGGTATGCGAAAGCCCCTTGGGGCGTGTGCTCCGAGGGGCTTCCTGTACGTGTGATGCGGCGGCGTGCTACTCTCCCACACCCTGTCGGGTGCAGTACCATCGCCGTGCCAGGCCTTAGCTTCCGGGTTCGGAATGGGACCGGGCGTCTCACCTGGGCCATGGCCGCCGCAAATCTTCTCTTGTACGGTCAGACGCTGGGGTCTGCCGGCCTGTGGCGGCCTGGGAACCGGACAGCGGACGCGGATATGTCGATGTTTCGTCTTGTGGCCAGACAATGCTCATTGCCGTCTGGTGCCGTTTGCAGGAGGAAGATGCGGTCCAACCGCCAGGGGTTGGAATGTTGGTGTTGCCTTTCGTCCGTTAGTACCGGTCGGCTCCACCCCTCGCGGGGCTTCCACGTCCGGCCTATCGACCACGTGTTCTGCATGGGGACTACAGGAACTCGAAGGTTCCACGGAATGCTTATCTTGGAGCAGGCTTCCCGCTTAGATGCTTTCAGCGGTTATCCCTTCCGAACGTAGCCAACCGGCCGTGCCACTGGCGTGACAACCGGCATACCAGAGGTTCGTCCACCCAGGTCCTCTCGTACTATGGGCAGG
>ERZ857882.4254-NODE-4254-length-12531-cov-21.794405_pt1 | contig 12531 bp, 6 predicted proteins | sample MGYA00519697_ERZ857882 | MGnify/ENA primary metagenome ERZ857882 (study PRJEB31778, sample SAMEA3449373) | human gut metagenome | biome: human gut; feature: human-associated habitat; material: faeces | place: United Kingdom | collected 2010/2012 ... | reverse complement strand
GGAGATTATGTGCCGGCCAATCAGGCGGTGATCCACCAGTATGCGCGAGAGATGATGAGCGGCTGCGGCCGCATGATACTCGGCTCCGACAGCCACACGCGCTACGGCGCGCTCGGCACCATGGGCATCGGCGAGGGCGGACCCGAGATCGTAAAGCAGCTGCTGCGCAACACATATGATATTGCCGCTCCTGAGGTGATCCTGGTCTGGCTCACCGGGCAGCCGCCCCAAGGCGTAGGGCCGCATGACGTGGCCATCGCGCTGTGCGGCGCGGTGTACAAGAACGGCTTCGTAAAGAACAAGGTGCTGGAGTTTGCAGGCCCGGCCGTATCCCGGCTGCCCATGGACTATCGCATCGGCATCGACGTTATGACCACGGAAACCGCCTGCCTCAGCTCCATATGGGAGACCGACGACGCCGTGGCGGAGTACCTTGCCATCCACGGCAGGCCGGAGACGTTTACCGCGCTGCATCCGCAGGACGGCGCGTACTACGACGGTATGATCACCATCGACCTCAGCCGCATGGAGCCTATGGCCGCGCTGCCGTTCCACCCGTCCGAGGCCGTAACGCTGCGCGAGCTTATCCACGATCCGGGCGATCATCTGCGCGAGGTGGAAAAGCGCGCCGAGGCCCAGTTCGGCGGCAAGGCCGGACTGCATCTGACCGATAAGCTGGTAAACGGCAAGCTCATGGTAGATCAGGGCATCATAGCCGGCTGCGCCGGCGGCATGTATGACAACATCGCCGAGGCCGCCGCCATTCTGAACGGTCACGACACCGGCAGCGGCTATTTCTCCCTGTCGGTATATCCGCCCTCGGTGCCGGTGAATCTGGAGCTTATGGAAAACGGCGTGCAGCAGTCGCTGCTGGCTTCCGGCGCGCTGTTCAAGCCCTGCTTCTGCGGCCCCTGCTTCGGCGCAGGGGATGTCCCTGCAAACAACGGCCTGTCAATCCGCCACACCACCCGAAACTTCCCCAACCGAGAGGGTTCAAAGCCTGCGGACGGTCAGCTTGCCGGCGTCATTCTCATGGACGCGCGCTCCATCGCCGCCACAGCCCGAAATCACGGCGTTCTCACCTCGGCGGCGGACGTGGACTACATGCCGCCTGCGCCGGTGCAGCGCCGCTTTGACCGCAATGTTTACGACCGCCGCGTCTACTTCGGCTTCGGACATGCCCGGCCGGACGCGCCCTTGAAGTACGGCCCCAACATTGCCGAGTGGCCTGCCATCCCGGCTCTGGCCGACGATCTTCTCATGCAGGTGGCCTCCGTCCTGCGCGACGAGGTTACAACGACCGATGAGCTTATCCCCTCCGGCGAGACATCGTCTTATCGCTCCAACCCCTTGAAGCTTGCGGAATTTGCGCTGTCGCGCCGCGACCCGGATTATGTGCCGCGAGCCAAGGCGACGCAGGCTCTGGAGGCCTCCCGTGCCGCCGGTGCGGTGCCTCCGGCGCTTGAAGAGGTGCTGAAATCTTTGAATTTGCCCGAGAGCGCGTTGGCGCGCATGCACATCGGCTCCGTTATTTTCGCCAACAAGCCCGGCGACGGCTCGGCGCGCGAGCAGGCCGCTTCCTGCCAGCGCGTTTTGGGCGGCTGCGCAAACATCTGCTATGAGTTTGCCACAAAGCGCTATCGCTCCAACTGCGTAAACTGGGGAATGCTGCCCTTTACACTGGCCGAGGGCGCAGCGTTTGACGGCGACGCCGGCGACTTTGTCTATGTTCCCGGCGTGCGCGAGAAGCTTGCTCGGGGCGACGAGGAGTTTCCTGCCGTTCTTGTTCACGGCGGCAAAGCGCAGCCGATCACCCTGTATCTTAAAAACACGAGCGCCGAGGAGCGCGAGCTGCTGCTCACCGGCTGCCTTATGAATCACTACGCCGCGCAGAACAGGAGGTAAAGATGGAAAAGATCAAAATGCCGGTTCCCATTGCCGAGCTTGACGGCGATGAGATGACCCATATCCTTTGGGGGATGATAAAGGAGCAGCTTATCTGCCCCTTTGTCGAGCTGAACACCGAATACTATGACCTGTCGCTGCCCAACCGCGACAAAACCGAGGACGCAGTGACCCATCGGGCGGCGGAGGCGATCCGGCGCCTGCACGTCGGCGTTAAGTGCGCGACCATTACGCCCAACAACCAGCGGCAGGAGGAATACGGCCTCAAAAAGCTTTGGAGATCGCCCAACGCCACCATCCGCGCGGCGCTCGACGGCACGGTGTTCCGCACGCCGATACTTATCTCGCGGATAAAGCCGGTGGGCGCCTGCTGGGAAAAGCCCATCACCATCGCCCGTCACGCATACGGCGATGTGTACAAGGCCGCGGAATACCGCGTTTCCTGCGCCGGTAAGGCCGAGCTTGTGTTCACCGACTCGCACGGCACGGAGCTGAGCCGCCAGACGGTATTTGATTTTTCCGGCCCCGGCGTTTTACAGGCCATGCACAATCGGGACGATTCCATTCTGGCCTTTGCGAGAGCCTGCTTTACCTATGCGCTGGACATGAAGCAGGATCTCTGGTTCTCGGCCAAGGACACCATATCCAAGGATTACGACCAGACCTTCAAGCTTCTGTTCCAGAAGGTTTTCGACGAGGAATTCCGCTCCGCCTTTGAGCAGGCCGGCCTGCAATACCGCTATTGCCTTATAGACGATGCGGTCGCCAGAGTGATCCGCTCCTCCGGCGGCATCATCTGGGCCTGCAAGAATTACGACGGCGACGTGATGAGCGATCTCATCGCCTCCGCCTCCGGCTCGCTGGCCATGATGACCAGTGTGCTCGTTTCGCCCGACGGCAACTTCGAGTACGAAGCCGCCCACGGCACGGTCACGGCGCATTTCTACCGCTGGCGCAAGGGCGAGAAGGTCTCCACAAACCCGATGGCCACCATGGCCGCATGGGCAGGCGCGCTGAAAAAGCGCGGCGAGCTGGACGGAAATAGAGAGCTTATCCGCTTTGCCGACTGCCTGTACCGGGCCGGGCTTGACGTGTTTGAGGAAGGCTATCTCCCCAAGGATCTGGCGCCCCTGTGCGATCCTGCCGCTGTGCGTGAGATCCCGGACACCGAGCGGCTCATCTCATTGATCCGTCATCGGCTGGAAGCACTGCTGGGAGAATAAAATGAACAACGAAGAAATGAAGCGCTCGCTTCGGGAGCTGTGCCGGATAGAGAGCGTCGCCGGCATAGACGTGTCCGATGACGCGCCCTACGGCGCAGGCTGCGCGCAGGCTCTGGACTACGCGCTGGCATCCGACTGATCTATGCATGATTTCAAATCGCCGCATTTTCCGCGGCAAGCGCAAAACCGCTGTGAGCTTGACAGTTCACGGCGGTTTTTTAAATTATTCCGGCTTTATGCTCGTGCGTATTGACAACGCCTGTCCGATGCGTTAAAATATTAACACGCCCGAAGGGGCATAATAAAAACAGATCATTTTTCATATCAAGAAAGGAGAAACCTTACTATGGTAAACAGAATCATGCTCAACCAGACCTCTTATCACGGCGCAGGCGCCATCAGCGAGCTGCCAACCGAGGTGAAATCCCGCGGCCTTAAAAAGGCACTTATCTGCTGCGGCCCCACCCTTCTGCGTCACGGAGTTATCGCCCGAGTGACCGACGTTATGGACGCTGCCGGACTGAGTTACGAGATATATTCCGATATAAAACCCAATCCCACCATCGAGAACGTTACCGACGGCGTTGCGGCATTCAAGGCAGCCGGCGCGGATTATCTGATCGCCATCGGCGGCGGTTCCCCCATGGACACCTCCAAGGCCATCGGCATCATAATCAACAACCCGGAATTTGCCGACGTGCGCTCCCTTGAGGGCGTAGCGGACACAAAGAAGCCCTGCGTTCCCATTATCGCCATCCCGACCACCGCCGGCACCGCAGCCGAAGTCACCATCAACTATGTCATCACCGATGTTGAGAAAAAGCGCAAATTCGTCTGCGTCGACCCTCACGACATGCCCATCGTGGCGATCGTCGATCCCGAAATGATGAGCTCTATGCCCGCAGGTCTGACCGCTTCCACCGGTATGGACGCACTGACCCACGCCATTGAAGGCTACACCACCAAGGCGGCATGGGAGATGACCGACATGTTCCATCTTGAGGCTATCAAGCTCATCTCCACCTACCTGCGCGGCGCGGTCAAGGGCACCAAGGAAGGCCGCGAAGGTATGGCTCTCGGCCAGTATATTGCCGGCATGGGCTTCTCGAACGTCGGACTTGGCATCGCCCACTCCATGGCGCACACACTCGGCGCCGTTTATGATACTCCGCACGGCGTCGCCTGCGCGATGATGCTGCCGATCGTTATGGAATACAATGCCGACTGCACCGGCGAGAAGTACCGCGAGATCGCACGTGCAATGGGCGTGGAGGGCGTTGATTCGATGACTCAGGCCGAATACCGCAGGGCTGCAATCGACGCAGTCAAGAAGCTCTCCAAGGATGTCGGCATCCCGGAGAAGCTGGATGCTCTGAAGGAAGAGGACCTTCCCTTCCTTGCTGAAAGCGCATACGCCGATGCCTGCCGTCCCGGCAACCCCAAGGACACAAATCCCGCAGAGCTGACCGAGCTGTTCAGAAAGCTGATGTAAGCCGATTCAGGCTTATTGCCGTCCGCCGTCAAATTACGGCGTGCAGATACTGCAAATAGCAAAACAGCGGCCCGTTTTCAAAAGAAACGGGCTGCTGTTTTTTTGCCGTTGTCCGCAGGAAGCGCCCACATCACAGCAGAAAAAAATTACCGTGCTGATATTGTATCAACAACGGTAACAGCTTTGGCATGTTGCACCAAAAAAGTATTCGAAAGCCTTGCCATGCAGATCATGGGACGGGCAATTTTTCTGATTCTTTTCATAATGCGTTCTCCTGCCGCGCTGGAGCAGCGGCATGGCTCAAAGTGTTGTGTGTTCGGACAAAATGTTTCCTGTAGCGAAAAAGGAACAGCGCAGCTTCGGGGCGAGATGCCCGTCCGCTGCGCTGTCCAATGTTCGCTTATGGGTCTTTGCCAGCGGCCTTGCTATTCAGCCATTCGTATAGACTGGGAAACTCATCCGGCGGCTCTGGCGGCTTTTTGCGGCGCTCGCGCTCGATGCGCAGATCGCTCCGCACCAACAGAATACCGATGACCGTTACTATGAGGAATGGCACGAGCAGAATGCCTCCGATCAGCACCGTCACCAGCCACTCATCCAGAGAGGATAAAAGCCCGCTGTCGGTGAACTGATCAAACCAGCCCAAGTACGAAAGAGCAACTATCATGGCGGTGATCAGCAGCGTTCCAACGCCGCCAATGACCACAAATGAGATGTCAAGCCGCTTTATCTGCTGCCATTCCTTTTCAGTCATACGCGCTTACTCCGCAAGGGCGCGCCAGATGAAGGTGACGATCTGTGCGCGGGTGCAGTTGGCATCAGGGCTGAACGTGGTGTTGGTGGTGCCCTTGGTGACGTCCTCCTTGACAGCCCACAGCACCGCGTCAGCGTAGTAGGCGCTTGCCTTCACATCGGTGAAGGGATTGGCCGTGCCCGCTGCCGGGGACTTCTGAGAGCGCCACAGGAAGGTGACGATCTGCGCGCGGGAGCAGGTGGCGTCGGGGCTGAACATGGTGTCGCTGGTGCCCTTGGTGATGCCGTTCTCCACGGCCCACAGCACCGCGTCATAGTAGTAGCTGCCAGCCTTCACATCGGTAAAGGGCATGACTGCGGACTTGGCGGCGGGGCTGCCTGCGGCGCGCCACAGGAAGGTCACAGCCTGCGCGCGGGTGCAGATGCCATCGGGGGAGAAGTGGGTCGCATCGGTGCCGGTGGTGATGCCCTTGTCAACCGCCCAGTTGACAGCTTCCTCATAGTAGCTGCCCTCCGGCACATCCACGAACACGCCGGTCTGGGGGTTGCCGCTGGCCTTCATAAAGACGACCTCGATGGTGTGGTTCTTCTTCACATTCTCGAAGGTGTAGGACTTCACCGCGCCCACGTTCTTGCTGTCGATCAGCACCTTGGCGACGGCGTAGCCCTTATTCGGGGTGATGGTGAAGGTCTGATCCCTGCCCTCGCGGACGCTGACGTTGCCGGTGGGAGAGATGGAGCCGTTCACGCCTGCGGTGGCCTTGATGGTGTAGTAGGTGTAACCGCCGCCGCTGCTGCCGCCGCCGTTGTAGACCCAGTTGGCCTTGACGGTGACATCCTTATCCGGCATGACGAAGCTGGCGTTCTTGCTGCTGGCGCTGAGGACGGTCACATTGTCGGAGGTCCAGCCGTTGAAGGTGTAGCCGGACTTGGTTCCGGCGTAGATGTTGACCGTGGTTCCTGCCGCATGGCTGCCAGCGCCGGTAGCGCCGGTGCCCGCGTCGGTCAGGGTGACGTTGTGATACTTGGCAGCCTCCGCGTCGGCAATCTTGATGGTAAGCTCCTTCGTGTCAGAGCCGCCGCTGTTGGTGGCCTTGACGGTGAACTTGAAATCGCCAGCCTTGGAGGGCGTACCCTTGATGGTATCGCCCACCAGCGTCAGGCCGTCAGGCAGAGTGCCGGTCTCGATGCTCCAAGTGATGGGGTTGGTGCCGGTGGCAGCCAAGGTCTGGCTGTACGCATCACCCACCTTTCCGTCCGGCAGGGCAACGGTGGTGATGGCGGGCTTGGTGGGAACATAGGTGCCCTCGGTGGCATCGAAGGTGTAGGTCAGGATGACAGAATCCGTATAGCCAGTAACGGCAGTCACGAGCTTGGCATCCTTACCTTCGATCTTATTGTAGGTAGAATCTGCCGTGAACACGTTGCTGTTCTTGGCTTCCAGCGTGATCTTCACGGTGTAGGCCGTACCGGGCTTGAACTTTTCGCCGATGGTAAGAGTGGCGCCGTCTGCTGCCGTCCACTCGGTGTTCGCCACGGTGTAGGTGGTGTCACCGGTGGTGGCTATTTCCGCGGCAGCGTCCTTGACGGGCTTGGCAACGGTCAGCTTGGCAACATCGATTTTCACCAGCGCGGGAATCGTGCCGGTATTCATCTGCTTGCCGCAGTCAAAGCACACGGTGTGCCATGCGCCCGGTGTGCCGATACCAGCGGGGGTATCGGTGATCTTGTTGCTCTCCACATGGTTGGCTCTGACCTTGTGATGGCAGACAGAGCACTCCTTAAAGTGCTTGTCGGCATCAGTCGGGTCAGGTGTCCAGTTGCCGAAGGCATGATCTGCAAACTGCATATCACCGCATGTGCAGCTTTTGTAATGCTTGCTGTTGTCCCACGGTGTCCATTCGCCGAAGGTATGCGTATGAGCTACATCCGTGCCGATGTTGTAGACTGCCTTGGGATTGGAGAGGACGGTCAGATCGACGGTGCCGTTTGCAAGCAGCTTATCCTTGGGGATGGTAACGGTGATGGCAGCAGCGGAGGTCGCCGTGGGCGTACCGCTGATGGTAACGGTCAGACCGTTTTCCAGACTGTTCAGCTCCTTGACTTTGGCGGTCAGACCTGCGGGCCGATTGGTAAACCAACCGGAAACATCATCACCCACTGCAACGTCCTTAAACTTCTCGCCGTCCAGAGTGATGGTTACATCGGTATCGGCGATAGCCTCATTGACCTTGCCGCTGATCGTTTTATTGGAAATATTTGCCAAATACTCGCGGGTATAGGTATAGGTAACCTCATCGGATTCCCATGCTCCGCCGCCGTCTTTATACACGATGGCTTTCGCACTAAATGTGGTCGTTCCGCAGAAGGTATCCGGAAGCCCGGTTTCCAGCACTGGGCCGGCTACATCGCTGCCTGACGAATATCCATCATGTTGCTTTACAGTATAATTGATCTCTGCATTATAAACATCCTGAATCGTAACAATGATTGGGAGACTGCCGCCATAGCTACAGCTCTCAGGCGTTACGGTCGGCGCGTCCAGTTTATCGATCATCGTGTAGGTGGCTTCGCAAAGCTCACCCCATGTATCCGCGTTGCCGCCTTCACCCTTCAAGATCGTGCGCGCCTTGATCGTGGTAGTTCCGGTCAGCGTTACATCTGTTCTTCCGTGGCATTCTTCAACATCGCTCGGATTGGCATCCTTGGGGTCAACCCCATTGGTTGTATAGTACATCACATAGGGGCTGAGGGTGCCATCGTTGAGGGTGCTGGGATAGCCCACATTCACCGTCAGCTCACCGATGAATTTTGTGCCGCTGGGAATGCTGAACTCCACCAGCGGAGCGGGCATTTTCTCGAACCAAGTGACGATAAAGTCATTGCTCTTGAACTGCTCTCCGTTCGCGGTCGTGACAACGATTCGGTAAGTCTTGCTTCCGAGATCCGTATTCGCAGGGATTGTCACGTCCGTCAGTTTTCCAGCCTTAACCGGAGTATCGTCACTGCTTACGGTCTGGTTGGTCGCAGTATCCACCAGCTCCCATTTGCTAATATCCCAACTGAATACAAAGCTCGTTTTGCCGCCATAGCCCTGCTCCAAGGAAATCTGGGGGACAGGCTGCTTGGTGAACAAAACCTGCTGGTAGCCGGGGTTTACTTTCACATCGCAGTTCGGCATGGTAAAGGTCGTTTCTCGCTGGGTCGCATTTGCGAAGGTCACACCGGCGGTTTGCGTATGCCACTGGGTGAACATCATATTGTCGGCGGTGCGATCATTCGCCTTCACGGTAACGGTTTCCCCGGCGATTGCCGTGGTGGGATTTGCCGTGCCGAAGCCGTTTATAATCTTGATGCTGTGCGGCACTTCTTCTCTTGGGAAGTTAACAAAAACACGAAGTATGTCTGTCAAGCCGCCAAAGCTGTCTGCTTTCCAGAAATCGCCGCCGGAGACCGACACATTTACATCAGTCAAAGAAGAACTATCAGTCGAAAAACTAAAACCTTCGTTTGCCGTAAAGACATACATTACCGTATAATCCTGATTAGCGTCATACAGTGTGTTTTTGTCTTTAATCTCATTAGACGTTTTATTCTGGCCCTTATAAACGACGAAATTAGCTAAAACCATCTTGTTATTTGGACTGTAACTACACGCCAAATCTGAAAGGGTTTTGCGCTCATTCGGAGATTTGGCGGTCAGGCTGGCATTATCGATAACCGTAGGGTTGTCAACGCCGGTAGGTGTAACTATGAGCTTTTTCTGCGTTTTGCTAACAGAACCGTCAAAAACGGTGTTTGCGTCCATGTCATAGAACTGGTATCCCGCGGCCAACAGATTGGAAAGCGGCTTGCCATTTGCCATCTTCACACCACCCTCAAAGATTCCGTCGGTCAGGTGGATCGCATCGGCAACCTTATCATTTCCTACAACCTTATCATTTCCTACATAAAGCGCACATGAATTTTCATTTCCCTGATTGGCGCTACTATTGACCTGCTTAATTGTGCCTCCTGAAATATTCAGTTCTGTGCCGTAAGCTAAGTTGTTGCCAAAACTAATTGCAGAAGTGAACTGATCACTTGTGACTGTCATATTATTGTGGCCATAAATGTAGCCACCTTTAATATTGGTGACGCCGCCATCGATCCAAATCGGTCTTGTCGCAACATTAGATCTGAAATCCTGAATGCCATTCAGCGTAACGCTGCCATCAATGGTCAGCTCGCCGCCCCAGTTGTTGATGATCGCATTCTTCGCAGCAAGCGCATTGACTTCCACCCGGAGAGAACCGGTTCCGGTAATTTCAAGGGATGAACCGCTTTCCACATCAATCAGGCGGCTAAATATATTCTTATCTCCATCCAGAGGGTCAGCAACAAACCAAATCTTTGTAGCAATTTCCAAATGATGGCGTGCGCCATATGGAATCTTTATCGCAGCCGATGTAGATTGAAAATCTCTTCCCGCTGTCAATCTACGAATCGGAACGCCTCCGTTAGTCGCATCGTTATCCATCCCGACTACTTTAATATAATAACTTGCCGGCGTTTGCAGAAGGCGCTTCATCTCAGCATAGGTCGAAACGCAGTAGGGGTCGCTTTTTGTACCCCTGCCTGTCGTTGCACCGCTGCCATCTGCTGCAAAGGCCATTGTGGGGAACAGACCCACCACCATGACGAGGCAGAGCAGGATGCTCAGTATCCGTTTTCTCATCGTTTTTCTTCCTCCTTTTGATCGGAAATTCGTTGTCCGCGGTTTGTGTCCCGGTACGCGGTCACCGGGCAGAAGGTGTTATACCGATTGATCCGCCCCACCTCCCATTAACCCAGGGGGGGATCGCTTTCCGTCGCCGTCGCTCTCCCGGTCTCGCGCCTGTGTGCGGGGGCGAAGGAAGGAAAATAGCTTCTTCATCCCGTGTCACCCCCTGCCGTCAGAGCACGAAAAGGCGCGCCCTGTCCGAAAACACTTCGGGCAGGCCGCGCCTGTTGACGATATATGAGGGCAGCAGAAAAGGACAGACTTACTCTGTCTGTCTGTCTGTCTGTCTGTCTGTCTGTCTAATTATGGGGGGAAATCTCATGCTGTCAACCCCTTTTTTGCAGATGTTTCAAGGGCTTCGCGCTTTTGCGCTTCCGTTCAGACGCCTCGAAAAAGCGGTCTTGCGCGGCGCTGTCCGAGCACTTCCAGCCGGACGCTTCGCCGCCTCGCCACACCCCAAAGCCCGGACAATTCAGCGCCCCGGCAAAGGGGTATAGTTAGATACAATAAGTTTACCATAGACCCCTCCGCAATTCAAGGTTTTTGTGTGAATCCCCTGTATCTTTTTCGGGAACGGGTTAAAAAAATCCGGCTTTTTTCGCCGCGAACAAAACATTTCTCCGAAAATCTGGCCAAAACGCCCTGTTCGGATTGTAGTATGGGTAGAGGGGGAAATACGGGGGTACGAAGTAGTCAGCAAGCACAGCAAGCGAGTACCCGCTTGCGGATTTTGCGCTGTTCAGGTCCCTTGCCCGAACAGTCAAAATTGCTTGCTGGGGCGCGGGTCTCCGGTGGAGACCTCAAAGCGTGAAACGCTTTGAAGCGCTGCCCGAGCCGACAGGCGAGACCCCAGACCCTTATGAGAAACGGAGGCTGCCCATGGCGAACCGAAAGCGGAACATTCAGATGAAGTTCTATGTGACGGAGGAGGAAAAACGGCTCATAGATGAAAAGATGGCGCAGCTCCCCACACGGCGGTACGGCGCGTATCTGCGGAAGATGGCGATAGACGGGTATATCATCCAGCTTGACACCACGGATATCAAGCGGATGAACGCCGCCCTGTCCGCCATCGGCCGGAACATCAACCAGATCGCAAAGCGGCTCAACGCCGGAGGGAGCGCGTACCGGGCAGACGTGGAGGAGATACGGGAAAGGCTGGATGAGATATGGCAGTTACAAAGACGCATCCTATCAAGTCAACGCTGAAAGCGGCCATTGACTATATCTGCAACCCGGAGAAAACGGACGGGAAGCTGCTTGTCTCCTCCTATGGCTGCGCCGCCGAAACTGCGGATATCGAATTTGCCTGGACCCGCCGCCACGCCATCGACAAGGGGACGAACCTGGGCCGCCACCTGATCCAAGCCTTTCAGCCTGGGGAGGTCACGCCGGAGCAGGCCCATGAGATCGGCATGGAGCTGGCAAGGGAGATCCTGGGCGGCAGGTATGAGTTTGTACTTACCACTCACACAGACAAAGATCATGTTCATAACCACCTGATCTTCAATGCCGTCAGCTTTGCGGATCACAAGCACTATCATTCCAACAAGCGCAGCTATCACTTCATCCGCCGCACCTCAGACCGGATCTGCAAGGAACACGGCCTGTCCGTCATCGTTCCCGGCCAGGACAGAGGTAAAAGCTACATCGAGCATCAGGCGGAGCGAGCCGGCACCAGCTATAAGGCGAAGCTGCGCGCCGCCATCGACCGGCTGCTGCCCGGCTGTCATGATTTAGAGGAGCTGCTGGTGCGGTTGCAGCGGGAGGGCTATGCGCTCAAGCGGGGCAAGTATATTTCCGCCAGAGCGCCGGGACAGGAGCGGTTCACAAGACTAAAGACCCTGGGCGCGGATTATGCCGAGGACGCCCTGACCGCACGGATGGCCGGACGCGCCAGACCCTCCCGCCAGCCAAAACAGCGTGGAAGCAGGGTCAGCCTGCTCATAGATATTCAGAACAACATCAAGGCCCAGCAGAGCGCGGGCTACCGCCATTGGGCGACCATCGAGAATCTGAAACGCATCGCCGAGACCAGCAACTTCCTGACGGAACACGGCATCGGCAGCATGGAGGAACTGACAGAGCGCTGCGAGGCGGCTTCCGCCTCCGCCGCCCGGCTGAAAGCGGAGCTGCGGGAGACCGGAGCGCGGATCGAGGAGCTGACGCTGAAAATGAAGCACGTCGCCGCCTACCGTCAGCTCAAGCCCATCTATGACCGCTATCAGGCGTCGAAGGATAAGGAGAAGTTCCTGCGGGGCTATGAGCGGGAGATCATTCTCTTTGAGGCCGCCGCCAGAGAGTGCAAGCGCCTGGGCGCCGTGCCCCTGCCGTCCGCGGCGCGGATGCAGGCGGAAATGGACGCGCTCACCGCCCGGAGGGCGGCGCTGACCGCC
>ERZ857882.4253-NODE-4253-length-12533-cov-3.744430_pt1 | contig 12533 bp, 10 predicted proteins | sample MGYA00519697_ERZ857882 | MGnify/ENA primary metagenome ERZ857882 (study PRJEB31778, sample SAMEA3449373) | human gut metagenome | biome: human gut; feature: human-associated habitat; material: faeces | place: United Kingdom | collected 2010/2012 ... | reverse complement strand
CCCCTGACCCACTGCTTAGAAGGCAGTTGCTCTATCCACCTGAGCTACAAGCGCATATTGGAGCGGGTGATGGGAATCGAACCCACGTAACCAGCTTGGAAGGCTGGAATTCTACCATTGAACTACACCCGCAGTTAATTGCCGTTCTGTGACGACGGCAATTATTTTAACAAATAACTTTCGATATGTCAAGTGTTATGGCAAGATTTATTTAAAAAATCATTCACATTTTGTCGGCTCGTATCCGGCATCCTTGACAGCGTTCATTATAACGGCGTTATCGACATCATTTTTGAGCGTAAGCACCGCTTTTTTGTCCTCAAGGCTGACTTCAACGCTCTCAACTCCGTCGAGCGCTTCGAGTGCCTTCTGAACATGAGCTGTGCAGTGGTTGCACATCATACCTTCGATATAAACTGTCTTTTTCATAGCTGTTTCCTCCGTATTTTTTATATTCTCTTCTGCCGGCATGAGCTCAGGGAGCTTGACCGGCGGTTTTGACTTGCCTTTGAACGGGCGATCGGGCTTTAAGAAATTGAGTCTGAGCGCATTGGTGACAACGCAGAAGCTCGAAAGACTCATTGCCGCCGCACCGAACATGGGATTGAGCGCGATATTGAACACGGGTATCAGCGCGCCTGCGGCTATCGGAATACCGATGCAGTTATAGAAGAACGCCCAGAACAGATTCTCGTGAATATTCCTGAGAACCTGGCGCGAAAGGCGTATCGATGCCGCAACATCGCGGACGCTCGACTTCATCAGCACAACATCGGCCGCATCGAGCGCAACATCGGCTCCTGCACCTATAGCAATACCCGTATCCGCCTGAGTGAGCGCGGGAGCATCGTTTATGCCGTCGCCGACCATGGCGACCGTGCCGTACTTCTGGAGCTTTTTGACCACATCCGCCTTGTCACCCGGGAGCACATCTGACACGACATTTTCTACGCCTATCTGCTTTGCCACAGCGAGTGCCGTACGCCTGTTATCGCCCGTGAGCATAACGGTTCTGACACCCATGCTCTGGAGTTCGGATATTGCCTGTTTGCTGTCGTCTTTTACTACATCGGCAACCGCGATTATACCGGCAAGCTCGCCGTCAATGGCGAAATACAACGGCGTTTTACCCTCACCTGCGAGTCTCTCGCCGGCGGCTTCCATTGCAGAATCTAGAATTCCTTTTGATTTGAGCAGAGATGCATTGCCGCCTATCGCGGATTTTCCGTTTAGCTCCGCACTGACTCCGTGACCGGGCAGAGCAGAGAAGCTCTGCGCCTCATCAGCGATTATATTGCTCTCCCCTGCCTTGCGCGTTATCGCCGCGGCGAGCGGATGTTCGCTCTTGCTTTCGAGCGAAGCCGCGAGTTTCAGCAGCGAATCATTATTAAATCCGTCGGCAGGCACGATATCGGTGACCTGCGGCTTGCCCTGAGTCAGCGTTCCGGTCTTGTCGAGGACGACTATCTGAGTTTTTCCGGTCTGTTCAAGCGCGGTCGCAGTCTTGAACAGCACTCCGTGCTTTGCGCCCATACCGCTGCCGACCATTATCGCGACAGGGGTTGCAAGTCCGAGGGCGCACGGGCAGCTGATGACAAGAACGCTTATTGCGCGGGCAAGCGCAAAGCTGAACGGGCGACCGGAAATAAGCCACGCCACGCCCGCAACAAGAGCTATCGCCATAACAGTCGGGACGAATACACTGGACACTTTATCGGCGATTTTCGCTATTGGGGCTTTTGTTGCCGAGGCATTTTCGACCATATCTATTATCTGGCTGAGCGTTGTATCCTCGCCGACACGCGTCGCTTCGCAAGTAAGAAATCCGTTCTGATTGAGCGTAGCCGCGCTGACGAGACTGCCCGGCGCTTTGTCAACAGGGATGCTCTCGCCGGTAAGCGCCGATTCATCAACCGCGCTCTCGCCGCTTATAACTCTGCCGTCAACAGGGATGCTCTCGCCTGGTCTGACAACGAAAGTATCGCCTTTTACAACTTCCTCCGCGGGTATAACCTGCTCCTTGCCGTCTCTTATCACACAGGCGGTTTTCGGCGCGAGATCCATGAGGCTCTTTATCGCATCTGTTGTGCGCCCTTTGCTGACGGCTTCAAGATATTTGCCGACGGTTATAAGCGTCAGTATCATTGCCGCCGACTCAAAATAGAGTCCGTGAAGATGGTGCATCGCCATCTGAACATTGCCGTTCACCGCCGCGTTGCACATTTCAAAGAGCACCGCTGTACTGTATATATAAGCCGCAGCGCTTCCGAGCGACACTAGCGTGTCCATGTTCGGCGCACCGTGAAAAAGGCTCTTGGTTCCGCTGATGAAAAATCGCTGATTTATAACCATAACAGCTGTCGTCAACAGGAGCTGATAAAGTCCTATCGCAAGCGGATCCGAAGCAAATATCTGCGGCACGGGCCAGCCCCACATCAGATGTCCCATCGAGACATACATCAGCGGGAGGAGCAGCACGACCGATGTTATGAGCCTATGGAGTATTTTTTTCGGCTCGTTGCTTTCAAGCAATGTTTTTTTGTTTTCTTTTTTGCCGCCCTGATTCTGCGGCGATGCGCCATAACCCGCCGCAGATACAGCTGAGCATATTTTCTCGGCAGTGGCGGGTGAAGAGAAATCGACGGTCATGGAATTTGTCAGCAGACTGACCGTCACCTCTTTCACACCCTCTACCCCGCGCACCGCACGCTCGACATGAGCACTGCACGCGGCGCAGGTCATGCCGGTAACATCAAATTTTTCCATCTGTCTCACTCCGATTATTTGAGCTTTTTAATGAGTTCCACAGCCTCAGCTATGACCTCATCATCGCCGTTTTTTATCCCCTCGGCGACACAGGTCTCCATATGCTCCTCGAGTATAATATAGCCCACGTTTCGCAGCGCATTCTGTGCGGCGGCAAGCTGAATAAGAATATCGCCGCAATATCGGTTATCGTCGAGCATATTTTTTATTCCGCCGAGCTGACCGATTATCCGGCTGAGCCTGTTTTGAAGAGCTTTTACTGTATCGTCGCTCCGCGGCGTCGACTTATGCCGACAGCATTCGCAGCATTTATTTTCATTTTCCATTCTGTCATCTCCCGTTTCTGTCTTTAGCTTGATTATATACCCCCATTGGGTATTTGTCAACACCGCTTTTATATTATTTTATCCAAACCGCGCCAAAGCAAATAAAAAAAGAGCCGCCCATTTCTGAGCAGCTCCCAAAAAATTTGATTTTTTAAGCGATTATATATTCTCGAAGCCGCTGAAGCCCTTGAATATACGCTCGTCGTACTCGTTGTTCTCGTCCTTATCGTGGAGGGGATACCAAACCTGAGCAAAGAACGGATTGACCTTTGCTTCGGCGTCATATGCCCAGTGGAACTTCTTGCCTTCGCTGTCGGAGGGAAGCTCCTTCGGGCACCAATGGCCGCCCTTGAGAACAAGGTTCGGGGTCATCTCAAACTCATGGCCGTGAGCGCACTTCCACTTGAGAGGAGTGAACAGGTCGCCCTTGGTCATCTCGGTCGAGAGGCACTCGCCGCCGCGGAAAGCAGCAGCCTTCTTCATATCCTCGAGGTCAAGCTCGCTCTCGGGCTTGCTCTCATCATAACCGTGGTCAAGAAGGGTAACTTCCTCGGTGGGACGCTCGATCTTGAAGGTATCCCAGTTGCCGATAGCTTCCCAATTCTTCTTGGAGCCGTAGTAAGCGGTGATTCTGTCTTCAACGTTGTTGGAGATCCACCACATGGTGCCGTAAATCTCGGTGTTTGCAAGCTTCTTCATGAAGGTCTTCTTGAGAATACCTGCGAAGGGCTTTGCAAGGAAAGCGAGTTTATAGTAAGGTGCAACCTGAGTCATCATCTGCTTGAAGTATGCCTTCACGGGGATGTTGGCTCTGAAGTGCAGGTACTCCTCGAGCTTATCCGAGTCAGCATACCACTGACCGTGGAAGTTACGGAGGATGAACCAGTTGGCATCAAAGAGCTTCTTGGTGGAGCCGATGCCGAGAGTGCCGAGGAGCAGCTCCTCGAACTCGAAGTTGGTGAGTCTGTATTCCTTACCGCTGCCGATGTTGTAGAACTTTCTCCAGAAGTCCTCGGGAACGTCGGGCTCGCAGATGTTTGCAAGAAGGCGGCCGGAATCCTCAACAGTTGCCCACTCAAGCACGCCGTTTATCGGAACATGGAACATGATGGGGTCGATGTTCTTGAGGATGTCGGGATAAAGGATACCGGACTGACGAAGAGATACCCAATGCTTAAGACCGGACTCGGCGAAAATGCTCTCGGCGATGGTCTTGCTTATCGCATAGTGATCGTAGATGCTGATTTTAATCGGGTCACCGGTTCTTGCCCAATGGATAGGAGCGTTTCTGTCGCCCGTCTGAGCAACGGTGCCGATGTAAACGACCTTGATGTCGTCCTTGTTGGGCTGAGCCTTAACGGCGTCAACTATGTTCTTAGCAGCGGTGGTGTTTGTCTGAATGGTCTTTGTCGGATAATAGTCAGCCGAAGGCGAGACCATTCCGCCGACATGAAGAACATAATCAGAACCCTCAACGCACTTGAGGACATCGTCATATTTCTTCAGGTCGCCCCAGACGATTTTAACGCTGGGATCATTAAGGTAATTTGCGAATTTCTTTCTGTTTTTCTCACTGTCGCGAAGAAGCAGGACTATGTTAAGCTTATCTTTTTTCTTGTAAAGCTCTTTGAAGCCTGCCCAGCCCATATGGCCGGAAGCGCCTGTGAGAAACACTGTCTTTTTTTCTGCCATGAGTGTTTTCCCTCCATTTGCATTATTACAGGATGTATAATAGCACATTAAAATGCGTTTTATTTTATATTTTAGCATTATATGTCAAAAATTACACTCAAGTGCAAAAAATATAAGCGCAAATGTATCGATAAAGCCTTATCGGTGTATCTCGAGAAAGCGGGATATATTTTCAACTGTCCTTCTGTCGAGGAAGTGTTCTATAAGCTCGGTCTGGCGCAGCTCGGATTCACTCGAATTCATTCGGCGCAACAGGCTCTCTATAACATCGTGGCGGAAGATAAGATACTCCCCTATTCCCCTTCCTCGCTTGGTGAGATATATCGTTCCGTATTTTTCAAATGTCACGAGCCCTGTCTCGCTGAGCTTATGCACCATTTTAGATGCGGACGATTCGCTGACATTTATCTTTCGCGCGAGCACGCCGAGGCGAACCGAGCCGGACTGAGGACAGTTGCGGCAAATCATCTCGAGATAATCCTCCTGCGACGCCGTGAGTCCGTATTCGCCCCTGTATTCGCTGCCGTTGAAAGTAAAAAATTTTTCGCCGCCGTCCACGCTCATTCACCCTTTTCGCAGATGCCGATATTATGGTATCGGGAAACTTTCTTTCCCCGGGTAAACTTATATTAAAGGGTGAATCAAATTATGAGTCTTGTCTCTTTGAATACATTATCGGTCGGCGAACAGGCATATGTAAACAAACTCGGATTCGGCGCGAACGACCGGCGCAGAATGCAGGACATCGGTCTTATCGACGGAACGCGCGTTGAGTGTCTCGGCAAAGCTATATCCGGCGACCCGGCGGCGTATTTAATTCGCGGCGCGGTCATAGCACTCAGAAGCGAAGACGCCGCAAAAATAGCGGTCAGCAAGATATGACGGCGCGGAGGCGGTAAAATTGGGACTGACGCGCACTTCAACGGGAAAGCATAGCATAAACACAAATACGCCCGCTCTCAAATCTGATCCCGGCGATATTGTGATAGCCCTCGCCGGGAATCCGAACGTCGGCAAAAGCACGGTGTTCAACGCTCTGACCGGCATGAATCAGCACACCGGCAACTGGACGGGAAAAACAGTTGCCACCGCCTGCGGGTCGTTCAGAAAAAACGGAAAGAATCATATTCTGGTCGATCTTCCCGGCACATACTCGCTCTTCACGCACTCGGTTGAAGAGGAAGTGGCGCGGGACTTTATACTCAGCGAAAATGCCGACGCCTGCATAGTTGTTTGCGACGCAACATGCCTTGAGCGAAATCTGAATCTTGTTTTGCAAATAATTGAAATAACTCCGCGCACTGTCGTTTGCATTAATCTCATGGACGAGGCGAAGAGAAAGAAGATATCAGTTGATATTCCCGCTCTGTCGCGCGAGCTCGGTGTACCCGTAATCGGAACGAGCGCGCGCAGCGGCAAGGGGCTCGACGAGCTGATTGACGCAGTTGACTCGGTAATATCAAAAAAGTCCGCTCCCATAGAGCTTGTGCATTATGGGAGCGGAATCGAAGAAGCACTAAAAATACTCACGCCCGCTCTGAGCGAAAATTCAAGCCACCCGCGGCGCGATGCAATGCGAATACTCTCGAGAGAAATTGAAGCTCCCGACCCGGCGCAAGATGAGGCAAAGCTCGCAAATGAAGTAATTGACAGATTCGGGCTTACGCATGAAATGATACGCGACAAAGCGGCAATAGCCGCCGTTATGAGGGCTGAAGATATATTCAAAAAATGCGTCACAACAAGCGCAAAGCACTCGGCGGCAGACAGAAAGCTCGACCGCATATTCACGGGGCGTGCCGGGATTTTCGCCATGCTCCTGCTTCTCGCCACCGTGCTGTGGCTCACTGTATACGGGGCAAACTATCCGTCAAATCTGCTGTTTTCGGCTTTTGACGCGCTCGGGGCAAAACTGCGGCAATTACTATATTTGATAAACGCTCCCGATATTCTGACGAGCGCGCTCATTGACGGAGTATACAGAGTGCTCACATGGGTCGTTGCGGTCATGCTCCCGCCGATGGCGATATTCTTTCCGCTGTTCACGCTGCTCGAAGATTCAGGATATCTTCCAAGGGTAGCTTTCAATCTCGACCACAGGTTCAAGAAATCCGGCGCGTGCGGAAAACAGGCATTAACAATGTGCATGGGATTCGGCTGCAACGCGGCAGGAGTTACGGGATGCCGGATAATCGATTCGCCGCGCGAGCGCCTCATGGCGGCAGTCACGAACGGATTCGTGCCGTGCAACGGGCGATTCCCGACGCTGATATCGCTGATTTCACTGTTTATCGTCGGCGCACTGCCCGCTCCGTTTGACTCGTTTGCCGGAGCCGCTCTGCTGACGGCGCTCATAGTTCTGTCCGTCCTCATGACGTTTGCCGCCTGCTCTCTGCTCTCGAAAACAATTCTCCGCGGCGTGCCGTCGTCCTTTACGCTCGAGCTGCCGCCGTATCGCCGACCTCAGATAGGCAAAGTTATAGTGCGCTCCGTATTCGACCGCACGCTCTTTGTGCTGGGGCGCGCCGCGGCTGTTGCGGCTCCCGCCGGGCTTATAATATGGATAAGTGCGAACATAAAAATAAACGGCACAAGCATTTTTTCATACTGTTCTGATTTTCTTGACCCGCTCGCGCGGATCTTCGGCATGGACGGAGTCATTCTGACTGCGTTCATTCTCGGATTCCCGGCAAACGAGACTGTTGTGCCGATAATGCTCATGGGCTATCTCACCGACAGCGGCATCTCACAGACTGACGGCGCCGCACTGCACACACTGCTTACAGCAAACGGCTGGGACATAAAAACAGCCATATGCGTGATAATATTCATGCTTTTCCACTGGCCGTGCTCAACAACGCTGATAACGGTAAAAAAAGAGACGGGCAGCATGAAATGGGCTGTTATCGCCGCACTTCTGCCGACCGCCGCAGGGCTTATATTATGTTTTGCCGTGTCTCATATTTTCGCGCTGATCTGACGGAGAACTGCGGGTATCTCTGAAAGAGTCTTTACGGTAAAGTCGGGTTTTATGCCACCGTCATTCGAGAGCCCCTTGGGATTGAACCAGACAGTCGCTATATCGGCGTTTATTCCGCCCTTTATATCGGAGCTGAGGCTGTCGCCGACTATTACCGTCTCGGCGCGGGAGAAGTCCGGTATCTTCGCAAAGCAGATATCAAAAAATTCCCTGTCCGGCTTATTGACTCCGAGAAGCTGGGATATAAATATGCCGTCCATATATTTTGCGATTCCGGAGCTGCTTATCCTGCGCTCCTGCACCTTTGCCGTACCGTTTGAGACGATATAGAGCCTGTATTTTCCGTGCAGCTCTTCGAGCAGCTCGGGCGCGCCGGGCATAAAATAGTGGCCGATTGCGAGCATACTTTCATAATACGCAGTCGCCTTTACGGGATCGCACTCGACGCCTATCGTTTTAAACAGCTCGCGGTAGCGCCCGACTTTAACTTCTTCGCGCGAGATTTCGCCGAGTTCGAGGCGCTTCCAATGGGCTGCGTTTATTGTGCTGTAGAGAGCCAGTGTCTCCTCGGTCGGGTCGATGCCGAAATGCACAAGTGTTTTCGTGAGGGCTATTTTCTCCGCCTTATGAAAATCGAAGAGCGTATCATCCAAGTCAAAGAGCACATTTCTTATCATCATAAACCTCCGCGGACTTTTTCGACTATTATAGCACCGATTTTATTTCTATATAGTATATATCAGAATTTTTTACCGAATATTTTTCGTTGCGAGGCACTTGTTCACAATTTGTTTAAATTCGAGTGGTACGATTGTCGCGGTCATTATATGGGAACACTTGGGAGGCCGCACAAAAATGAATAATGCAGCAGAAAACAGACGAAAAAAAGCACTTCTGATAGTCAATCCCTGCGCGGGAAAGAACAGAACAAGATCAGATCTTGGTGAGATAATCAACGCCTTTCCGGACGGCGTTTTTGACTTCACCATCAAATACACCACCTGCCAGGGCGACGCAGTGAATATAGCGCGCGACTTTGCGGAGGGTCACGACCTTGTTATCTGCTGCGGCGGAGACGGCACGCTCAACGAGACTATAAACGGACTGATGAGCGCGGGAGCAAATATTCCGATAGGCTATCTGCCGATGGGTTCGACAAACGACCTCGCAGTGACGCTCGGAATACCGACAAAGCTCAACGAAGCCGCCGAGCTTATCGCCTCGGGGCACACGAACGGATACGATGTCGGCGACTACAACGGACATCAGTTTTCATATGTCGCCTGCTTCGGCCCCGGCACAAAGATATCATACAGCACCCCGCAGAAGATGAAAAACCTGCTCGGATACAGCGCATATATGATAAACGGCTTTTTCCTGCATCTTAGCCCCGCTCTCGCCGATGTCAAGCCGAGACACATTAAAATAGAATATGACGGAAATGTGCTTGAGGACGATTTCTATTTCGGCTCGTTTTCAAATTCCACTTCTGTTGCGGGACTTTTCAAATTTGACAAAGATGATGTCAAGCTTGACGACGGTCTGTTTGAGCTTCTGCTCGTGCGCAAGCTCTCTAATCCGCTTGCGGCGTTCAACATGCTACACAGAATAATGAAACGCGACTTCGACGGCGACTCTCTTATATACATAAAAGCTTCCGAAGTAAAGCTCACATTTGAAAAGCCCGAGATATGGACGCTTGACGGAGAATGCGGCGGCGAAGCAACACAGGTAGACCTCAAGGTTCTCCACCGCGCCGTGAACATATTCTCGCCCGAAAATCCGATGTTCTCGCACAGAGAAAGCAAAGAAGAAGCAACCGTATAACCGCAAAAGTTTTATCCGCAGACTAAGCTCTGCGGATATTTTTTGTGTTTTTATATTGCTATTGATTTCTTGCGGATGAGCTATTATATTATAATGTTGTAGATTTTGCGGTGTATATGTGGTATTATATTTACATATATAGTGTTGCATTCAACCGCCTATCTTATCGGCGCAATCCACAGGAGGACACAGCATGAATCTTGTTCATCTGAAATACGCAGTTGAAGTGGCTGAGACCGGGTCTATAAACAAAGCTTCTGAGAAGCTCTATGTCAGCCAGCCCAACCTCAGCAGAGCGATAAAAGAGCTCGAAGCGAGCCTCGGAGTTACCATATTCGACCGAAGCGCAAAGGGAATGGTGCTGACGCCGGACGGCGAGGTTTTTGTTCGTTACGCCCGCTCGATACTCCGTCAGGTCGACGCTATCGAAGAAGTGTTCAGCAAGGGTACGACCGAGAAGAAAAAATTCTCGATATCCGTGCCGAGGGCGAGCTATGTGACCGACGCATTCGCCGAGTTTTCAAAGCTTCTCGACAAGGACACGCCGGTTGAGATATTCTACAAAGAGACTAACTCCATGCGCTCGATGAAAAACATTCTCCAGGATGAATACAAGCTCTGCATAATCCGCTACGCCGAAGGATACGACAAATATTACAAATCGACATTCGACGAAAAGGGGCTCACCTACGAGCTTATAACCGAGTTTCAATATGTTCTGCTCATGAGTAAGAACAGCACGCTCGCAGAGAAAGAGAACATCACTTTCGACGATCTCCGCGACCGCATTGAGATAGCACACGCCGATCCGTATGTGCCGTCCCTTCCGCTGTCCGAAGTCAAGAAAGAAGAACTGCCGGACAATTCGCAAAGGCGCATATTCGTGTTCGAGAGAGCGAGTCAGTTTGAGCTGCTCTCGCGCAACCCCGACACTTTCATGTGGGTCTCCCCCATTCCGCAGGAGCTGCTCGACAGATACGGGCTCATCCAGCGCGTCTGCCCGGAGAACACACGCAAATATAAAGATGTGTTGGTTCACCGCAAGGATTATGAGCTGACCGAGCTTGACAACATGTTTATAGAGCAGCTTGTCAAAGCGAAGCGAAAGACTTTCGGATAAAGGAGAAAATATAAAATGGTATTATTCTGCACAGGAGTTCGGAGGATTCTTACAAGAAGAAGGAGTTTATGGACGCTTCCGGCTATTTCAACAGATAGGAGGGAACCTTGTCAGACAAAATATAGTAAGTGACCGTATACAGAACAAGAAAGAAGGTGAGACAGATGGCTGGAAACTGGATTATAAAGGTGTAGGTTCATTAGTCTCTGCGTTTAATCGACACGAATGGAGTTGTAAAGTTTTGTTTGACAAGTCGGATAGTTATGATCTTTTGCAGCTGCAGGAAGAGAACATGGGTACATGGCATTCTTCGGGGAAGGTTCTTCGTTCTACTTCCCGTATTAATGAATATGGGTTGACTTATGGTTACTATCGACTTTATAATGAGTGGAATAGTCGTTATTCTATCGTTTCGGGAATTGACTTTAAGCAGACAAAAAGTCAATTGCTTTTTTATCCGGCTGAATATTCGCAAACTGTATGCCGTTTTACTGCATATTCTACATTTACTAGGAATTTCTTATTATCTAATGCCCGAATTGATTTAGCTATTGGGGCAGAGTACGGTAAAGGAGGTGGAACTATGATAGCTGAAAAACTTGCAATCAGGACAGAATACGCCCGCAATCAAATTATGGCAGAATATGGATCGGTTGGGGCAGGAGTACAATTACTTAACAGAGCCCAGATGGGCATTGCATTTATCTCTAACTTATACTTATACAGCTTCTTTTACTTGGTTTGCCCGATTGACGGCGGGATATGAAAATGCTTCTAAAAATCTTTTTAATTCAAATAAGGAAAATATTTCTGTACAAATAGGATTGTTTTTCTAAATAGATTCCGTAGTTTTGAAGCGACTAACTAAAAAACAATAGAGTTATGGAAAAAAAAGAAATTTTGGATAATCAGAAATCAGATCCGAGACCTGTTGGTAGATGGATTATTTACATTGACAAATGTACGGGATGTGGTGAGTGTGTGGATGCTTGCAGTTTGGGACTTCTTTACATTGAAAATGAGAAGGTTAAGATGAAAGAAGAAAGATACTGTAGTGAGTGTGAAGATTGTGCTAGTGCTTGTGCATTCAGGGCTATAACCTTTAGATAGTTATACCAAGTGAAGAGTTTCTATCTATTTCTTTTTCTGTTTTTATGCAGTGCTTGTTCTAATTCAGGCAAAAGAGAAGTTTTGGATGAAGAATTATCAAAGATGCCGATATTATCAGTTTCTTTTGATTCTTTATTATCTGAGGTCAAAAAAATGTCAGATCAGGATAGAATAGCATCTATAATTAAAATATCGTATAGAAACGAAGAAGAGATAGATGGAATACAAAAACAGAAACGACTTTTAATAGAGGTTTTACCTTTAAGTTCTGGTGGAAATAGAAAGAAAATTTTACTTCAATTAGTGATGATTTGTAGTAATTTGGATAGATTTGGAGTTACAGGTGCTTATTTAGAGGGACTTAAATGGATAGAAATGCTAGAAGCCAACCATTCATTTTCACAGAAGGAAGAATGGCAAGTGAATGAAATGAAAGCGTTATTGCTTAACGAACGGGGGAATCAAGATGAATTTCTTCCTATTTGGTATAAATTATTAAAACAGTATCGTGAGGCTGATAGACCGGAAGATGTGGGCAAGTGCCTTCTAACTATAGCGAATCATTTTGTGATGTTGGAAGATTATGAAAATGCATTACCACTATACAAGGAGGCATACCAGTTGGCATTAGAACATAAATCCATAGAATTACAACAAGTCTCTGGTATTATGTTGATAAAATATTTATGTGGAGCAGGGTATTATTCGGAAT
>ERZ857882.4239-NODE-4239-length-12570-cov-5.566600_pt1 | contig 12570 bp, 6 predicted proteins | sample MGYA00519697_ERZ857882 | MGnify/ENA primary metagenome ERZ857882 (study PRJEB31778, sample SAMEA3449373) | human gut metagenome | biome: human gut; feature: human-associated habitat; material: faeces | place: United Kingdom | collected 2010/2012 ... | reverse complement strand
GCACTGCGACCGGAAATCCCGCCTTTCAGCATATTCTCCTGGATGGTCTGATAAGTACTCCACAGGTCCTTACCGTAATCCTCCCGGCGTCGTGGCGTCAGAATGTCGGCGGTGGTGACGGGCCGATGTTCGTCACCATAACGGTAAGTCAGTGCCGCCTGTGCCAGCGCCTGGCGTGCCGGTGGCGGCAGAATCAGCGACTGCATGGCATCACGCTTCTCCTCTATCCGGTCAAACACGCCCACCACCTCGTAAGCCCCTTCAATGACTCTGTCCACCACATTTCCCCGGTGCGGAACACGCACTTCCCCCAGAGACTGACCACAGACGCATCCGTTCTGGCAGACGAACCTGAAGTAACCCGGCAGCATCTGGTAGCTGGAGGTACCGTCATGAGAGTTGAGCAGAATAATTTCAGGGACATGTTCTCCGTTTATCTCTCCGTTACGGCGCAGGCGCAGCATGTGTTTTGTGTATCCCCGGCGGTCCGGGTCGCGCACACAGGTCTGGCAGGCGAAGAATGGCTGAAAGCCTTCCCGCTGCAGGCTTTCCAGTACGGTGATGGTGGGGATGTACGTATAGTTCTGGCTTCGGGACGTGTGTTTCTCTTCCCCGAAAATCCCCGGCACATGGTGCATCAGCTCTTCATGTGTCAGTGGACGGTCACGGCGTATCTGGTTTGCAGCATAACCAAAACGACTGGCTAATCGCATACTTTGCTCCTTATGAATGATTAAGCGGTATAAATGAAAAAGCCGCGCCTTCCGAAGAAGACACGGCCTGATGGAGGAAATGAATGAGGTTTATTGTCTGATGTAGCCTTCACGGGCGGGCCACGCATTAAGCTGTTATGACAGCAACCGCCTGCCCGTATGAGAAAGATCCTTCAGCCAGGACATACTCTGTGTGTAACCCGGCATATCTGGTTTCTCCTGATAAATAGCCTCTGCCACAACGTATGGCAGAGGCTGAAGCATGAAACTGACTTCAGGGATCAGTTAACATTTTTTCCGGAAACGGTAATCAGCAGTGGATGGTAGTCCTGGGGATCGAAAACCGATAACGGCAGACTGACACGATGGCCGTTACTTTCTTCAGTTGCTTTAATGATTTCGGTTGTGGCGACATTTTCCACGCACTCCGTTTCCAGAAATGCGTCTGTGGTTCGCGTGGCATTACTGTCACCAAAGGCTTCCGTTTCCATTTTTCTGGTCACCAGCGTCTGACCATATTTGTCTTTGAGTTGCAGAGTGATGGTGAGGGGGCCAAATCCTTCATCGTTTCCGCCATTATCCAGCCGGAACTGGTAGGCACAAATATTTCCCGGGAGCCATATCGTATCTGTATTGCGTATACTGATGTAACGTTGATCCTGTGCCCGGAGTGGGGCAGACCACGTTAACCCCAGAATGAAGGCGGTAATCATGCAGGTTTTGAACAGGTGAATCATGGTATTTACCTCTCTGAGTCATGACGATGACACTGACAAATCAGGTGATAAAACGTAAAAGGCGCAGAATAGCCGTTATGCCGGTAACTCCGGGGGTAATGTTTCTTCCAGTCGGTTAACCATATTGCCGAGATGGGATGCATCATATTCCATGACGGGGCGTTGCCTGATGATACTGACCACCAGTGGTTTGATTAACATGTTGGTCGCGGCCCGTTGTTGTATACCGGCGGCGAAAATGATCTCCAGAGCATTCTGATCGATAACACGGGCCAGATTCGCGTTCAGATTTTCAATCTCATGTCCGGTCAGCAGGAAACTGCCGGCAAGCCATGTCATCTGCTCCTGAATCATTGCCAGAATTTTGACGCGATCTTCTTCAACCAGCGCTCCGGCAATTTTTCCTGATACAGCGGAGGCAATCATTCCCCCCAGAACACCGCCAACCACACGCCCTGTCGGTGCACCAAATGGTCCCAGTGGACTGAACAATATCCCGCCCGCCACTGACCTGACAGCACCACCTGCCACACAGGAAGATGCCACGGCAAGATTCCTGATGAACTGCGCACCGGAGATCCGTCCCCGCAACATTTTGATCATGTCAGGGCCGGTTGTGACGGCCACCAGTGCCAGAGATGTCACCAGCGTACCCTTCATCACTTTGTTCAGGGCACTGATATTTCCTGCACCGGTCCCCTTCTGAAGCGCCTGCCGGACAGTCGGGCTGGCCGTCGAAAAATCAATATGCTTCAGCATACCCTGAACAACACTGAGCCGATGGAGTTGCTGGGTTGTGACGTAGACAGCCAGTGTGCGGGTGAAGGTTTTTCCTGCCTGTACAGCGGCTGTCTGCAGGGCTGCATCACGATCGCCAGAGCTGAGCCAGAAGACTGATGCCGTCAGGGCAAAACTGATCCCTCCGGCCGCCAGGCTGACAACTGAACCTTCGGCAATATCATAAGTGACCGATTCGATGGTCCCGAACCGGGTGATATTACGGGCCTGGGTATAGGTCAGATGTCCCCGACGAATCAGTCGGGAGGCTTCTGCAGGATCGGTTACACCGGGTACTTTACCTTCGCGGATCTTATTCTTCATGGTTTCCACAGCGCCGGCATACTGATCACGGGGGACTTCCAGTTGCATGGGACCATGATTTCCCATGTAACGATACTGTCCGTTTTGTCCGTCGAATGCCGCACCGACGCTACGGGCTGCAGTTGAACAATATTTCGTCTGGATTTCTGTTCCGCTGACCAGTCTGTCTGCTCCATTTCTGGCATTATTATCACCGAGGATCCGTGCGTTTTTCAGACGGACTCTGTCGACAATATGGTTTCCCCGTTCAGCGGCAAACCCATGTCCCTGCCCTCCGGAAGCAAACATTTTCTCATTTGTACTCCAGGTTTCCGGCAGTTTCATGAGAATCAGACCATTCGCCGTTGCATCGGAAATAAAACCGGTGTGAGAACGTTCATAAATGTCCTGACACAGTGTTTCTGTTTCGCGACAAAGAGAGGAGCAGTACCATTCCGGATCCGGCTTATGATTTTCCGGGGCATGATGTACTTCTGTCAGCCCGCAGGAGGCACAGATACGAAGCTCATCCACGTGGTGGAATGATACAAAACGGCGGCCTTCTGAAAAGGGGTACCAGTCACCGCCGTCCAGGCAACGATCGAGAAAATCGTCATTCGCTTCCGGTGATAAATTCAGGCGGTTCCGGAAGAGCCTTTTCAGTTCATCAGGTGTGAATGACAGGTTCTCTTTCAACTGTTCGTTAAACCCTGCCATGTTTCTTTCATACCAGGCATTGTTCAGTAACCAGTTTCCGTCTGCCAGTTCAAATTCCCTCAGCTCTCCCCGGGAAATCCGTTGAGAAATGAGCGTCAGCCAGATGCGCTCCGTCAGTGAGTCAGGAAGGCTGTAATCGTTTTGCAAACTGGTCAGCCACGATTTACTGTTGAGCACCGGTTGTTCTTCCAGTGTCTGGCTGATGGCACTGGTCAGTTTTTTCAGCGCCTGGATCTGGCTGGCCGCCCATAGCAGCGTCACTAATGCAGCCAGCCAGTACAACAACCCGCCCCACCACATCAGTGAGGGTGAAATATCGAACTGCAATGCGATCAATGGTGCGTATGCAGAACACGCCATAAGGAAAAAAGCAGTATAAAAACAGCAGTAATACCCGTTAATTTCCTTGCTGATATCTTCTGGTGTGAGCCCGTTCTGCTGAATGGTTCTTATCTGCACGGGAAGAGCCAGCAGACCAGCGGCGAGAGCGGTGGTCAGAATAAATTTTACAGAGTCAAAGGTATGAGCCTCCAGTGCGATATGTTTACCATCAAGTCCCCACATGAAGCTGATGACCATTCCGGCAATCGTCAGAAATACGCCTGCCAGCCAGCGAATATGGAATAACCGGGTTATGCGTTCAGTGATATAGCCAGCCAGTAAAGCCGGGCCGAACAGACACAGCAATATGAACCCTGCCAGCGCAGACGCTGTGCTGGTTAATGCTCTGAACAAAAGGCGAAGAATGGCAAATCCTGCGATCAGCAGAATCAGCGCACCGACTATCTGTAACATAGTCACTCCGTGATGAATATCATGTTATTGTGAATGCCAGTGAATGTGGCACTGAAGCGTTTGCACCTGTCCGGGTCCCGGTCATGATGACCGGGACCACAGAGAGACAATGCCGAATTATCAGAAGGTCACATTCAGTGTGGCTTGGCCGTTATAACCTTCAGCGCTGCTGCCGCTGACGCTGTGGGCATAACCGGCCTGAACGCCCAGGGTGATATTTTCCCGGACACGGGCTTCCAGTCCGGCCTGCAGCTCCAGTGACGTGCCATTCCGGGACGGTGAGAACGTCATGTTACTGCCGGCTGCGGCTGTACCCATGCTCATGTCTCCCCGGGAGCTGAAGGTGCGGATAACAGAAGGCTGTACCCACCCGTTCACCGGCAGTTCACGCACACTGTGTTTTGCACTGTCACGCAGGGTGTCACGGGATGAGGTGCCTTCACCAAAGGTCATATCGTTGTGGCTGCCCAGACGGAAACCGGCACGCACATGTTGTGCACTGCCATGCCCGAACTTCACATAACCGGCGTTGTCCTTACCGTCATCCAGGGAGAGCCCCTGCCAGGTGTACTGCAGTCGTGGCTCCAGCATCAGATTGTCAGTGATACTGAAGGGCAGACCGGTTTCCAGTGAGCCCAGCCAGCCCCGGCCCCGTGCGCGGAAGTCGTTATTGTCCGATGACGCTTTCATACTGTGGCGGGTTCCCTGTGCCACTATGTCAGCCCACAGGCCGGAGGAGGTGTGTGTCAGGTTCATATATCCGCCCAGGCTGCCGGCATCATCCCGGACCGTGCCGGCACGGGAGCCGTCATCATCCTTAACATCAACGGAAGAATGGCCTGCAGCACCATATATCCCTGCGGTCACAGACATACCGGCAACCTCTGTTCTCAGCAGGTCACCCTCCAGGCGGACGAAGCCATAGCTGCCGCTGCTTTCCGGCGTGGCCCCACGGGCAATACCGCCGTTGTTATCGTGACCGAGATGGCCGCCCTGAATGCTGAGACGGACGCTGTTATTTTCACCGTTTACACCGGTCTGATGGCTGCGTGAGCCTGCCAGAATCCGGTCATAGTCCATTGCCTGTGTCAGCATGGAGGCATACAGGGGGACTTCAGCACGATAACGTTCTTCACTGCGCAGATACCAGCTCTCATCACTGTCCCGGTTGAGGGTGTAGTTAAAGGCCCCGGCCTGCAGCATATTCCCCTGGACAAAGGCCCCTTCCTCCGTGGTGGCACCGTTAATGGCTTCAACCACCTGAATCCCCTTACCGGTGGTCGCCAGCCCCGACGCACTGTTGCCGGCGTTCACCAGATTCAGGATGGTTTTTCCGGTTGCCCTGCCACCGTCAATGACCAGTCTGTCAGCATTGTTCTGCGCCATATCCGGGCGTACACGCAGGCTGATGGTGCCATTCTGTCCGTTCAGGTTTTTCACTTTCAGGGTTGCCGGTACGAACTTCCCTGTGCGGGCGGAGGTGAAATGAATCTGTCCGGCATGGCTGAGGTCATCCACTACTGACTGAACCGGGGCGTTATCGGGGATATTCCAGATGGCACCGGAGGCGAGGGTGACATTCGTGGGGTCAATGGCACCGTTCAGCACGGTGCTGCCGGTCAGCTTCAGGGCCGTGCCGCGATGAGCGATGATATCCGTGGTGACGGTACTGTCGTTCAGCGTCAGCGTGCCTTCATTCAGGTTGACGGTTTTCTGGGTGAGTGTGGTGTTGCTGACAGTGAGTGTGCCACTTCCTGATTTTTCCACCCTGCCGTTACCGGTAAGAGCGCCTCCCTGCAGGAGTGCATCACCTTCACGGATGGTCAGGGTATCGTTATTCACCGTTTTCCCGGAAAGGGTAAGCGTGGCACCGTTATTCAGTGTGGTGGTGCCCGCCAGCGTGCCCCCTCTGGCGGTGAACAGTCCGCCATTTACCGTGGTATCCGTGGCCGTATCACCGGCGTTCAGCGTGAATGAACTGCCTTTTCCCAGCATCAGGGCATCCGCCTGACCGCCCCCGATACGGAATGCCGTTCCGTCGCTCCGGGTACCACTGACAGCGGCACCGGAATCGGCCAGCAGTACACCGCCATTCCCCATGGATACGGTGGTGGCGGCACCACCGTTGCGGATATCCAGCGTTCCGCCATCATCCACACGGGTATTAGTGGCTGTGTGTCCGCTCAGCACATCCAGACGTCCGCCATTTTCCAGTACGACATTATCAGCTTTACCCTCCACAACAGAGAATGCTCCCAGGCGGTTTGTGCCGGTGACGGTTGCAGCTGTACTGGTAACCAGTGCACCGCCCGTGTTCTGGGTGACATCAGACGCTTTACCGCCGGCATTCACCTGCAGCTTTCCTTTCTGGTTGATGGTGGTATGCGCGGCAGTTCCTCCTTCCTTAATCACCTGCCAGCCATCACGGTTTATCAGCGTCTCTGTTGCCGTGCCACCGTTGTGTACATACTGGTTACCTCCCTCCAGTCGGGTGTTATGTGCCTCTCCGTGTACCGTCTGGTCACCACCGGCGTAAATGAGGGTGTCCCGTGCCATCCCCGAAGACCAGATAACCTGCCGGCCATTTTTGTTGATGGTGGTGGATTCAGCCGTCCCTCCGACCATCTGACCGCTGGACACATTTTCAGACTCCGGACCACCTTCTGCACCGGTGTTGACGATGGTTCCGGTTGCCAGTCCGCCATGTTTTATGGTCTGGTAACCATCCTGGTTAATAATTGTACCGTCTGCTTTCCCTCCCCCGTGTACCCACTGCTCACCTCTGTTATCCAGCGTGGTGTTCACCGCCAGTCCGTTAAGGCTCTGCCCTCCGCCATCACGAATAACCGTATCACTGGCAGTTCCTCCTGCCTGCACAATCTGACGACCATTTGCGGTGACAGTGGTGTTTCTGCCTGTGCCACCCGCTTTTATCCATTGCCCGCCGGTGTTTTCGTCACTGTCCGGCCCCAGCTCAAGCCCGGTACTGACAGTCACGCCATCAGCTGTTCCGGATACAAACTGGTTGTCATGGTTTACCAGTGTTCCGCCATTCACTGTTTCACACGGGTGCACAACGATGTCAGCAGCCAGCACCGGGAGTGACGTGACCGCGGCAAGAGACAGTGCAACCGCCACACCGCCACGTTTACCCCGTGCGCGGGCCAGTTCGGAGGCAACCACGAAAGCGCCCGTAATGTGATTCCATACCAGCCTGTAGCAGGTATTCAGATGTCGTTTCATCAGCATTTCCTTAATCAGAGTGAGGGTGAATAAAAAAGCCGGTATCCACAGATGTGGATACCGGCAGGTAAAGGGTTACAGTGCCGGAGGTCCGGCTGACGGGAGTTTCTGAAGTGTTGTTCTGTCGTCCCCTGAATGTCTGTCTGTGCGTATCTGCGCATGTTGGTAATAAAGGTTATTATTAGCATATCGATCGATATAAACGATCGATGAAATAGTTATCGATCGCTTTATTCTATTATTGAGCTATTGCACGGACAAGAGAGACAGTAACGAAAACAGCGCTTTTGTGAGCAGACTCAGAGGCAGGGAGGACATCATCCACAACAGGTTCAGAAGAAGATCCAGTTCCATACCGCGCGGGCAACAGAGACCACTGTGTCACGGACGGCACGCAGAACCGTGCGTGCAACAGAGGCAACACAGACGCTCTCCGCTGTGTCAAATATCCGGTCCACCGCACCGGTAAACTGTTCACGGGCCTGAGCGCGGACAGACTCCGTGCGCAGCTCGTCCTGCAGTCGGGTCATCAGGGGACTGGCGGCATGGTCGGGAAGCGCTGTCATGAGTGCACTGACCAGCGTATCCAGTTCCCAGCCGGTGCGGGCCGATACGGCCACAACCGGATGTACAGGCCGGAACAGACGGAATACCGCCTCCGTTTTTTCGCGAATGTTCTGTGCCTGTGCGGGAGAGGGCTGAATGCCGGCCATATCCCATTCATGGCAGGGCTCCGTTTTGTCGGCCTGCGTCACCACAAACAGCACCTGCTGATGTCCGCGTTGCAGGATGTGTCGCCAGAAATACTCATCCACAGACAGGGCACGGTCATCGGCTTTAATCAGCCACAGTACCAGGTCCAGTTCAGGCAGAATGTCACGGTACAGGGCTTCATACTCTGCATCCCTGTCCCGGCTCTCGCCCACCCCGGGCAGGTCAGTGATAACCATGTTGTGACCATGGCCACTCAGACGGAAGCGCCGCACTTCCCGGGTGCCGGCGTGAACATCACTGACCGGGGTGACCTCCCCCTGAAACAGTGCATTACAGAGTGAGGATTTACCGGCCCCGCTTTTACCCATAATGCCAATCACGGGTTCGTGACGGGTGAGTTTGCGCAGATGTTCCAGGATGTGACGGGAAAGCGAGTAAGGCAGGGAGGAGAGCGGTTTTTCAATTGCCTCAATGGCATCAGACGGATTCATACATGTATTCCCGGTGAAAAAAGACAAAACCCCGCGCACCGGAAAGGTGGCGGGGGATTCACGGAGATAATATCTGTCTGAAATTATTTTAAATCAGTGGTTTATTCCGGCTGTTCACCACTGAGTCCTGGTACGCCTGCTCAATCATTTCATTCAGCAGTTTTTTTGGGGGGATACCACGACTCCGGGCAATACTTTCAAGGTGTTTGTGGATTTTTCCGGACAGTTTCAGCGGGACGGAACCATCAGCGCGTTCATCGCGCCTTTTTTGTTGCTCCCGGGCACTCTTCAGCTCATCAAGAAGAATGGCTTTATGCTGAATCCAGGGAGGGCCGAAGGTGACCGTAAACTTCGCTCTGTTTCGTCTGGGATTACTTTTCAGTAAAAACTGTATCTGTTGCTCATTCCAGCCCTCCCAGTTATCAAACGTGGCGCAGGCAAACCAGTATTTCTGCTCCGGGGTAAGGGGATTCAGCGGGGTTCCCACACACCGGAGCTGCATGGCGTTCCATAACCAGTCACACTGTTCACTGTCCCTGCTGTCCACCCACGAAAAGGGGGAGGAGTAATCCTTGAAGATGCTGGCCCATTCACAGAATATTGAGTTGATGATCGTCCTCGTAGCCTCTGGTCCGGATTTCCGCAGGTAACCGGAGCAGAACCATATAATTTCACGGTAGATTTTATCCGGATGCACGGTGCGCATCGGCTTTCCTTTGGGACCGGCAATCTTCGGTTGCGGTGGAAACCCTGTGGCAAACCGCAGATGTTCCGGGGGCATTCCTGAACGTTTTTCAGGAATGGGTGTGAGTCCTGAGTTTCTGGTCTTTTCCGCTTGTCCGGTATTGCCTCCGGCCGGAGTGTTGTCGGGAGTATCTTCCGGAGGCGAGGTGTTTTCATTAGTTGGGGGAACAACAGCAGAACTGTCCATCTCCGGAATGGGTTGAGGGGCATAATCACTGTGGTAGCCCGGGGAAAGCGTTAAGTCCCGAAGGGTGACATCAGGTTCCGGGCAGTGAGTGCCACCGGGAGTGAACGGGAGTTGTTGCTTTTGGGGGAAAAATGTATTGTGAATGCGGGTATACAGCCGGAACAGAAAAAAATAAGATGCCCGTGGTTCTTTTTTTAACCACTGTGTATATTCCTCTATGGCACCGAGCTGTTGTTTGTGCCGTTTTATAGCATCGATATACGGACAGCTGGTGCAGATATCATCCAGTTCCTTTCCCACAATACACCTCACCTGCTCTTCCCACATTTGCAGATTTTAAGAAAGCAAACAAAAACCTCCGTACATGATGTACAGAATGTACAGAACAATCTGGCAGGTACTGGCGTCAGAAGAGCTCCGGGCCGCCTGCACTTTCCGGAATGCGCCGGTTATGAAAAACCGGAAATTCAGTCTCTGTTGTAAGATGTACCCTCTGATACTACGTTTTCGTTTTCTCTGTGTATTTAACTCACTGTATTTATTGTCTTTTTAAGCCTGACTGGTATTCTCCGGTCATAGTGTGCTGGATAGACATCCCGTAACCTTCTCATTTTTATATAAAAATACCTGCACTGTCTTCAGCGCATCTGTCTCCTTTAAGTAAAAAATGTTTTCACGTATTGCTGTAAATTCATTTTAAATCAGTGTATTACCTTGATATTGCTGTCTCCTGGTTTGATGCGTAATCGTTCTGCCTTTCTGGATGATTCTGGTGCTTCCGGGTGCATTCTCCTCTGCACATGCAACAGTTCGTCATCGCCACGTGCCCAAAAAGCATATAAAAACGAATCGAATCTGATCGTTTTTTCAATCGTTTTTCACAGGAATTTCGTAGGGTGTTCTCCGCTATAGCCTCCATATTTGCTGTCTTTTTCTTCATAAATCGTATGCAATATAACCAGTCTGTCAAGACATCTTCCCTGCTGTTGAGGTGACGATCTCATTTCTGGTCTTTTCCGGGAGAGAGACGGTCAGATGAGCGAGCCGGATTTACTGCCAGAGGTACTCCCCGCGGCAGAAAATAGTGCTCCTGTTTCCGCAATCCGGGATCGGCAACGTCCCATGGTTAATGCCACTTGCAGCGTCAGGCACTGCAGGTTTACGTCGTGATCTGATTTCTTCTGCACTTATCCCGATCACGGAAGTTCCCCCTGCGCAGACATCGGTTCCTGCCGACATTTCACAATACCGCCAGGCTGTCATGCAGTAACACCCGCAATGCGGTCTGCGGTTTTAAGTGCACCGATAATGCGTCATAGTAAGTCTGGGGGAGTTACGGAATGCCTGTTAAGTCGTGCCGTGGGTGGAGACAGCTTACTTTTCCACAGCAACTGCAGTCATTCAGGATGCTCAGGAGAGAATATGTCAACGCCACGAGCCGGGCCATTTTCATGCCAGCCAGTATATTTTCTACACTGATGCAGTCTGATTTTCACCATTCCATCCTCACTGATTGTCGTGTTGTTTTGGGTCATCACCACAGCTTTACGTTTCTCTTTTAACCGGTAACGCTATCCTTTGATATTCAGCGTGGTTGAGTGATGCAGCAGTCAATCCAGGAGCTCTGTTGTCCGGCAACCACCATATCAACTTCTTCCCGGGTGTGGCGGAGAGGTGGTATCCTGGCTGAGTTTCGAAGCGAACCGTTCTTTTTGACGGGCGCATTTTACGTCCGGGCTGAATGTAGTAACGCGGCATGGAACGTCGGCCCGTATGGCCCATTGCCTTAATCTCCGCAAAGATAACCTCGTCATTCCGGACATTCTCTGCCAGGCATATGTCGATGTAATCCATAAACGATTTCAGCTTAACCCTTTTGTGGCTGGTCTTTCTGGCTGGCGGTTCAGGGGATGTTTTCTGGTTATCGTGTACCACAAAACTGGGATATTGCCCCGATAGTCACATTTCAGATTGATCGCGGTCTGAAGATGTGGCACTGAGGTAACGTGCTGGTGTCACTGGTATTGCTGAAGTTATGGTTTTTCGGGGTCAGGTGAGCCTGTTGTGTGTATGCTTTTTGTTCAGGTCAGAGGGGGGCTGTGCGGACAGCGGCTTTTGTCTCCGGGCATTCACGCCTGAACGATGAATGCGATTTTCAGCAATATTTGTCTTTGTGACATTCTCTGGTTGAGAAGCTAATGCGCGCCCCTGTTTCCACAGAGAATGAGGCTTGCCATCAGCCGAAACATCAGTATTCCACGCCATACAGACGGCGCCTGACCATGTGCTGATGCAGGTAAAATGTTTCAACTACAACTGTTCGGGTTGCTATGCAACGAAACAGCGATTCTCACGATCTTTAACTGCAACGTTTTTCCGCCTGAAAGCTGACTGCCTCCTGCTGAGGTGGGAGGCTATGATTCAGTGCGTTTATAGTCTCCGGGGTATGCATTGTACCGGAGCATACCATTTCTGGTGGATAACAAGCCGGCACATTCAGCCTGCAGTGAAGATGGAGGCACCTGGTTGTGAAGAACGTTTCTGCCCGTGGCTGCTTCGCATCATCAATGGTATTCATACCCGCTCAGAAATGACCGGGTGCTGAAGCCCTCCGTTATCGCGCAGTATAATGACGTATATGATCTGTGGACGAGTGAGCGGCGTGCCTGATGTACGCCGCTATTACTGTATTTTACCACAGGGCTGGTTTTCTGCTGCCAGCCCTGTGGTTATCAGACATCAACTGTGAGCGGCATCAACCGATGTACGGTATGCCATAAGCACGTACTGATCCATCAGATTTGTCAGTGGTTCACTCTGACCCTGACGTGCAATGATCCATTGCTCCAGATCTTTTTCTGATTTGTGTTTCAGGTTTTTCGTCCAGTCGTCAAGGCTGTTTCCGGTCATTAAGTCAAGCCAGCAGAGCCAGACCAGTTTGAGACGTAACTCCGTGCCGCCAAACTGACGGAAGAGGCTGATCAGTTTGTTTGCCAGAGAATGTTGCTTCAGGCGCTCACATTCAGACAGCAGGATCCCTTCCAGCATCGGATGATGAACCAGCAGGTGTTCGCTGGTGCATAAATTCACCACCAGATCATCATCCAGGGACGGGGAGCTCCGTTTGTCCGGACCATAAATCAGCCGGT
>ERZ857882.4237-NODE-4237-length-12571-cov-6.900128_pt1 | contig 12571 bp, 17 predicted proteins | sample MGYA00519697_ERZ857882 | MGnify/ENA primary metagenome ERZ857882 (study PRJEB31778, sample SAMEA3449373) | human gut metagenome | biome: human gut; feature: human-associated habitat; material: faeces | place: United Kingdom | collected 2010/2012 ... | reverse complement strand
ATGATGGAGCCGGTGGACTGAACAGAGATACCCGGCGCTTTCTTGATGCCGCTGGTCGCAGCGGAGCCAGCATCCGCATTCTGATATACACCATAAAGATCATAGAAATAGCGTTCGCTGCGGTTGGATGCAGCCCAATCGTAAGTGTGGAACGGCACCGACGATTTGGGGTAGCCGATCAGGTAGCCGATATAAAGCGTATCGCCGCTGTCGTTTTCCCGCCAGAACGCATCTTCGCCGATGCTCTCCAAGACCTCCTCTCCGTAATAGATCGTGAGCGTGGACAGCTTCGGGCAGTTGTAAAAGGCGTGTCTGCCAATCGTCGGCGTGGTGCCGGGGATCTCGGCAGTTGTAAGCGCTGTGCAGTCTTCAAACCAATACGCGAGGTCGGAAATTTTGAGATTTTCCATATCATCAAACCAGACCTGCGTAATCTGATCCCGCACAGCCGCCCACGGCTGGTCGTCCTTGCTGGTGAACGGCTCACAGTCGCCGGAGCCAGAGATCATCAGCCAGTTGTGCTCGTTCAGCTCCCACTTGATCTTACTGCCGGGGATCGTGCCAGAGGTACCTGTTTCAACAGACACAGCCACTTCTTCGTCAGGGGCGCTGTCGTAGATCGTGTGTGCTTCCGGTTCAGCGGCAAATGCAGCCACGGACAGAGAGAACAGCATACACAGAGCCAGCACAAATGCAGTAAATTTCTTAAAATTCTTCATCATGCAGCCTCCTTATCTGTTACGGCAGCGATGGTGAACACAATCGTTGCGGCATTGACATTGGTTACGGCTTCATTGGCAGATACTTTTGCCTTGTAACGGATTGCAAGTGACTTTTCAGCAGCAATCGCCGGAAACGCACCATCCACGAGGGTCAAAGCGCCCGCACCTTTTGTTGGGCAGCCGTTGATACTGAGTGCAATGCTGTTCTTGGAAGCCGAGAAATCATCGTAATTTCCGATTTCAAACGTACCCGCCTGCACATCCACCTTAGTCACGCGAATTGCGCCAGTTTTACCGGTGTTGGTAATTGCGGCGTTGTTGGCACAGACTACATAGCCGTCAACGAGAGAAACCGGCAGCGCGGCAGGAACCGTGCACGAAATCGGGGAAACCGTATTGACCACGGTGAGCGTGACCGGTACGCGGGCTTCCGTTGTTTCTGCTGCCGAAGCTGTGACGGGAAATGCAAAAATGAGCGCCAGCGCCAGGAGCAGCGCTGCCGCTTTCTGATAGGTTTTCACCATATCACTGCACCTCCTTGGGCCAGAGATACGCCGTGTGCAAGGTCAACTCTGTGTTCAGTGTGCCGATCTGCTTGCCATCACGGTAGGCAGTGATCGTAACCGTGCAGTCTACATTGCCAAACTCCGGTGCTTCCAACAGCGTGAGCGTCGAAATGCTCTTGCCTGCGGCAAGCTCGAAAGCGTCGGTAATCAAGGCGTTGTCCTTGCTGCGGCGAATTTCCACCTTGTAGGTATCGCCCTTGCTATTGTTCGTAAATTCAGCCTTCACCGACTGTTCCCCGACAATAGCATACAGATGAGCCGGAGCAATAACAGAAAGCTGATTGTCCGCGACGATGGCATTGAGCTGCTTTTGGGCTTCGCGCAGTCCTGAAACATCGTAAAAGATGATTTCGGTTTCTTTGTTCTGCTTCGCACGCGCGGTGATTCTGGTTTTGATGGTGTCGATTACTGCCAATGTACTATCGCGGTCAAAGACAATTTTTACTGCATCATCGACTCTCGCTGCAATCACTTCCGGCGTATTTGTGCCGTTGTTGCAGTACACGGCTTTTGTACCACCGCCCCACACAAGTAGCCGTCCAGTGATCGTGACGTTGTCTAACACGATTTTACCGTCCGCCGCGCCGCAGCCGATGATGAGGTCGCCGTCCACGGTCAGGTCTTTCAGCTCCACATCGTCGGTACGAATGAGAACGCTGCCCTTGATGTCCTTATCGTAGGTTCCTTTTACGGTGATATAGCTGCCAATGATATTTGCAAAGATCTGCGCAAATTCTGCACGCGTGATATTGTCCTGTGGTGCAAGGACTTTGCCGCGACCGTGGATATAGTCGGCACCAACCATTGCACGCACATAGGGCAGCGCCCATGCGGAGATTTTGTCACGGTCAGAGAACGCGGACAGATCTGTTTTGGAATACGAATCGTAATCCAGTTCCAACGCACGGGCAACGACCGTCATAGCCTCCTGCCGTGAGATCGGCGCATCCGGAGCCATGGAGGAAGCAGACCGACCGTTGTAAGTACCCATCTGGACAGCCATTGCCACATCGTCGTAATACCATTTGGATTTGGATACGTCCGTGTACTTGGAAATGTCGGCTTTCACGTAGCAGCCGAAAGACCTGTTGATGATCGCAGCCATTTCCGCGCGGGTCATCGCTCCATTGGGGTCAATAATGGTGCTGGATTTGCCGTAAAGCAAGCCATTATCCACGGCTGCGCTCACGGCTTCGGCATACCAAGATTTTGCATCGTAGTCCTTAAAATCCGTAGCTTTCCGCGCCGTGGTGTTTGCCGCCGACGCGCTGACTGCCAACGACAGGCACGACGCGACGGCGAGGATCATTGCGAGGATTCTTTTCCATTTCATTTTGAAGTCCTCCTTGTAGAATCAGGTAAGGGGAACGCTTGCGCGTTCCCCTTGGATGAATTGCGATTAGACTGCATCCCACGCGATAATGAAGAGTACGCTGGCAATCGCCGCGTTCGTAACGGCTTCGGAAACCGGGGTCACGATGGCGTCATAGGCGATTACAACCGTGTTGGCGCTGGTATCACCTACGCCGCTCATGTAGCAGCCCTCAACAGCAGTGTCCAGAAGCGTCTGCTTGCTGGCGTTCTTATTGTCGGTCAGCTTCTTTTCGCCGTTGCCGAGCGCGATCTGGAAACCAAACTTGTTGGAATCAACCTTTTCCTTGGCAAGCGTAGCCTTGTCGCCGAACGCGGTCAGCGCCCAGCCCTGTGCGGCTTCGATAGAAACGCTGTTGACCTTGACAGCGCCGAAAGAATTGTTGACGATCTTCGCGTCGGTCGCGGTGGAAACGGTGCCGTCGGTGCCAACGGCAATCGGCAACACGGTCGGGACAGTCACAGACATCTTCGTAGCTGCCGGATCGCCGCCGATGCTGCCATCGGCAGTCGAGGACAGAGTAACGGAGGACGTGCCCGTGCCGCCAGATGCGTCAACGGTGTTGGCGGCCGAAGCGGAAATGGCGAGGGATGCGAGCATGCAGATGGCGAGAACGAGGGAAATGATCTTCTTAGTGTTTTTCATGGTAAAATCTCCTTTAAATATTATAGTTTTAATTGGTTGTTGTGAAATCAGTTTTTCACGGTGATGGTGATGATGGCCCCGGCTGTGCCGATGATTTCGCCGCTGACCGGGTCAAGATTGTGGAACATGGCCGTGCATTCGTATGTGCCTGCCGGAAGCTCCACATCAAGGGCAGCGCGTTCGATCTTGCTGCCCACAGGGATCGCTTTGCTCTGGTAGATTTGTTCGCCGGTATCGTTGCGGATGAACTCCACCTGCTGGGGGTAATTGTTGATCGATTCGTTGACGATCATGACATTGCCCTCGGCTGTGCCGTTTTCAAAGTAAGGCGCGGTGTTCATGCTGATGTTGATCATGCCCTCGGCCACTTTCTCATTCAGCTTCTCCGCAATTTCTTCCGGGCTGAGATTGTCCCAGCCACCTTCAATCGCAGATTCATCGTAAACGATGCCCGTCTTGGGATCGTTCTTGGATGCAGCAGGCTTGCGGATCATGCGGACGGCGGTGAAAATGCCGACTGTAATTGCAGCCGCAAGGCCGACAACGGCGAGGATGACGAGGGTCCTGGACTTTGCGTCCCGTTTTTCAATTTTGTGCATAACTGTTTTCCTTTCTGTATTGGGACGTGGAGCTGCTCTGCGGCTGGTCACGCGCCCGGTATGATGGATATTGGGTCATGAGGTCAAGCCCCCTTTCTGGCGGGCAGAACCGTCTGCCCATGAAAAAAGCGCCCACCTTCAGGGTGGACGCAGAGAATGAACGCGATATTTCATTGGGAACCTCCTGCTTTTTTATTTCGTCGCTTTTCTGTAAGCGTCGATGACTGCTTCCTTCAGCGCCGTGCGTGCGCCAGCCGTGATGGGATGAAAAACATCCGTGTACAGTGTCTTTCCGTTCTTGTTGAATGCTTTCTGCGGCATGAAGATGTTCAGCCCCTGCTTGGATTCTGCCAGCCGAACGCCGTGTACCTTGAACATCCCGTCAAAGGTGACGGTCGCGTAGGCTTTGATCTTCGCGCCCGCGTCGGCAATGTGGTCGATGGTGACTTCCATATTAGAAAAGTCCATGTTTCAAATTCCTCCTTGTCATGCTTCATAGACGGTATCGCCCTTGACCAGATGTCGTGCGAGCTGCCGCAGGCACAGACCGCGCCCGCGAAGGCCATACAACAGCACGTCCGGGATCTTCTGCAGCACTTCTTTTTCGGCGCTGTCCGTTGGAAGGGCTTGTGCCTCGCAGACGGAATCACAGCACCCACAGGCATCTTCCAAAACCGCCATCAGCTTTTCTTCTGCGCAGCGCAGCGTTTCCAGCGTATCCAGGATCTCCGCTGCGCTTACAGACCTGCTGATCAGGATGATGCATCGCTTGCCAATTTTCAATCCCATCATTGGAAGCATCTCATCCAGCCGATATTCCTCCGCCATCTCCATCGGGGCGGTCAGCCCGATCTCATACATTTCATTGTGCTCGTCCACATTCCCACCTCCTTCTTCTGGGATCAATTTCCCGCAGTGACCCGCAGCCGGGTTCATGCACCAGCACAAGGTCGCCGTTCTCGATCTCTGCCGGGAACATACTGAACTGCGGCTGGATGTACGGGCGCGGATCGTAATTTGTCATGATCAGTTCGTCGTATGTTGCGCCGGCTCTCTGTGAGAGGGGATTATTGCGCCGGAACGCGAGGATAAAAAAATCGCCGTACAGACTGCGGATGAACGGGCAGTCATTGTACGACACGACGATGTATCCCTTGCATTGCGAGAGAATCCAGTGCAGTTCTTCGTGCTTCTCTTTCGGAAAGTCGACGGCGTATAAACTCTCGGCATCAAAATAGGGCGGATCACAGTAGATCAGGCTGTCCGGTCCGTCGCGCTCTCGGATGATGTCCAGGCAGTCCTTATTTTCTATGACCACATCCTGTAGGCGTTTGGACGCATCGTCAAAAAGGTAAAGGAAATTCGTCAGATTGTTCGGCTTGACCCCGAACGAGCTGGTCGTGCCGCTGAAGCTGCCGCGGCAGACCTTATAATACGCGGCCGCCCGCTGGACATCGAACAGGCAGCTTCGCTCCCGCAGAATTTCCAAAAGTTCTTCCCGTTCTTCGCCGGAGAAGCATTCCATCACGGCATTTCGCTCGTCTGCAATGCGCTGCTGCAGGAGATCCTTGTGTTTCATAAATTCTTTCAGGAGATCGAATTCGGCTCTCGAATGGAGCGGCAGGAATTTCAGCTCCTGCACCAGTTGAATGGTGCATTCCCGTGCACACAAAAAGAGATTTACAAGGTCGCAGTTGAAATCGTTGTAAATGTCCATGCGGCTGACCTTGGGCTGCATACCGAGCAAAAGTGCGCCGCCCCCGCCGAACGGCTCCAAGTACAGCTTCGGGCTTGGCGGGAACACCTGCCAGATGTAGGGGATCAGCTTTTCTTTGCTGCCGATCCACGGAATAAACGGTTTAGCGATTCCGCTCACCCCCGTCCGGCTGCTCAGCGAACTTTTCCATTGCCTGCTCCAAGCCGGAAATCGCCGCGTCCAGACCGGCACGCATTTCCTTGAGCTGCCGGATGGTGGAGTAGAGCTCCGCCGCGTTGCTGGCGTAAAAATATCCCTCACGGCTGCTGGCGATGGGGACGGCCTTGCGGCGCAGGCGATTGACCTTCTTCCGCAGGTCGCTCTCGCGGAGATTCTTCTGCCGGACGAGGTCGCGGCTGCAAATGAGATGCTCGCGCCCAAAGCAGAAGCGTTTCAGATAGTCGCGCAGTTCTTCATCGTTCATGTTTGTCCTTTCCGGGCCGTATTCCCGGAAAAGGGCGCAAAAAAAGAAGGGCGGCTTTCCTTACCGGAAAAACGGCCCTTCTGCAATTTCATTATTCATTTGGATGGTTCAAGCGGTTTGCCGCCCGGAATCAGTTCAAAGAGCTTCTGCTCCTGCGGCGGATCACCGCCAGCCGAGCGCCATCCGGCAAGGAACGCGGCGCGGATGATGTCATAGAGCGCCTGATGCGCTTCGTCCGCATCGGCTCCCTCCAGAAAAGCGTCCAGCGCCTTTTCAAATTCGTTGCTCATCATGCTCTTTCACCACACAGTTTCGGTATATACTCGTTCTGTGTGGTATTTTACCATGATTTTCTCCAAAATACAACATAGTCTGCGTATTTGCGCAGAATGTATCGACGAATACTATAGGCATCTCTCGTAAAATAGAGGCAGCAGGGAGGTGCGTCATGGATAAGCACTACAAGGATTACATCCAGATCGGGTTGAATATCATGCGGTACCGCAAAGAACAGGGGCTGACACAGGATCAGCTTTCCGAGATGGCGGGCTATTCGCGCAATCATTTGCAGCGCGTCGAAACCGCCGTCTGCAAGCCGACAGTCGGTCTGCTGCTGGATGTGTCGGAGGTTCTCGGCGTTCCGGTGGAACGGCTGATGGAAATACGGAAATAGGATGAGCGTCTGCTTCGGCAGGCGCTTTTTACATTCCCATCTGCGGCTCCTGCGTCTGTTCCTGCTTCTGTTCCGGGATCGGCTCGTGCAGTGGACCGAAGTCCGCGCGGTTGACCATGCCGTAGGGTGTGATCTCTGCGCCGTACTGCTTGAGGACATCTTCCGCATAGGCTTCGCAGTTCAAATGCTTATAAATCAGGTCTGCATCCTTGCCGCCAAGAACAAATTCCAGTTCATCGCGCACCAGCGCGTCCTTGTCGTGGATTTTTGTCTCGAAGCAGTATTGCGGCAGCTTTTCAATGCGGTCGAAGACATCGTCCAGCATCTCACACTGCGTCGCACTGACCACAGCTTTGAATTTTGTAAGCTGTCCGCTGGCTTTCAAGCCTTGAAGAGTCTGTGCCAGCTCGTTGATTCGCGGAAGATCTTCCACATCGGTCAGCAGGAGGTTCAGCTGCGGCGCGATGGCATCGCAGCCGGTGAACTGCGCGTCGTACCACTCCGGCGCGTCGAGTTCTTCCTGCACCTCCAGCAACCGCTGTTCTGTTGCAGGCAAGTCCAGAACGGCTGTTCTCTGCTCATTCTCGTGGTTCATGAGCGCTAGGCGGATCATGTAATTGATGTCCCGCTGCGGCTCGTGATCCGGCAGCGGCTGCAATTCCTCCGTTCGGACAACATAGCCGTGCGGAGTAAACACACCAGCTTCGCTCTCGCGCATCTGTTTGCCGATTTTTGCGTAATCCAAAAGGGCATAGACGCTGTCCGGCAGAGCAGTCAACTCCGGCAGGAAATCATTGTCCGCGCAGAATTTTCCTAATTCTGTGTCTGTATGAACATCTGCAAGCACATGGCAATGATCCACATTGTGGGCCAACATCATCAACTCCTGCACCGTGATGGGGCCGCTGTTTTCCTGCATATGCTTGTTGACCTGCATCTGCAAGAGTCCTTCCAGCGCCGTTTCCTGATAGCCATCCAGCTTACTGAGCTGCTCGGTTAAGGCGTTGAATTCGAAGATGGACATGCTCTCGTCCAGATGCGGGGCGAGATAGTCAAAGCAGTAGAATTCATCCACCTGCCAGTAGACATCACCCGGCGACTTGGTGTGAATCTGCTCGAAAGCGTCCATCATTTCGTAACGGCTGACAGGAAACGTCAGCTCCACGCCGCATTCATCGCTCGATGCGCTGCTTACCAGATAGACCTCACATACTTTGCGCAAGGGTCATTCCTCCTGTCTGCTCCTGCTTCTTCTGCATTTCTTCCACGAAGGCTGGATCAGCGCCGGGAACATTCCAGCCGTGCATACTTCCACACAGCATGGCTTCCTCCTGCGCCGGTGTCACACCGAGGCGCTGGTTCTGTTCATCCGCGATCTGACGGTTCTGCGCCCGGTCCGGCGTATTCCAGTCACTTGGATAGTAACCGCTCTCGCCGCGTTTGATACAAATCAGCGCGCCGGTGCTGGGCAGCGTGGAAAAGCAGAGTTCCGGCATACCTTCTGCATACCTCTGGCTGAATCGTTCCTGTTCGGTCTGGATGCTCCAATTATCACAGCTCCAGAGGTGGACATACAGCTCATCGCCGCCGTTCACGCGAATTTCCTGCTGCTCGAAGTTCTCGCCCCAGCCGTCAGACATTTGTCCGGAGAGGTATTCTTTCAGCGTTTCCAGTTCTTCTGCGTCCAATTTGCCCGCAACGCGGCATTCCGCCACGCCCCAGAGCTGACCGCTGCGTTCTTCCACTGCGAAAACAGCCGAATGAACCTTACGATTGACGCTGTCCGTTTCGTCATACCAGTGCATAACGCCGCGCTCGGTTTCCTCCGGCATCCGGCTCTTGAGAAGCGCCGCCGCGATTTTTTCCTGATATGTTTGCAGCGACCGGCCATCCAGCACGACACTCTCATTTTCGAGATCGCCGTAGCGGTTACGCTCATAGAGATCGGCGGTCAGCGGCGCATAGAGCTTCAGCGTTTCCAGCTTGGGCGGCAGCACTGTGAAGCTGTCCTCGCCAGGGATCAGTGCCAGCGTTCTGCCGTTGTCCCATTTCATGTGAAGCTGTCCGTCGTCATCCACCACATCCACAATGCCCTCCGTGCCGGGGGTAATCGGTGCATATGGGTCATTCATGGAATTGAGCCGGATGCGTGTACCGGGCGGATACTGCTCCTGCATGAATTTTACCATTTTTCTGTCCAAATTTACATCCCTCCAAGTTGCATTTCCTGTTTTTCCTCTTGCTCCGGACGCTGATACTGCTTGAGGGCCTCCTTTGCCCAATCCGGCAGATATTCGTCTTTCAGGACGCCAACAAAATCATTCCGATTCCAGCGCGTCTGTTCGCCGTCGCCAAGGCAGATACAAAGGATGGAGCGGCCGCGTGCGGTCGGGCTGCACCCAAAGCCGCTTTCCGCCAGCCAGAGTTGATTCTCGGGCGACCAATATTCTTCTTTCAGGGTATTTGGCGAGAGAACAAGCACCTTGCCGGTGTAATCCAGTTCGCTCGAATCCGGTTCGCACTGCTTCTGGTCGAACATTCCAAGTTCCATGACGAGCTTTCTGTGGTTTGAAATGAAGCCGTCCAGAATGGCAGAATGACTTCGGGCTGCGAAGCAGTAATTATGCATTTCATCCTCCGGAATGTAATGGCTTTCCGCCCAAGCTCGGTTGTCAGGACGGAAGCGTCCATCGCCGCGCCGTTCCTGCACCGTATTCGCAAGGACGTGCTCCACACGCTTGTAGCCGTAAAGCTCGACGATCTTTTCTACTGTGCCGTCCTTCAGGTGCATCCCATCGAAGTTTTCCCGGATGAGAATATCGATTCCGCCCGCGCACGCACAATTTTCGCGGAAGCTCTCACGCCATTTTTCGATCTCTCCGCGCTTCATTGCATCTTTTGCCGAATACGGATAAAGCGGGACCTTACTCTGCATCACTGTTCTCGCTTTCTGCAGTCAGAATATCGTTCAGCGCGTACAGGCTGTGTCCGGAGGCCAGCAGGCATTGCAGGATCGAGCGCGGCACATCCGTCAGATCATGCTTGTACGATGCCGGATAGACGGCAATCACGCCAGCATCCTCGCTGGCCTCGCAATCCAGTTTGGTGTCTGCCGTGATCCCAGCCTTTTCTCGCGCCCAGTCCGGCACGGCAACCGTAAACTCTCGGAGCACCTCGTCCAGCGTCATGTCCCGGTGTTCTGTCTCTGCCGGGCCGCACTCTGCGGCGACTGCCTCCAGAAACTCGCATGCTTGCTCGTTCAACGCATCGATGAGCATGAGCAGCTGATAGGTGCTCACACTCTCCGGCATAAGCAGAATGCCGCCATTGAGCTGCACCATAGAAATTAACTTTGCATCCTCCATCCCGCAGAGCTTGAACATCCCCTCCGGGATGACGGCATTGCGGTTCCGGTTGATCACCTGAAATTCCATTTTCGTTCCTCCTCTTACATTCCGCCCATCTGTATTTCCTCAGATGGGGCTAAATTATAATCTTCTTCATTGCACGAATTTTCTTCACCATAAAGATCAAACACGATATCATCTACCGCCTTCCGAACGGCTGGGTCCTGCGTGATTGTGCGGAATCGGAAACCAGTTGTCGCCTCATGCGGCAGTTCCTCGCGGATGCAGTCCAGATATGCTGTGGCATCTGTGAACTGCTGTGCATCGCCATTGATGAAATGCACCCGACCGATCAGCGGCTGATAGGCATGGTTGATCTTCTGCTCGTTCAGGTCGTAGCACAACAGGTGCGCCTGATAATCTCCCAGCACGGGATTGCAGCGCAGGCAGTATTCGTAATGTTCCGTTTCTACGACGTAGCCATAATTCTGTGACCAGCCGCCCGGTATTTTGCCGCCGTTTTCGTAGCAAAAGTGCCGCATGGAGGAAAGGTCTTTGAGCACTGTTTCCCGCAGCGTGTCTACGACCTGTTGGAGTTCTGCTTTGAACTCCGGCGAGTTCAATTCCTCACGTCCGCGTGGATGCCAAGTGTGCCAGAACGCCGTGCCGCTTCTTCCGAAATCCATACGGACGCAGCCAATTGCGCCCATCTGCGCGTTCTGCTCCGGCGTCTGCGCAAAGAAAGCGCCCGCCTCCTCCGGCTGTGCTGGCCGGACACGGAATGCGGGCGGATCAGTAGATATCTTCGTCATCTTCGCCGTCCTCATCCTCCGGCACATACAGCGCCAGTTTTGCAGCATCCGCCAGATGTGCGCAGATGGCAAGAACGCCCGCCACACCAATGATCATGCCAAGTGTAATTACAATTGCTTTTTTCATGACAAAACCTCCATTCTATAACGTCATTTCGTATGTCTGCTTTGAGGTGTGCAGATCATCCAGAACTGCCTTCGGCAAGCCCTCCTTGCGCACAACGTACCCGCGGCTGCATGCCGCGCCGCCGTGTGCGTCGCAAAATTCAATTCCAACGGCTTCATAATTGATGTACCCAATCAGCTTTTCCGGGACAGGGAACGCGCCGCAGCCAACCAGATACTTTCCGATGGACTGTGCACTGCCGCATCCCGGCAGAATGACGTAATCGTCCAGCCGACCCGTCAACCGCAAAATGTCTTTCGTGCCGGAGATGCTGTTTGCATCCAGCATCCCAGCGAATTTGTCACAGTCGACCTCCGACATATGCTCCAGCCGCTCGGCAAGCTGATTGATGCGTTCCAGCTCGCCCTCTGCGGCAAGATCTACGCCGCTCAGATACAGACCTAAATTCATGACCTCGCTTGCCGCGCCCTGAATGGTGACCGTTTTGGACATAGATTTCAATGTTTCCAGCGTTGCAACTACATTTTCTTTTTCTGCCGGGGTCGTCACCGGGAAGGAGAGCAGCACCTGCTTTCCATTTTCACCCTGCCTTAAAAACAGCGTCACCATGCCATGCCCGCCATTCTTACATCCTGCTCCTGCTGGTAGCTCTCTGCCGGGTCATCCCGCATCAGCTCGTCCAGCGTCAATGTTCCGTGGTAGGAAACATAGCCACGATCCACAAATACACCGTCATCCTGAAGTATTCGCTTGACACCGTAGTCGCCATAGTCATAGAATTCTTCAAGGTTCTCGTCATATTCGTAATGACCGGACTGCTGGATCATGTATTTTCCGAGTTCCTCCGGCGTGTGGACGTTTGGTGCGAAATCAAATTGATCGAGGTTTTCTGCCAGCTGGCGGATATTTGCTGCACACGTCGGTTTCGCCATCTGGCAGACCGCGCCGAGCTTCTTGAAATCCTGTTCTTTGAAACCTGAACACGCATGGCATAGCCGGTTCAGTTCAAAGAGCGATTCGTGTTCAACATCCAATGTGCAGTCGACCTCATCCGGGAATCGGCTGTCTGAAACCAGCATCTGCATCTCGCCGCAGGATGGAATCCCGGCACGAAGCATCGCGCGTTCCAGCTTCATCCGGGTTGCCGGGAGCTGCACCCACTCCTGCTTCTTTGGATCATCTTCACCTGTGGCTCGGATCTTCAGCTCCAGGATGCAGTTTTCCGCCATCCAGATCGGAGGCAGATGCTTGCGGTCATATGCCTGCTCCAGCTTGATGCCGTTGTCGTACACAACACCGTATCTCGTTACATAGCCGGGCTGCCCGGAGATCAGCGCCAAAGCCGTCTCCTTGCCGTCCAGATTTTCCAGTTCTTTTGGATCACAGGCGCCGTGGACGGTCAGATAGTGCTTTCGGCCGACCCTTTCCAGATCGCTGAAATCTGAAATGACCGTCACATCTCTGGCGCAGAAAGAAAGATCGATCAGCTCGTCCGCTGCGGATAATCCGAATCGCTCCACCGCTGCAT
>ERZ857882.4235-NODE-4235-length-12575-cov-4.962620_pt1 | contig 12575 bp, 8 predicted proteins | sample MGYA00519697_ERZ857882 | MGnify/ENA primary metagenome ERZ857882 (study PRJEB31778, sample SAMEA3449373) | human gut metagenome | biome: human gut; feature: human-associated habitat; material: faeces | place: United Kingdom | collected 2010/2012 ... | reverse complement strand
CCTGCCACTCGATCCACTCGATGGGGCTGCGCCTGCCCTCCTTCAGTGTAACCGGTCTCCATCTGCCGATGGCGGCGATATCGTTGTTGTGGAGCTGCTGGAGCTTGAAAAAGAGCCGATGCTCTATATAGTGAAAGCACTCATGGAAAATCGCGTCCTTTTCCCTGCCGGAAAGATGGCTGTTCAGCACGATGGTATTTGCTTCAACAGCCACAGAAACCGACGGCGCGTCCGCGCTCGAGCCCGTTAGCACATCTCCCGGGCCGAAGAACAGAATGCTGGCCGTCTTCGGACGCTTATACAACGGGAGCGATACGATTTTCAGCCCCAGACGCTCCGCAAACGGATACGGGCGCAGCCGCGATGGATCGCTCAGTCCCTCCGGCACAAGATCCGCAATGATGCGCTCCGCTTCCTCCTCTATGTCCTCCCAGTGAAAGACAGGCACCAGATACTCGTCCAGCTTGACACCGGACGATTCACTGTGATAGCGATGAAGCGCGATTTGGCAGATCTCGCCGTTCATATCTCCTTCCATGTCGAACCACATATCCACGTCATAGCGCTGCGGTACGGTTTTTCCGAGGAATCTCCATCGGATTTCGACCTGCGCCTCCACCGTCAGCCGCGCCTCCACGCAGCATTCCGAAACGCGGTAATAGCTCGCAAACACGATCTTTACCTCTTTCGGCTGTAGGGTGGCGTAGCGGGTCTTCTCGTCCGCGAAGCGCGGATCGTCAAAGTCTTTCGGGATTATGTCCTCCGGACCCGGCAGCGACACTTCCTCGCCGTAGTCCTCGGAACCCGTCCAGGGAAGATCCTGATAGTATTTGCCGTCTGACACGACGCACAGCTCCTCCCAGCGAAGCCGCCATGCCAGTTTCTTCATGATTTCCTGCTCATAATGCCGACGGATGTACTCCGTCATGTCCTGTATCTCCGGAAGGACAAGCTTCTCTCCCGCATTATCCATTTCCAGCGGCGAGGGGATGTTCTCATCCAGGAGGTCGCATATGCCGTATTCCGCTTCCGCCGCCTCACCCAAGACGCCGTACTCTGCTTCCGTCATTTCACCCAAGCTATCGTTCTCTGCTTCCGTCATTTCACCCAAGCTATCGTTCTCTGCTTCCGCCATCTCAATCATGCTACTACGTTCTTCCCTGTCCGTGTCGTGATACACTCGCTCCGCCTCTCCTTCTGCTGTGGAATAACAAGAAACTGTACTGCGATTATATCATATCAGAACATATGTTCGCAATATGCTTGTAAGGAAAACGGCAACTTTTACTGTGTGTTCGTTTAACCGCGACCGTGGCACATCTCGAAAAACCACAGCGGTCTGACGCAGACGGCACGAAGAACCCGTGCCGTATTCTCATCCTACTGCCTATGCGCCAGGTTGATCTGCTTCCGCTTGCCCAATAGCACCCGCACGCCCCACCGCACAGGCAGGAAAACGCCGAAAACAGGGAGCCACAGTCTGCTCTTTGCCCATGGCTCGTTTTGCCGAAGGTACTTTTTGAGATACCGAATGTAATTGCGAAACAGGCTGGTTTTTCCTTTTCCTGCAACGTCATAGGCGTCCGTCAGCACATCGGCAAAGGGACGCTTTTCATGCTGCGATTGGAAATTGCCACCCTCCAGCACATCGGAAAGCATCGCATCAACCAGTGCGGCAGGTGCATCTGCCGTCCATGGACAGGGCGGCAAGCCCAGATACTTTTCGCACAGCCGCGTCATAATCCTGGCAAACCGCAAAAGCCCGCAGCGCTCCAGCAGGGCAAGTGTCTCGCTGTCAAAGCAATTGCGCAGCGCATGCGCCGTGACCGCCCAATCGCAGACCTGCCGCAGCCCAATGCCGGAAGTGGCCAAATGCTGCTCCATGTGCGCCAGCAGCGCAATGATCTGATATGCACCGCTCAGCATCGGAAAACGAACGCTGTCGATTTCTGCCGTCTGGATATGGTGCAGCGCATCCGCCATGGTTTGCTTTGTAAAGCGTCCCTTCTCGCTTTCCGGAAACACGGAGACCATCCGGTGCATTTCCACCCACACGGCTCCCTTTTGAAGGCACAGATGCTTCTCCGCCGTATATGAGGGAGCAAAGCCATCCGCCTGCAAAGCTTTGCAGGCTTCATCCAGATTTTCCGCATCTACAAGGATATCGATGTCCCCGATCGTTCGAAGCTCGGGATGCGGATAGAGATACGCAACGCTGGTGCCCTTGAGAACAGCGCAGGGAATCTGCCGTGCCTCCAGCAAATCGAGAATTCTGCGCTGCTCCTTCAGCATCGCTTCCGAAGCCGTGGCAACAGTGATTGCCGTACCGCACACCTTGTTGAAAACCGCCTCGGGCACGCTGTCCATCGACCGAATCGCCGGATACATCAGCGCCGTCACCTTGTGGCGCTGAGCCTCCGCAAGAACTGCTGACCAGTCCACCGTGGAGGCGTCGATGTCCACCGCCTGATCAAATATTTCATGCGCCAATAGCGCAAGCAAGGCGTTTGTTTCTTTCTTTTCCGTCAAGGGCGTTTCCCTTTCCTCGTTTTTCTGCAAAACACTATGCATACTTGTCAGTCCATCATCCCCAGATTCTTGAACATCTTCGCTCTTCCTCTCCTTATCCAAGCATTTCAACCACTTTATTAGCCTGTACCTTAGCATTCTTGTGTTCTGTAACCCACTTCTGCGCCTTCAAACCAAAACAGTGCAATTCTTCCGGTTCCTTACACAGAAGATCTTGCAAAATCCGCCCCATTTGGTTCTCGCCTGTGATCTGATAAAAGTAAGGAAGATATTTTCTAGGGATACATGGCAGATCATATGGTCGCCAGTGATCATGTCACCCTTCTCATCCACGCACAGGCAACGGTCAGCATCACCGTCATAGGCAAAACCAATATCAAGCTGCTTTTCCTTTACAAACTGCTGCAACACTTCAATATGTGTTGAACCACAGTTCATGTTAATGTTTGTTCCATCAGGTTCGTTATTAATTACATATGTCTTTGCTCCCAAAGCATCAAATACGCTCTTTGCAATCTGCCATGCACTACCATTTGAGCAGTCAAGACCAACCTTGATGTTCTTAAATGAATTCTTTGCCAATGTCATAAGATATCCCATGTATCTGTTTCTTCCTGCAAAGTAATCAACGGTTCTTCCGATTTTTTCTCCTGTTACATAAGGGATTGAATCGAAATCTGCATCTATGTATGCTTCAACCTCATCAATAAGAGATTGTTCCATTTTTTCGCCTTTTCCGTTTATTAATTTTAATCCGTTATCATAGAAAGGATTGTGGCTTGCCGATATCATAATTCCGCAGTCAAAATCTTCTGTTTTTACTACATATGATACACTAGGTGTTGTAGTAACGTGAAGAAGGTATGCGTCCGCTCCGGTTGATGTCAAACCTGCTGCAAGGGCATATTCAAACATGTAACTGCTTCTTCTTGTATCTTTTCCAATGGCAACTGAGCATTTGTGATATCTTCCATAATACCATCCAAGAAATCTTCCTACCTTGAATGCATGCATTGCTGTCAAATCAACATTAGCCTCTCCTCTAAATCCATCTGTTCCGAAATATTTTCCCATTTTTTATCCTCCAAAGTAAGTGAAGTGAATTCACTCTTTCTAACCTATTAATTATATAATAGGAGCGGAATATTTACAATGTTTTTCTAATTTACACTTTCCCTATTAATATGCAAGAAAAAAATGCAAACAATACTGTTTCCGGTATCATTTGCATTTTTTATACTTATAGCATTCTGCTTAATCCATTCTTATGCAGTAGCCCATTTTATTTATCTGTTCAATCTTTCTTATTGCATGTTTCTTCGCTTTTCTTTCTCCACTTTCATCAACTAAAACAACTACTCCACCAATCATAAAAATTATAAACAGAATATTAAATACTAAAGGCATTGAAAAGAATTTAATAAGAAAATGCCTTGCTATAAGGCCAAATATAATAGTGCCAATTGCACCTCCTAAAGTCTCACCTACACTCGGCGCACTTCCCTTAGCAGTACTTATTGTAGATTTCAAATTTTCCTGTGCCACATCATTAATACATTTTCTCATTACATTTCTTAATGGTTCTGTAGGACATTTGTTAGGTATCTCCAATGCTGATTTATAGTCCTCACTTATAATAAGATTACAGGCCTCCATCAACAATGCGTCCATTTGTGCTTTCTGGTCAACACTCTCACACACCTGTCCATAAAATGTTTTTATGTCTGTTTCGAAATTATCAACTCTCTTTTGTAATTCATCAACAGCCTTACTTTGAGAAATATACTCAAATTTACATTCCTTTACCTTATCCAGACCTTTTTTTATTGACTCTTTGTCTGAATAATCAATATCTTTTTTAATGCCAGCAAGTGTTTCCTTTTCTTTTTTTGTACCCGCTATAAACCTCATTTTTTCCAATTTTTTCAGTGCTTCCGTCGGATCCATATATTTAAAGTCGATACATTTCAGTGCTGCGATTGAAGCTTTTATGGAATCAAGATTATCTTTAATAGCTCCTTGCTCTATATCATGAATCTGTTCTGCTTCAAGTTTTGCCTTTGCTACTTCTTCCGGAGTTTTATATTTCACGTCATTCCAAGTACATGCTTCCACATACAAAGTTTTATACTTTTGATTAACCTCATCAAGTACGGTAGTAACATGATAATCTTTATCCATTCCGTACTCTCTAATTACATCATTAAGATCTTTTCTTAACTCTTTATAATCTTCCCATGTTTTCTTTGGATTTTGAGAATATATATAATCAAACTCTTCAATTTTGCTATCATTCAGATAATCTTCCAAACCAAAGAACGAAGCAATCTCTGCAAGTTTTCCCTCTGAGTCTCCACGTTCCTCTAATAAAATGTCATAAATCTGTTTTTCGTAAGGATTTATATTAAACAATTCAGTAAGTATCTCACTATCTGATTTACTGCTGATTTTTCCTCCACGCCAATTGTCCAGAATAGCCTCTGCTCTATGACATTCCTTTGAATCAGGTATTTGATATACTACTCCTTCATTATTTTTGGCAAATAACATATCTGCATATTTCATATCATCAACATCTGACACCAAAGCGTCAACCAGCATGTCGACAGAAGATTTATACAATTTTGACTTTTTTGAGCTTGTTGATATACTTGTTGCAATATTTCCAACTGCATTAAAAAGACTATGACCTATACCTGTTACCATATTTACGGCACCGGCAGTAGCAGCCCCTTTTATGGCTCCACCCAGACCGAAGCCACCACCAACCATTCGACCTCTGGATGCTTTTCTCAACCTTCTGTATTCTTCCTTCTGTTCCTGAGTCATTACGATGTCTGTATATTCATCTTCCAATTGTTCATATGCCTTATCAATATACAGTTCATGGTCCTCTCCTACAACTTCTAACAGGTAATCCTGTATATAAGATGTTCTGTCTAAATCGTAATATCCCTCTCCTATCCATCTGTCAATATATAAATCCATGATTTTGCCATAAATTCGCAACATATCATCAGGTAAATCTTTCATGGCATCATCCATTCCATCATACTCATCATATGTCTGTCTCAATAAAGTTTCTGCCTTTTTTTGCATTTTCCTGTTTTTCTGCACTTCAATGGCATAATTTTCCTGAGCATTATTGATAACGAATTCAATATCCTGATACTTAAATTCTTTCATCTTTCGTCACCTTTCTTTCATAATAAAGTGTTTTACATTTCCATACTATAATTCCTACAATAATTAAAACTGAAACCCACTGAGAAGTAGATAACCCTGCCCAGATTCCTCTTATTTTGTCCCCTCTGTAAAATTCCAATATAAAACGAATTATTGCATATAAACCAAGGTATATTGGTAAAAGTTTTTTTGTTCCATTAAATCGTTTTTCAACAAAAAGTAAAACCACAAGAATTAACAAAATACAACCGCTTTCTATTAATTGAATCGGAATTCTTAAAACTCCCGGTTCGCTTTCCAATGAAAATCCCCATGATGCTACCTTTCCATAACAGCACCCGGCAAAAAAACATCCCAATCTTCCAAATGCGTGAAACATGGGAAATGCCGGTACTATCATATTAAGAGTTTTGGAAACATTCAATTTAAAAACTTTCGAATAAACACAAACTCCTAATATTGCACCAAACAATCCTCCATAAAATACAAATCCACTTGTAATTATTGTTTTCAGCAGATATCTAATTGAAAAATTAGCTACTATATCCGGTATTTTCGTTAATATAAACAGGAACTTACTTCCTATTCCAACTCCGATACCCATAAATAATATAAGTAGCAAAAATTTTTTAAAGGATATTTTTAATAAGTCTATTCTGTTATATAAAAACAACATAATGCAAAACAAACCAATGCATGCAAACAAACCATAAGCAGGTATAATAAATTCAATTCCTGCCACATGTAATTTAAACAATGGACACATAATAAACCTTTCTTTTTCTCCCTAAATGTTATCCTTATTCTATACCTAAAAATCCACCACAAAAATCAGGGCATCCCGAACACTGTATGCACTTAAGACATCCTATACCTGCTCCAAAACATGCAGTACACGAATTTTCTCCACACTTTCTACATGCGCTACAACCTGTTGTAAAAAGCAGACATCCAATACAAATAACTGCCATTATCATTACATGTAGTCTGCGTTTCTTTCTCTTTTCCATAATTATCCTCCTGCGTTTTATCATAATAATTTACATGGAATATACTACCATAATGCCTTTAGTGTTTTTTTCGTAAACTGACTTTTTTCGACACACAAAAAGAGCCATATTTATCAGTTTCACTGACAAATATGACTCTGATCTTTACCGTCAAATTTTAATTTTTCTGATTTTTGACCATCTGCTATATACCTTGTGTTTCATCACTACTGCATAGGTTCTTGATTTAAACTGATACGTAACACCACTCTTTAGCCCACTGCTTGGACTTATAATTCCCGTTACGCCTTTTTTGTTTTTACTCTTTTTAAGATTAGTGGAACTGTGAATCTTTTTGTATTTTTTGTAACCTCCATTTGGAGACTTAACAAAAATTTCTATTCCTTTACTGTTATCCTTAATAATGCCCCACTTAATTTCAAGCTTAACCTTGTCTGCCTTTACTTTAATACCCGGACGGTTTGGTTTGCCTTTAATCCTTACGTCTTTAATATTGGACATTACGCTTTCGTTTTTACTAATAGCCTTTATTTTGTAAAAATATCGTTTTCCCGCTTTAACTTTTTTATCGGCAAATTCCATTTTTGAAGTTCCGGCAATTTTTATGTATTTTCCACCTTTCTTTTTTCCACGGTAAATTTCATATCGGCAATCTATAGCGGATTTATTCCACTTAATAAGTGCTGTATGATAATTGCTTTCCTTAATGCTCTTTATTTTTGGAACTATCAGTTTTTCCTGAATTCCCGGGTCCGTGTTTTTGTTACTTTCGGATCCAACCGTTGTAGTTTCCGGTTGTTTCATTGTAGTTGTATTTTCCTCATTTCTGACAGATGTTGTAGGTGCTATAGTTGTAACTTCACTTTCAGGTGGTGTTGTTGGTGCGACAGTAGTGACAACACTTTCCGACGGTGTTGTAGGTACCACGGTAGTGGCTTCACTTTCATGAGGTGTTGTAGGTACCACAGTAGTAACTTCACTTTCAGGTGACTTTGTCGGGACTACAGTAGTAGGTACATTTTCCTTTGTTGTCGGTGCCATTGTGGTTTCGACCTGCCCTGAATTCGTTGTTTCTTCTGGTTCTTCACCAAGTTGTCCTTCTTTACCATATATTCCTATTTCATAATATATATCATTCGGTGCATGCATATATAATCTCTTAAGTTGCACATATCTTCCTGTTACTGCTGAATTCAAAACAATTTCATCCGTTCTCGTACTGTTATATGGATTTGTCATATGCATAATCCGTTCAAAATATAAATTATCCGTTGAGACACTTATTTCGTATTCAAGTCCCAACCCCACCATCCATATTTTTATTTGATTAAAGGTTATATTTTTCCCTAAGTCGATTGTAAAAGTTGTTTCATTTCCATCGTTTATCCAATATGTATCCATACTGCCATCCAAAACGTTGTTAGCATTATTGTAACCTTCAGAAGGAGAGGCATTTGCCATTTTGTTGTATGATGTATTGGCATAATTAACATAGGTTACACCGCTATCTAAAAAAGTGTTTTGGTATGCCTTTTGCCCTTTAGTTGTAACTGCCTTTCCATACTCATTTTTCATATCATAAGTTTCCCAATCCTCAACCTCTTCAAAACTAATCCCCTTGCTCTTTGCATAATTTTCATAATCAGACAATTTTATTCCGCGGATTTTCCCCACAGAATCAGGCAGACTCATTGTTCCCCACCCTTTATAGTTTCCCGGTGCTGCAGTAGTGTAAGATGTAATTTCTAAAAGTTGATTACAGTTATCAAAACACCAATCACCTATTATAGAAACACTCTTCGGAATAGTAAAACTTTCCAGCGAATTGCAATATTTAAAAGCACTTTCACCAATTTTTGTAAGATAAGCCGGAGCATCAAAATTCACAAGCCTTTTACATCCACAAAATGCTGCATCTCCTATTTTTTCAACCGTATCTGGTAATTGAACTTTACTTAATAAAACATCTCCCGAAAAAGCTTCATTTTCTATATATCTAAGTCCCGGTTCCGCCAATATTTCCTTTAGTGATTTGCAATCTTGAAATGCCTGATAACCAATTGTAACTATGCTTTCCGGCAATATTAATTTAGATAATGAACTGTATTCAAATGCTTTAGCTGCAATAACCCTTGTTCCTTCTTTTACAGTAACATCCCTCAAACTGTCAATACTGCTATCTATAAGAACAGAATCACAATACAATACTCCATTTTCCCAATTATCAGCATTATCTAAAAAAGCTGTATGGTAAAACACACTTTCCCCTACAGATTCTATATTTTTTGACATTTGAATATCTTTAAGTTTTGTACAACCAGAAAAAGCGAAACCTTTAATTTCTTTCACATTATCAGGTATAATTATTTTCTCTAAATTAGTGCACCCATTAAATGTATTTACTTCAATTACTTTTATTCTTTTAGGAATGGTTATTTCCCCTAAAGCCACGCATTCACAAAAAGAATATGCCCCCATCTCTTGCACAGTGTATGCCATACTCACCTCATTAAGATTTTTACAGCCATGAAAAGCCTGATCTGGAATATTTATTACTCCCTCCTCAATTATTACTTTTTTAATCTGCTCTTTAAAATCAATCCAGTTGTTGTTTGTCACTTTGCCTTTACCTGATATAGTGAGAGTGCCATCACTATCAAGCACATAATAAGTATTAATCCCACACTTACCTTCATCTATATTTTCATCTGCAAGAACCGGATTTTTATCACCGATTATTGTAAAAACAAGTGTTATTAACAATATATATGAAATTATTTTCTTACAATGCTTTCTCATCCCTGTACCTCAAAATTTTATTCAACAATATCTCCAAAATCAAAGCCCTGCTTTTTGCTATTGCTGTTATTCACTGTCGGTGATTTTGTTGCCGGCACATAAGCTGTTGTTTCCACAGCCTTGGTTCCCCTACTTACCTTAATGGCAATAGTAGTTCCCTTAACAACCTCTGTTCCCGGTGCGATATTCTGCGAAATAATTGCACCTTTCTTTACGTTTTGGCTATAAACCTTTTGTTGTTTTACCAGCAGACCTTTTTTCTTCATTGTCTTAACAGCCTGCCTGTAATCCTGTCCTCTATAGTCTTTTATTCTAATAACCTGTATATTTTCCGTTGTTTGAACTTCTGTTTCAGTTATATTTTCTGTTGGATTTTCATCGGTAACTGTACCGATATTATTTTTTTGTTCAACTGCAACCTGACTGTTATCCTTCTTCAGTGCCACTGCTAATGCAATTACTGCACATAATAATATAAGACCAATTACCGACACTTTTTTTAATGTATTATTACCACGCCTGTGTTCCCATTTTGTATCAATGCTATGTTCATTAAAGCTTATACTTTTTACGGTATTTTTTTCTAAAGCCTTAATCACCTGTCCTTCCCTGTCCGAATCACCCTTGGTTTTTCCGATGTTTTCAGGCTCAAATCCGATTTTGACAGACAGTTTTTCTTCATTTAATTCTTCTTTCGCCGCTTCCAGTGCCTCTATTACTTCCTGCACATTCCTATACCTTTTCTCAGGAGCTTCAAGAGCCTTTAAGATTATGTCTGTAACATTCCCTGGAGCACATATTGGGGCTTCCATTTTTTCATACTGCATTCTTTTATAAAATGCCCTGTCCTCATCCTCTTTTTGGTACACCATCGGGTAGTTTGGATAAAAAGGATAGCGCCTCTTATTAAAAAGGTAATACATTAATACTCCCAAAGAATATATGTCTGCCTGCTTATTATACTTTTCATTTTTTACATATATTTCCGGTGCTATGTAATGGGGCGTTCCCTTTATTGTATGAGATCTTGTAAGGGTATCCAATCTCTTTGACACACCAAAATCTCCTAATTTAAACTTTCCGTCTTTTGACACAAAAATATTATTTAGTTTTATATCTCTGTGCATTATGTTGTTCTGATGACAGACTTTCAGACCCTTCGCCACTTCAAGACTAATATCTATAGCCTCAGATACAGTCAGATTATTTTCATGAAGCCACTTATCCAGAGGCGTCATAATTTCCATCAGAATGTAAATGCTGTATTTATACTTTCCGGATTTTTCCACATCATTTTCATAATATGAAACTATATGATGATTATCTTTTTCTGAAATCATGGCAAATACCCTAATTTCATTTACCACTCTGTCTAATTCTTTTTTGAAATATTCATCTGCTTTTCTGTAATCTCCTCCCATTGAATTCAATACTTCCAAATATTGATTTTCTTTAGGTAATGTGATTACTTTCAGGGCTCTGGTAACTTTTCCTACGATATTGGTCCGTTCAACTTTGTATACATCACCAAATCCACCTGTTCCTATTTTTTCTATAACTTTGTATCCTAATATAGTTCTGCCTAATATAGAATCCACTTTTGCTTCCTCTTTTATCTTTTTTAGTTATTGTGGGTAAATATTTCTTCTTCGTCTATATCCAAAGATTCCAATGCATTTTTTACATAGAATTCTACGTCTTCCCTTATTTCGTCTGAATTTTTCAGACCTATTAATTCCGTCAGTAAATTATTGCACTGCTGCTTTATTTCTCTATTTTCCGTATACTGTGCCACTAACACTGCATGATTGATTTCAAGATATGGGCTTGTCACATCAATGTTAGCTAATACAAATAATATTATACATTCTATTTTGTCTTTTGGACATAGTTTTTCCATGTTTGCATAACTTAACATCTGATTTATTTCAGCTAAAGACATATTCAGCGTTATCCCTAAATTAATAAGTCTCCTTCTGTTAGGTACTTCGCCCCAATTTTTCAGATTAGAAATCATTTTTTCATAACCCTTGTCCATTTCTTTGCCAACTACCAGACTATGGTATGAACTGCCAAGGTTCTCCGTTCTTACAAAAGCTGATATGTAATCAACCAACTTATAATAACTGTTCATAAACTCAACTTCATTGCTTTTTATAAACGATGCGAATTCTTCTTTATCTTTCATTGTGATTATTTTATTTTCCATATCCACAGTTTTATTCTGTGATTCAGTCAGGAATTTTCTTTTATTTTTGACTTTTATTTCTTCCAGAAATTTTTGTTTCATGTCAAGATAGATTTTATATGCATTTTCTTTTTCGTCCTTTGGGTAATGGGATATAACGTATATACATATGGCATCTTCCAATGATTTTGAATATAATTTAGGATATTTTCCATATCTCTGTAATATGTAATTCATTTCGTGAAGGTTACATCTTAATCCCAGCCCTAGCTTTATAAATACTTCCCTGCTTTTTGGTACTTTGTTGTCTTTAACCCATGATTTTATAGTATTTTTACTAAAACCACACATATTGCCCAATTTTTCATAGGACATGCTGTTTCGTAACAAAATATCGTTTATATAATCTCTCCATGCTGAATAGTATGGGCTATACTTATTTATTATTTCTTTTAACTCATCAATTTCTTCACAGTTTATTACCTGTTCGTACATATCTATGGTTTTTATGCATGCCATTTTTTATCTCCTATTTTTCAATATTTTTCTTTTGTTTTGCAATGATTTTGCCGTATATTACTTTGGCTGTTACATTTCCGTTTTTCCCAGCTTTTTTATACCAGTGAAGTGCCTTATCAATACTGCGTTCTACCCCTTTGCCTTTCTGATATGCCATTCCCAGATTAAACTGTGCCACATTGTCTTTTAATTTTGCCGCTTTCTGCAAATAAGCAACTGCCTTTTTGTAGTCTTTTTTTACTCCATATCCCTTCTGGTACATGTGAGCCATATTATTTAATGCCGGAGGATATTGCAAATTATATAATAAGGATGTAGGAATTATGGCAAATAAAAATGTCGTA
>ERZ857882.4232-NODE-4232-length-12582-cov-2.672388_pt1 | contig 12582 bp, 9 predicted proteins | sample MGYA00519697_ERZ857882 | MGnify/ENA primary metagenome ERZ857882 (study PRJEB31778, sample SAMEA3449373) | human gut metagenome | biome: human gut; feature: human-associated habitat; material: faeces | place: United Kingdom | collected 2010/2012 ... | reverse complement strand
CCCTGCCTGGAATACGCCTCTAACATCTTCTTCAGCAGTTGCCGCAGCAGCCAGTATATACAAACGGTTATAGGAATGTCCGGCAGGCAGCTGCAAGGTATTTCCGCTACATAACATACCATTCATTTCTTCTTTTGTTTCCAGATGGAAAGGAACACGATTAACAGTTATATCGGCAGGTATTAATTCAGCGGCATAAGAATAACCGGCTTCGAAATTAGCCTCCCAACGAAATTCGTTCCAGCTGAAACATTTACGGTCATAATTGAGAGGCAGTTGTTCGCATCGCAATTCTTCCTTCTTATTATCATTGAAACGGACTTTATAAGTCTTGATACTGTTGGGCTGTATGGAGACTTCCAGCTGATTATCGCTGAAGTCCGCACTTCCTATACTCTTCTCCGTACCATCCGCTTCAACGGCACTTGTAATAGTTCCTGCAAATGTCAGCACTGCATTTTGTGGAGCTTTGCCACCCGTTTCGTACACACGCACCACATATTCGTCCGAACTTTCCGCTTTCTTCAAAGCTTGTTCCAAAGCTTACTACTAATAATGCCTTTTTCCCCATTTTTCTTTTCTCCTCTTATCTTAAATGTGTGCTGTAAATATCATTACCGGATTATTGGTATCCATAATATGATAACTGCCGATTTTACGTCCCCGTCCTACTGTTGCCTGAATCACATCAAAGTCTGCGTCATATTTTCCTAAGAGTTCATTCGCTTCTGCGATTGTTTCAATCGTTACCGCAGAAATAACTACTTTTATCTTCTTAGGAAATGCTGCAATTGTCTCTAATATCTGAGATAATTCTTTTCCACTTCCACCGATAAATACTTTATCCGGTTCCGGTAGAGTACATGCTGTCTTAGCTGCATCCCCTTCATAAATAAACAGGTTATCTGCTGAAAATTTTTCTTTATTTTTATAAATCAACTTTACCGCAGTTTCATTCCGTTCCACACTGTGAACCGTTCCAAATGGTACCTGTCTTGCACATTCGATTGATACTGATCCGGTTCCTGCTCCGATATCCCATACAATATCATCTGGGTGTAGCTTCATTTTATGAAGAATAAGTACACGAATTTCTTCTTTAGTCATTGGCGTTTTATCCCGCTCAAAATCTTCATCTGATAAAAAGCATGGACGCACAATCTGATGTGGCTCTGGATTTTTAATCATGGCTACGCAAAGAGATGGAAATTCTTTTTGTACCATCTCTTCAGGTGTGCCTGACTCAAGTAATTCGTCTTCATAAGAAAGATTTGCGCCGGCACAGACGGTAACATGATCCATATGATAGTCGAGCATGATCTGTGAGAGCCATGCCGGTCCCTGTTCCTTACTGCAAAGGAAAAATACTTTAGGATTCTCCGCTACTGCAAGGGCAATAGAACCTGCTGTTTTTGCTCTTCCATGTACACTGATAATCAATGCCTCTTCCATCGTTTCTCCAAATGCTGCTCCAAGCATTTGGAGCGAACCAACACCCGGAATAAGATCCACTTCCCAGCCTTCGCTGATCGGATCATTGCAAATGGTACGATAAAGACTGTACATAAGCGGATCACCGCTAACTGCCATCACAACATCCTGTCCTTTGGAAAGTATTTCTCCAATCTGCTCTAATGTATCTTTAATCTTTCCCATCGCGAGAAAGACCGGCTTACTATTTTCAGAATCCGCCTCACTATTGACATCCTGACACAGCTCTTTTAAAACCGGTAAGATTCTTTTTGCCGCAATTACGGTATGGGCTTTTTTCATTTTTTTAATTACTGCCGGTAAAATGTAATCGGCTTCGCCCGGTCCGATTCCGGCTACTGTTAATCTGCTCATTCTGCCCTCCGCAGTTATTTTGATTTTTCTGCCCTTTATAGTTCAACTATCGTTTATAATTCAAGTTGCTTTGCATCACTATTTTTTACAGGCAGAGAGTACTTCTTCTACATTTTTACTAGCTGCCAGAACTTCATTTTGTCCATCCAGGAAAATAATTCCCACTCTAGCCATCTTATGAGCGGTCTTCTCACAATACTCAGACGCTTTTTGTGCCATATCCGGCCAGATATCCATAAGTCCCTCTTCTTCCACAATCTTCATTGCCGCCTTCGTTGTAAGGCAGGAATACAGCTTTTGTATGACTAAAAGAGGGGCGCCATGAAGAGCTGCGTGTGTGCAGATCGTTTCGATACGGCCATCTGCCACATGACTGTGTGTATTCATTGTACCGGATGCTACTTTTACAAGCTTTCCGACAAACCCACCAATCAAAATATCAGTAAATCCTCTCTCGACCGCTTCTTCTATCATAAAGCCGATATAATTGCTTACCTGTAAAATGCACTGAAATTCGCCGTACTGCTCTTTTAACACCGTCTCTCCGGTTCCTCCAAGCACAAAAAGAATCGATTTATGTCCCTGTTTCGCATACATATCAAGCTCTGCGATCAGAGAATCTTTCATTGCTTCTTCGCTCATCGGCCGGACGATCCCCGTCGTTCCAAGAATCGAAAGACCATTTACAATGCCAAGCCGCGGGTTAAATGTCTTTTTGGCAAGTTCTTCTCCACCAGGAATACTTACGGTTATATTTGCCTTTTTATTGCCGATGATTTTGCGGATTGCTTTCTCTGCCATCTGACGTGGAACCGGGTTGATTGCCGGCTGTCCAGGAGGAATTTTTAATCCTTCCTGTGTAATGGTTCCGACTCCGTCACCACCAAAAAAGGAAATATCTCCCTCTTCCTCAAAAAGCTCCACCTTTGTAATAATCTCGCTTCCGTTTGTTACATCCGGATCGTCTCCGGCATCTTTTACTACACCACAGACTCCAATTTCTTTTGGAATAATATCCAGATAAAGCGTTTTTCCAATCGGCGTTTCTACTTTCACCACAGAAGGACATTTACCGGTTGTCTGCCAGATAACCGAAGCCTCCGCGCCACCTGTCATACAAGAGCCGGTGGAAACTCCTTCCCTTAATTCTTTCATAAATTTAATTCCAACACAGTTTTATAGCTGATATAACATTGCATTACAGATGGTTGCCGCAATATTGCTTCCGCCCTTTCGTCCCTTCGGAACGATAAACGGTACTCCGGCCTCCATGATCAGTTCTTTGGATTCTACTACATTTACAAAACCAACCGGGGCACCAATAATCAGTGCAGGGTTTAATTTGCCTTCTTTAATGAGTTCGTATAAGCGGATCAATGCTGTCGGTGCATTTCCAATAGCAAAAATAACGTTTTCTTTTTCTGCAAGAGCGGCTCCTCTTTCCATACAGATTGCAGCTCTTGTACATCCACGCTCTTTTGCCTCTTTTGCTACATCTTCATCGGACATAAAGCAGTGTGCTTCTCCGCCAAAAGATGCCAGCTTCTTTTTATTGATTCCTGACCATGCCATTCTTGTATCGGTTACGATATGTGCTCCATTTTTTAAAGCTTCTACACCGATATTCGCAGCATTTTCAGAAAAACATAAATTATCTGCATAATCAAAATCTGCCGAAGTGTGAATACATCTTTTTACAATGGAAAACTCCGGTTCCGGCCAGGTTCTCCCATTTAATTCACTTGTGATGATCTCCATGCTTCTTTTTTCGATTTCAGCAGGTTTTACGATTTGAATCTTATCTAACATAATGTCCTCCTGCGGTTTAATTCAATTCTTCATAAGTACCAAAGTTTGTCTGTTCAAAGCTAGGTAATTCCCAGTACGCTTTAAATGCATAATCTGCGATCGTAAATCCCATAACCGCTCCGGTTCCCTCTCCAAGACACATATTGGCAAGTATATATGGTTCTTTGCCAATCGCATCAAGGATTAAATTTCCGGCTGGCTCATTCGAACAGTGGGATGGGAAAAGATATGGTGCACATTCCGGTACCAAACGAATAGCGATCAGAGCTGCTACGGAAGAAATAAATCCATCGATAAATACCGGCACTTGTAATGCCGCTCCACCGATATAACAGCCAACCATACCAGCAATGTCAAGACCACCTACTTTAGAAAGAACATCAATCGGATCATTCGCATCCACCTGATTTAAAGCAATACTCTGCTTGATCACTTCTATTTTATGTTCTAAATCTTTATTCGTAAGACCGGCACCTTTTCCGGTTACTTTTTCTACACTCTGATCTAATAAAACAGAACAGACGGCACTACTTGTTGTTGTATTACCGATTCCCATTTCTCCGGTAGCAAACACATTATATCCTTTTTCTTTTAACTCAGCTACTGTATCAATGCCAACTTCGATTGCTTTGATTGCTTCCTCTCTTGACATTGCCGGTCCTTTTGCCATGTTGTCGGTTCCGTATTTAATCTTTCTTGGAAGGACACCCGGATTATCACAATCGGTTGCAATTCCGATATCAACAGGATACACATCTGCTCCACTCATGGAAGACATAATACAGATTGTCGCATTATGCTTTGTCATATTTTCTGTTACTGTTTTTGTTACTTCCTGTCCTGTCTGGGTAACTCCCTCTGCTACAACACCATTATCAGCCGCCATAACAATAACTGCTTTTTTTCCTAAATGCGGTTTCTTATCCCGGTAAATCCCGGCAAACTGTGTTACCATTTCTTCGAGCCTTCCCAGACTGTGAAGAGGCTTTCCAAGTGTATTCCATCTTGCTCGTGTATATTCCATCGCCTCTTCATCTAAAGGTTGAACCTTTTTAATCGCTTCCTCCAGAGTCATAATCATCTCCCCTTCTGCTGATATCTCTCTGCATTTATATTTTAAAAAACAAACAAGGATAACGGTACCATTCCTGTATACTTTGTAAGCGTTATCACTACGAGAAGTAATAATATTTCCGCAAGTTCACTCCCGGCTCCCATAACATCTCCGGTAATTCCACCGATCTTTCCTGTGATATACACCCGGAAAAGATAAGCAAATCCAAAAAGGATAGCAAAGATGAGAATTCCCCAGTATGAAAATGCCAGTACCATTGCTATCAGTCCTAAAATCACCGTTCCGATTACGGTTCCCAGACTAACGGTTCCTACATAAATACCGATCCCTTTTTCACGTGGGTAAATGGCTTTATATACGATTGCTCCCTGTACCATCTTACCGGCAATCGGCATAAGAAGAATCATCAACCAGCGGATATCACTGTAATAGATGCCGGCAAATTTCAGTGCCAGATCAAAACACATCGCCACCGCACCGTTTGTTCCGATACGGCTGTCCTTCATAATTTCAAGCATCCTCTCTCTCGTTCTTGCCGAATAGATTCCATCGGCAGTATCCGAAAGACCATCTAAATGAAATGCACCTGTCAGGCAAAGATTTGCCAGCATCGCAAAAAGTATTCCAAATACTTCCGGCAAAATAAGGCTGACTAGCAGAAATACTGCCATATCACAAAGTCCAAGAATCAGACCAACGACCGGATAATATAGAAATCCTTTATGCATATCTTCATCTTTTACTTCTCCAAGATCTACATTAACAGGGATTCTTGTCATAAAACCAAGAGTTAACAAGAAACGCTTTATTTGTGTCTTCATTTATTTTCGACCTTCTTCCGCTACATCCTGAATCATTGTTTCCACCATACCTCTGGCAGTGTATACAACAGCGGTTTTCTCGATGGAGAGACCATTCTCCTCCGCTGTCTTTGTCGTAACCGGACCAATACTGATATATTTGCCTTTTACATCATCAAGATTATCTACCATGGATACAAAAGCACGAACAGCACTTGAGCTTGCAAATGTCACGTAATCAACCATTTTGATCAGACGATTCAGCTCCTCTGCCTTTCTCTCATCATTTACCGTATGGTAAAGGGAAATACAGGTATGAGGAATTCCTGCTTCTTTTAATGCATCCGGAAGTACTCTGTTTGCTTCCTCTGCACGAAGGAGAAGAACACTTTCATCTTTTCCGATATGAGGAACCATCGCCTCTGCCATATCTTTTGAAGAATATGCTGTCGGAATAAAATCACAGAAAATTCCATGGTCTTCCAATGCTTTTTTCGTTCCGTCTCCAATAACAGCAAAGCGAATATGTGCTAAATCTCTGATATCTTTTCGGATTTCCTGCATTTCTTCAAAGAAACATTCCACACCATTGGCACTGGTAAATACGATCCATTTATACTTATCTATTTCTTTCAATGCAAGATCCAGCTCAGGAAGTCGCATCCTTTCGGTACGAATCAAACTAAAGGAAATTGCTTCTGCTCCTTCTTCTTTCAAAATCGGAGAAAGTCGGTCTACCATAGAAGTTGTTCCTGTTACAAGGACACTCTTACCTGATAATGGTTTATGCCCATACCAGTCAAGTACCTGACGTAAACTTACGACATCACCGACAACCGTAATCGCAGGAGTCTTAATTCCCTCGCGCGCTACAACCTCTACAATATCCGCAAGTGTTCCTGTCGCAACACGCTGTCTTGCCGTTGTTCCTTCCTGAAGTACACCAACCGGTGTTGCAGGATCTTTTCCATTCTCTATAAGAGAAGCTACGATGTTTGGAAGATTTTTAAGTCCCATAAGGAAAATCAATGTACCTTCCTCTTTGGCAAGTGTTTCATAATTCAGTACACTCACACCATTTTTATGATTTCCTTCATGTCCTGTAATCACATGGAAAGAAGAAGCAAAATCACGATGTGTTACCGGTATACCGCAGTATGCAGGAACAGAATAGGAAGAAGAAATTCCCGGTACGATTTCAAAATCAACTCCAGCCTCTCTAAGTTCCTGACCTTCCTCACCGCCTCGTCCAAAGATATATGGGTCACCACCCTTTAAGCGGACAACATTCTTGCCTTCTAAGGCAAGCTTTACTAAAAGTTCATTTGTTTCATACTGTTTTAAATGGTGATTGGAAGAACGCTTTCCGGCATAAATAAGTTCTGCATCATCTCTCACTTCATTTAAAAGAGAACTGGATGCAAGATTATCATAAACAACAACATCTGCCTCTCTTAAAAGCTTAAGTCCTTTTCTTGTCATCAGATCTTCATCACCAGGACCTGCACCAACCAGATATACCATGCCTTTGTTTACTTCGTGGGCAACGTTAATACCCAATTCTGTTGCTATTTCTACTTTGCTTTTTCTTGCTGCAGTTTCTTCTACGGAAACTGTTACTGCTGCTGTCGCCCCAGCTATTGGCTTGCTGTCTGCCTCTTTTTCCGCTAAAGCATCTTTAATATTTACCGTCATATATGTTTTTCTACTATGAATTCCATCTTTCACATACATAGCACGCATGGAAAATTCACCATTTTCCTCACGACAAAGTGCAGCAGCCGGTGCATTACAGCTTCCGCCGATTGTCTTTAAGAAAGCTCTCTCCGCCATGAGAAGACATTCTGCTTTCTCACTGTGGATCGCTGCAAGGATTTCTTCCATCTCGGCATCTTCTGTACGACTCTCTACTGCAAGGATTCCCTGACCTGCTGCCGGAAGAAATACATCCGGGTCAAGATACTGATAATGCAATCCTTCTTCTTTTTCATATCCAAGTCTTTCGATACCTGCTGCCGCAAGAATAATTCCGTCATACTGCCCGTCACGAAGCTTACTTAAACGTGTCTGTACATTCCCACGAAGAAGCTTGATCGTTACATATGGATTGATTTCTTTAATTAATAATTCTCTTCGTAAAGAACTTGTTCCAACAATACTTCCCGGTTCTAATTCTTCTAAAGTTTTACCAGTTGTCGTTACAAACGTATCTCTGACATCCGCTCTGTCAAGAACAGCGCCAATTCCTAAACCTTCCGGGAAATCCATCGGCATATCCTTCGCACTGTGAACTGCAATATCGATTTCCCCAGAAAGAAGTTCTGCTTCAAGTTCCGCAGTAAATACTCCTTTCCCTCCAAAGGATGTAAGAGACTTATCAAGAATCTGGTCTCCCTTCGTATCAATCTTTACGATTTCCACTTCAAGTTCAGGAAATGCCTGTTTTATTTTATCTTTTACAATATCGGTCTGTATCAGAGCCAGTTTGCTCTTTCTTGTTCCGATTTTGATGATATTTTTCATCTTGTTCCTCCACCTATTCTACGTTCGCGAATCCGTATTTATCTTCATATCCTCTTGGTGTGATCATCTTTCCATCGCGTACATATGTATTGGAATTTCCGACAATAACAATACTAAACATATCGATCGGTGCATCTTTTACCGCATCTAATGTTGTAATATAAGAAGATTCTTCTTCTCTTCCTGCATGGCGGACAATGCCGACAGGAGTCTTTCCATCACGATATTTCATAAGAATCTCAGCTGCCTTTTCCACATAGTCTGCTCTCTTTTTACTCTTTGGATTATAGAGACATACAATGAAATCACCCTGTCCTGCACAATCTACTCTCTTCATGATAAGAGAATATGGTGTCATCAGATCACTCAAACTGATGATTGTAAAATCATGCATCAGTGGCGCACCAAGAACCGATGCTGCCGCACTTGCTGCTGTCACACCCGGAACTGTTTCTATTTCTACATCTGCTTTCTTTTCATTTGCAATTTCTAAAAGAATTCCTGCCATTCCATAAATTCCACTGTCTCCGGAACTTACCATTGCTACCGTTTTCCCTTCTGCAGCAAGATCAACTGCCATACGGCAGCGATCCATCTCCTTTGTCATCGGAGTTGCTACATATTCCTTATCTGGGAAAAACTTTTTCAGCATCTCTACATATGTAGTATATCCTGTAATCACATCTGCATTTTTAATTACATCAATTGCTTTTGCTGTCATATGTTCGTATCCACCAGGACCAAACCCAACTGCATATAACTTACCCATCATTTCCTCCTGCTAAAACCAGTATTTTCGTGTACTGATCTGCTAATATACTTGTCTGTTTTTAATGATTTAAGCAATGGAAAAAGGTTTCTAAATCTTCTGGAGTATTATTCTCACGTACCCAGTAAAAGAAATGATCAAATGCCTTTTCCACGCCTTTATGCTCTGCTACTTTTACAAAATTGTCTCTGACCTTTCCCATGACGGACAGTGACTTCTGGAATACCATCCACTGTTCAAACTGAAGCTCATACTCATCAAGAATTCCCGATGCAGCTTCTGCTTCTCTTAGCTTCTTCTGGTTATTCTCCTTTGCGATTCTTGTGAAATCATCAATATTATAGTAGCAGGTATCATCCACCGCACTGATCTTCGCTTCGATATCCATTGGCACAGCCAGATCGACAAATACTCTTCTTTTCGCTGTCACCAGCTGCTTCTTCATCTTGCTGTATGTCAGTGTATAATGTGGACTGGATGTCGCACTGATCACAACATCCATCTGATCTAAATAGTTATATCTATCCTCATAATCAATCGTTGTAAAGTCATCATTTCCATGCTTTGTATTAATCAGCTTATTCTTTCTTGTCGTAACATAGATATCTGCCTGATGAAGCGACTCCAGATTCATCAGTACGATTCCTCCGATTTTACCTGTCGCACCGATAATGAGAACCTTCTTATCTTTTAATGTGCCAAGCTCTTCCTCTGCCACTTTAAGCGCAAGTGTCGCTGTCGATACAGAAGTCTTTGAAAGTTCTGTTTCTGTCTTTACCTTCTTAGCTCCTGTAACCGCCATACGGAAAAATGTATTCAGATACACTCCCGTTGTTCCGGCTTCTCTTGCCTGCTTATGTGCTGTCTTTACCTGACCAAGAATCTGGTCTTCCCCGATTACCATTGAATCAAGACCAGCAGTCACCTGAAAAAGATGATGGATTGCCTTTTCTCCATGATAGAACAAAAGATAATTCCCAATATCTTCTTCCTCCTGTGCACCTGCCTCGCCAAGCAGTACATCTTCCATCAGATTAAATACACATCCCTTGCTTTCCGAATCAGAATACACATACATTTCTGTCCGGTTACATGTAGATAACACGATACATTCCGAAACTTCAAGATGTTCTGTTATCTTCTGCATCATATGTTTTTGCTGCTCCTCGGTAAATGCAAACATTTCTCTTACATGAAGAGGGGCTATTTTATTGTTATCAGAATCTGTATAATCCACCAAATATTCAACAATTTCAGCTGTATACCCATTTTTTATTTTCTGCCTCCAGCAAAATCATGCGGCTTACTCTTTTGCCTGTCTGAATTCATGTGTAAATGTCTTATCGTAAAGTTTGGAAAGTTCGTACTCATCTCCAAGGAAATCGCCTACAACGGTAAGCGCTGTCTTTGTGATTCCTGCCTCTTTTACTTTCTGTGCGATATTTGTCAGGTTACCGATCACGATCTTCTGGTCTTCCCAGGAAGCTTTGTATACAACAGCAACCGGTGTATCCTCTCTGTACTCTTCTTTCAGAGTATCTGCAAGCTGCTCGATCATTCCTACACTGAGGAAAATGATCATCGTAGAATTATGTTTTGCCAGATCTCTTAACTTTTCCTTTGGAGGCATTGGAGTTCTTCCTTCCATTCTTGTAAGAATGACTGTCTGAGATACTCCCGGTAAGGTATATTCTTTCTTTAATGCCGCTGCAGTTGCAAGGAAGGAACTAACTCCCGGAATAACATCATAGTCGATTCCAAGACGGGAAAGTTCATCCATCTGCTCTCTGTGCGCACCAAAAACAGCTGGATCTCCCGTATGAACACGAGCTGTCATCTTTCCTTCTGCCTCTGCCTTTTTCATCACCTCAATAACTTCTTCCAAAGTCATTGTTGCACTGTTATAAATCTCTGCACCCTCTTTTGCTCCGGCAAGCACTTCTTTATTTACCAGAGAACCGGCATAGATAATTACATCTGCCTGATCAATCAGCTTCTTTCCTTTAATTGTAAGTAATTCCGGGTCTCCAGGACCTGCTCCAATAAAATGTACCATTATTTTCTCCTTTGACTTTCTGTTTCATTTATTATATTTATAATTATTTTATTTCTCTGAATATCCTCATCACTATGTGCAGCAGAAATAAACATTGCCTCAAACTGTGATGGTGCTACATAGATACCATTTTCTAACATATAGTTAAAGTAATCTGCGTAAGCCTTCGTATCGGAAGAAGTTGCTCCCGCATAATCCTTCACATTCTCTCCTGTAAAGAAAGCACTCATAAGGGAACCAATCTGATTTACATGAATAGCAATACCCTGTTTCTCTGCTCTTACCTTATAAGCTTTGGCAAGCTTCTTTGTATTTGCCTCGATCTTTGTATAAAGTTCCGGATGATCTCTTAAAATCTCTAATGTCTTAATTCCGGCTGTTGTCGCAATCGGATTACCAGATAACGTACCTGCCTGATAAACCTTTCCTGTTGGGGAAATGTTCTTCATAATATCTCTACGTCCTCCGTAGATAGCCATTGGCATTCCACCGCCAACAATCTTTCCGAAAGTAGACAGATCCGGCTTAATGCCAAACCATTCCTGAGCACCACCGACACCAAGACGGAATCCGGTGATAACTTCATCAAATATAAGAATTGTTCCATTCTCCTCTGTAATCTCACGAAGGAAAGGAAGAAAATCATCGTCAGGAATAACAACGCCCATATTTGCTGCAACCGGCTCCACGATAAGCGCTGCGATCTGATCTTTATTATTCTCGAATAACTCTCTGACAGAATCTTTATCATTATAAAGAGCAACTAAAGTCTGCTCTGCAAAAGAAGCAGGAACTCCACTGCTGTCCGGTACAGACTGTGTTAATGCTGCAGAACCAGCCTGCACTAATAATCCGTCGGAATGTCCATGATAGCATCCCTTAAACTTAATGATCTTATCTCTTCCGGTAAATCCTCTGGCAGCACGAATCGCACTCATCGTAGCCTCTGTTCCGGAACTTACCATACGCATCATTTCCATGGATGGCACACATTCCTGCACAAGCTGTGCAAGCTGATTTTCCTTACCTGTCGGTGCTCCAAAAGTCAGACCGTCAAAGCAGGCTTTTACTACTTCTTCAAGTACTTCCGGATGAGAATGTCCAAGAATTCCAGGTCCCCAGGAACAAACATAATCAATAAACTTATTCCCATCTACATCATAAACATAGGAACCCTTTGCATGGTCAATAAATAAAGGATTCCTTCCTACTGCACCAAATGCTCTGACCGGTGAGTTTACACCACCTGGCATCAAATCAAGTGCAATTTTATATAACTCTTCTGATTTTACTGTGTTCAACACTTTCTCCTCCTTATTAAAAAAATGAGATTATATTTACTTATTTTTTATACTTTTCGTAACCTTCAGAACAAGATCTCCTATACTGTCTCATTCTGCCTCGTTCGATTATACCATGAATCTCTTTTTCACTAAAGATAGTTTTCGTAAAAAGAAGACAAAAAAACACCATTTGCATAGGAAACTTTTTGTTAATAGTGCTTTTTTTCATGAGAATATATCGAAATATGATTATTATTTGTGTGGAATATTACAAGTAGTATGAAAAATTCCTGTTTTGTTGATTTGGTGTAAACGAAAAAAGAAAACATGACATATCCCATCTTGCTCTGTAGTCGCTGTGTTTAAAATGCTCATCCGCATCTTAAACACGCTCCGAAGCCGCATCTGGGATATGGTATTAT
>ERZ857882.4226-NODE-4226-length-12599-cov-5.077328_pt1 | contig 12599 bp, 18 predicted proteins | sample MGYA00519697_ERZ857882 | MGnify/ENA primary metagenome ERZ857882 (study PRJEB31778, sample SAMEA3449373) | human gut metagenome | biome: human gut; feature: human-associated habitat; material: faeces | place: United Kingdom | collected 2010/2012 ... | reverse complement strand
TGAGGCCTGTCGCCGAATGGCGGTCTATATCAGCCAACTGACAGGAAATCGTACAAGACCCGCGAGCCGCGAGGCCTGTTGCCGAGCGGCGGTAATTCAACGGCCAAGCCGCATGTCCCACTGGCACCCTGCGCACCCATGGCGCGCAGTCCGGGGTTAAGGGGCACTGCCCCTTAAGGGAGGTAGACGGTGGCGTTCATGCCGGGAAGAAGCTCCAGACTGGTGGAAATAGAAAGCTTGACGTTGTAGTAGGAGGCGTTTTGCTTCTGAACGCCCATGCCGGAAATGGAAACGACCGTGCCGGAAAGCTCCGTGTCCGGGTAACGGTCAAAGACCACTTTCAGCGTGTCGCCGACGCGAACCTTGTCCAGATCCACTTCGTCCACCTGCGCGGTGACTTCCATGGAGGAAAGGTCGTGCAGCACAGCCAAAACCTGTCCCTTGTAGACCTGCTGGCCGGAGGTCGCCTTCAGCTCCAGCACGCCGTCGCAGTCCGCCTTCAGCTGACCGTCCGTTACCGTGGGAGCGCAGTCCGCAGGCGCAAGCTCAAAGAGCAGCTGGCCCTTCTTCACCTGCTGGCCCTGACGGCAGTAGCTTTTCAGAACGCGGCCGCTGCCCTGAACGGCTACATCCAGCCCGCGAACCAGCGTGCCGCTGCCGATGCAGGTCTTGCTGCCCATCTTCTCATCCCGGTAGATCTTGACCTGATCATCCTTGTCAAATTCCCCGGCGGTCAGCTCCACCGTGAAGGCGTCGCCATCCACAGAGGTAATGCGGCCCTCGCCGGTGTTGTCGGTATCGTTGCTCTGCTCGAAATAGACGTGTGTGCCTACGTGCAGCTCCTTGTTTTCGTCGCTGTCGTAGCGGCCGGAGGTGGTGGCGTTGATCGCCAGCACTTCGTCTTTTTCAATGTTGGCGATTTTGCCGTACTGGGCGATAACGTCCTCGCAAAGATCGCCCTCCTCCGCGAAAACGCCCTGCAGTGTGCCGTCTGCGGGGGCGTAGAGCTTGTTGGTGTCCATCTCCAGCACCACGTCGCCGATGGCGGCGGGGGCGTGTACCATCACGGTGCGCAGGGCGCGGGCCACCTCATGCACCAGCGCCTTGGGGACCTCTCCGGCGGTGCGTACCGGCAGCACCGGCAGCGCCGCGCCCTCGATGGCCACTGTGCCGGTGACCGTCCGTGCCGGGGCTACGCACTCTTTTTTGGCATAGGCCTCGCCGCGAGGACAGGTGTTGCCGCTGACGGAGGTCACGACGCCGTTTTCCACCTCGGCGGTGAGCTGGCAGCCCATGGGACAGCCGATGCAGATCAATTCACGTTTCATTGTGCCTGCGCCTCCTCTACTACGAAAGTCACCGTGTCCGCACCGGCGGGGATGGCGGCGGGGTCGAGGGAGAAGCTCTCCATCTCGCCGGGGGTCAGGATGCGCTTGGGGATACGCTTGAGCAGCGTGCTGCCCGCGTAGGCGCACAGCGCCGCGTTCCGGTAGGGCTGCCCCACCCGGAAGCGCACTGTTACCGGCGCGCCGCCCCGATGCAGGGTCTGGGGTACCGTATAGCGCACGCCGTTTTTGCCCTCCAGGCGGATGCTCTCGCTGTCCTTGACGCCCTCCAGTACATACCGGGCGGCGCTGCGTCCCGCTGCCGCCGCCTCCTGCGAGACGAAGTCCACCAGATCGTGGACGTGCAGCACGTTGCCGCAGGCGAACACACCGGGCAGGGAGGTGGCCAGCGTTTCGTCCACCGCCGGGCCGCCGGTGACGGCGTCCAGCGCCGCGCCCGCCTGACGGGTCAGCTCGTTCTCCGGCAGCAGGCCCACACTCAAAAGCAGCGTGTCACAGGGGATGTACCGCTCCGTCCCGGCGACGGGCAGGCGGCGGTCGTCCACCTGCGCCAGCGTTACGCCGGTGAGGTGCTCCTGCCCGTGGATCTCCACCACCGTGGTGGACAGGTACAGGGGGATATCGAAATCGTCCAGACACTGGACAATGTTGCGCTTCAGACCGCCGGAATAGGGCATGACCTCCGCCACGGCCTTGACCTCAGCGCCCTCCAGCGTCATGCGGCGGGCCATGATGAGGCCGATGTCGCCGGAGCCGAGAATCACCACCTGCCGTCCGGGCAGATAGCCCTCCATGTTCACCATGCGCTGGGCGGTGCCGGCTGACCAGATGCCGGCGGGCCGCGTCCCGGCGATGTTCAGCGCGCCACGGGGCCGCTCACGGCAGCCCATGGCCAGCACCACCGTCTGCGCCTTGATCTGCTGCAAGCCCACGCTGCGTCCCGTGACGGTCAGCACCTTCTCCGGCGAGACGTCCAGCACCATGCAGTCCGTCCACGCGGGGATGCCCCGCTCCTGCACGGCGTCGATGTAGCGCTGGGCGTACTCCGGGCCGGTCAGCTCCTGATGGAAGGTGTGCAGGCCAAAGCCCGCGTGGATGCACTGGTTCAGGATGCCGCCCAGCTCGCCGCTGCGCTCCAGAATGAGGATATCCCGCAGACCCGCGTCGTAGGCGGCTGCGGCTGCGGCCAGTCCGGCGGGGCCTCCGCCGATGATGGCCAGTTGTACGGTTTTCATGAAAGCACCTCCTTGGTGCGGCCTGCCAGCAGGCGGCTGTCGCCGCCGCTCTTGGTCAGCTCGGTCATGGGAATGCCCAGCTCCTCGTGGAGCAGCTCCAGCGTGCGGGGCGAGCAAAAGCCGCCCTGACACCGGCCCATACCGGCTCTGACCCGCCGCTTTACGCCATCCAGCGACCGGGCGCCCCGGCGGATGGCCTCCCGGATCTCGCCCTCCGTGATCTGCTCACAGCGGCAGACCACCGTGGCGTAGGTCGGATCCTTTTCGATCAGCGCCTGCCGGGCGGCGAAGTCCATCTCGCGGGGGCGGGGGATGTCCTGCCGCTCCGGGATGAAATCGTCCTTCTCCGCCGCACCCAGCTTTTCGGCGGCCAGCTCAGCCAGATACTGTCCGATGGCGGGGGCGGAGGACAGACCCGGCGACTCGATACCCACGGCCTCGAAAAAGCCGTCGGCGCTCTCACCCACGATGAAGTCGTCGTCACCACCCACCAGATGGGCGCGAAGCCCGGCGAAGCTGGTGATGACATCCCGCATGGGGAGGTTCGGTACGCTGCGCGCCGCCGTCTCCGTTACGCGGCGCAGACCCGCCGCCGTGGTGGCGGTGCAGCCCTTGTCGTCCTGATCCTCCGCCGTGGGGCCAACCAGCAGGTTGCCGTGGACGGTGGGGGATACCAGCACGCCCTTGCCCATGGCGGAGGGAAGCTGGAAAATGGTGTGCTGCACCAGCTCGCCGTCCCGCCGGTCCAACAGGCAGTATTCGCCCCGGCGGGGAACGATGGTCAGCTTCGTCTCACACAGCTGGTTATGGAGCGTATCGCCGTATACGCCGGCGGCGGAGATGACCACCCGGCTCTCCAGTACGCCCTGCGCCGTCTCCAGCAGAAAATGATCGCCCTGCCGACGGATGTGCTGCACCTCCGTGTTGAAGCGGAACTCGCAGCCGTTGGCAGCGGCGTTCTCCGCCAGCGCGATGGTCATGCCAAAGGGGCAGATAATGGCGCTGGTAGGCGCATACAGCGCGGCCACAGCCTCCGGCGCGACCCGGGGCTCCTGGCGGCGCAGCGCCTCACGATCCAGCACCGCCAGACCCTCCACGCCGTTGCGCTCTCCGCGGGCCTTCAGCTCCTCCAGACGGGGGACGTCGGCCTCGTCAAAGCACAGCACCAGCGCGCCGCACCGGCGGTAGGGGAAATCCAGCTGGCGGGACAGCGCCTCCATCATCTGAGAACCGGCCACGTTGAACCGGGCCTTGGCAGAGCCGATGGGCGCGTCGAACCCGGCGTGACAGATGGCGGAGTTGGCCTTGCTGGTGCCTGTACACACATCCTCGCTACGCTCCACCAGACAGATACGCAGCCGATAGCGGCTGAGCCAGCGGGCCACGGCGCAGCCAACGGCGCCGCCGCCCACGATCACAGCATCATACATCGTTCAAACCTCTTTCCTGAAGGGGGAGGGAAGTCTCTCCCCGCAACGTTTTCTTATACAACTTTATAAAATAACAAATCTGCGTGCTGCTTGTCAAGGCGAGGAGCAGAAAAGGCCTTCTTAACGGGACTTTAACGTTTCCTTAACACAAAAGTGTGTTACAATAGCGGCATACTTATAAAGAAGGGGGGGCTTGTGGATATGGACGCCTATTGGGAGAAGCTCCGCGGCCATAAAAAGCGGGAGCGAGCCTCCATCAGCCAGAGCCTGTCCTACTCTGCGATGGATCTGGCTATTGCGTTCAGCCTGTATCTGGCGGCGGTGCTGCTGTGCCTGTTCCTGCGGAATATCGACCAGCATCGGGATACCACCTATGTGGCGGTGATCTTCTTTCTGGATGTATTCCTGACGGCCTACTGGACCAACGGGTATCTGCTGGGCATCATCACCGCCGTGGCGGGTGTGTTCAGCGTGGACTATATCTTCACCTACCCCTACTGGCACATCAGCTTTACCCTCACCGGCTTCCCGCTGACATTTTTGGTGATGATGACGATCTCCGTGCTGACGGCGGCAGTCACCAGCCGCGCCAAGCAGACGGAGGCGGCTCGCCGGGAGGCGGAGCGGGAGAAGATGTACGCCGATCTGCTGCGAGCCGTGTCCCACGACATCCGCACGCCGCTGACTGGCATCGTGGGCGCCACCAACGTCCTGCTGGAGCAGGACAAGGAGCTGACGCAGGAGCAGCGGCTCCAGCTGCTGCGCTCCACCAACGAGGACGCCCAGTGGCTCATCCGCATCGTGGAGAACCTGCTGTCCATCACCCGCATCAACTCCGAGGAGGCGCGGGTGAAAAAGGCGCCGGAGGCGGCGGAGGAGGTCATCGGCAGCGCTGTGGCCAAGACCCATAAGCACTATCCCGACGTGGAGGTGTGCGTCTCCGTGCCGGAGGAGCTGATGATGGTACCCATGGATCCGCTGCTCATCGAGCAGGTGCTGGTGAACCTGATGGAAAACGCCGTGATCCACGGCGGCACCAGCCGCATCGACATCACCCTGATGCGGGAGGGGGAGAACGCGGTGTTCACCGTGTCCGACAACGGCAGCGGCATCCCGGTCTACCTGCTGGGCAAGCTGTTTGACGGCGCGGCCCGCAGCGACCGCACCGCCGATGGCCGCCGCAGCATGGGCATCGGTCTGTCCGTCTGCCGCACGGTGGTGCAGGCTCACGGCGGGACCATCCGGGGAGAGAATAAAAAAGAGGGCGGCGCGTGCTTTACGGTGACGCTGCCCATGAAAGGAGACGACTATGAAGATTAAAGACAAGGTACTGATCGTGGAGGATGAACAGTCCATCAGCAACTTTATCTCCATGATCCTCACAGCCAACGGGTACGATACCATCATCGTCCGCAGCGGGGAGGAGGCGCTGACCATGATCGCCTCCCACTGCCCGGATCTGATCGTGCTGGATCTGGGCCTGCCGGACATGGACGGCATGAAGATCAGAAAAGCCGACATCACGGATGAGGATTGGGTCACGCTGGCAGAGGGTGTCGGAGAAGCAGCACGGCTCCCAGTCGACTTCCTGTTCACCGTCCGCACGGTCGAAGACCTGCGGGCAGAGGTGCAGCGCAAGGCCAACCGTGGCGAGATCGACATCCTGATCGTGGACTATTTGCAGCTCATGTCAACGGCCCAGAAGTTCAAGGAAGACCGACTCCGCGTCGGCTACATCAGCAAAGCCCTCAAGGATATTGCGGTCGATTTCAATATCCCGGTCATCGCTCTGGCGCAGGTAAAACGCTACGCCGGAGGCGCACGGGCAAAGATGCCCACGCTGGAAGACCTCAAGGACAGCGGCAGCATCGAACAGGACGCGGACGGCGTCATCTTCCTCCATAACCCCTATGACGAGGAAGATGAGTACGTCGACCCCCGCGACAAGCCTTATTTCAGGAACTACGCCGAAAAGGGATTCACCTATCTCTGTCTTGGTATCGCCAAGCAAAGGCAGGGCAGCACCGGCAAGGTCTGTGTGCTGTTCGACAAGAGAACCATGCACTACTACGCCATCGAGCGCGACAGGGAGGAACAGCAGCCATGAGCGAAGAGAAATCCAAAGTCCGCTTTACCATCGTTGGAGAGCCTTACGGCAAGGGCCGTCCGAAGTTCAGCACTCAGGGCGGCTTCGCGCGGGCCATCACGCCGGAGAAGACCATCAACTACGAAACGTTGGTCAAAATGGAGTATCAGGCTCAATGCGACGGCTACATGTTCGACAACCGCGCAGCGCTCGGAATGGTTGTCACCGCATACAAACCCATCCCGAAGAGTATCAGCAAGAAAAAACGCGCTCTTATGCTTGACAATATCATCTTGCCTACCAAAAAACCTGATTGGGATAACATCGGCAAGATCGTATGCGACGCGCTGAACAAGATCGCATTCTGTGACGATGCCCAGATCGTGGACGGCAGGGTCATCAAGCATTATGCAGAGCAGCCTCGCGTCGAGGTCGAAATCTGGCAGTTGGGCATCGGAGGCTGAACCCTATGGGCAGCGTCGGGCGCAAGCGGAGATATGAGACGGAAGCAATATTCGACTTCGCTATGCTGGCAAAGTACCTCTCGGAATTGTGCTACCCGGAAAGCAAAGAACTACAGGAACTTGCTCGACGGGCGAAACTCACGTTCATCATGGCCGCCACGGCGGAGAAGAGCGACCTCAACACCCGAAGCATTATCGAAGATCAGATACGAGAGTGCGAAGAGTGCAAGCGGTGGTCGAGCGACCAGACCTGCGAAAAAAACGGTCGTTTCACAGGCCCTTGCAAATACAGTTCCGCAGCCTATAAAGCCAAAGCCATCCGCGATCGCTTCGGCATGGAGGCCGTTGAGATCATCAAGAAATACCCGATAAAGGAGATACGCTGATGCATAACCACTACTTCCTCTGGGCGCTGGCCCGGTTCTCCATGAGGTTTACGGCATACTTCATCCTGCTGCCCATCATGGTCGTTCTTTTCCCGGCCTTTGCCCTTTGCGAAGCTCTCGGCAAGGCGTACTACCATTTCACGGACTGGTGAGTGCGATGGAACAGCAGGCAACGCGGAACGCGCTTTCACGGCTGGGAGAGCATCGGTCAAAGCTCTCCCGGCAGCAGCTCAAGACCCTGCGAGGCCAGATTCTTTCCGGCAACATAGACGGAGCGATGCGCGGCCTCGATAAAAGTCTCAAGCAAAAGAAGGAGGCTCATCATGGGGTACAAGACAAAAATCGACTGGTGTGATTCCAGTTGGAACCCCGTCACAGGATGCAAACACGACTGCAAGTACTGCTACGCAAGAGGGATTGCAAATCGGTACGGCGGCTACTCTCTTGGAGCAGATGGAACACATGTCAACTATATCTCTGACGATGGAACTTACGAGCTCAACGAACCACTCTTGAAGACGGACGGCGCAGGCAGAACGCGCCGCGCTCCGTATCCTTTCTGCTTCGCTCCAACCCTGCACCGCTATCGCCTCGACCAGCCATCCAAATGGTCGGAGCCTCGCACGATCTTTGTATGCAGTATGGCAGACCTTTTCGGAGAATGGGTGCCGCTGGAATGGATTCGAGAAGTATTCAATGCTTGCCGGGAAGCAAGTCAGCATCGGTATATCTTCTTGACGAAAAATTCGAAAAGGTTGCGCGAGCTTGAAGCGGACGGAGAATTGCCTGACTTGCCGAACTTCTGGTACGGCAGCACGGTCGAAACCTACCCGGATGGGCCTGCGGAAAACTGTTGGAACGCCCTGTTTATCCCGAATGACGACTACGGCCTTGCGAGAGCTCACACGTTCGTCTCCATCGAGCCGATCATGGGTGACTTCGAGGCGCAGGGCATCACGAACAATGTCGATTGGGTCATTGTGGGAGCCGAAACCGGCAACAGAGCCGGAAAGGTCATCCCGGAACGCCGATGGATTGAAAACCTCATGACCCTCTGCGACATCGCAGAAACCCCGCTCTTTATGAAGGACAGCCTCCGGGAGCTGATGGGCGACGACTTCAAGCAGGAATTTCCTTGGGAGGCAGACGGCCATGAGCATTAAGTTCAAAAAGCAGATCAGCTATCAAATCGAACGCTACCCGACCACCTGCAAAGAATGTCCTGCATATTACGAAACGCCTTATGTATGCCACAACGAACGCGGCTGGGAAGGACATTGCAAGCTCGGCTATTTCTCCAACTGCTGCGACATGAGGGATTACAACAGCAACCAGCTCCATGTTGGCTGCCGCATCAAGGAGGATCCCCGCGTCACCCTCATGCCGGAGGAAGCTGCGAAGCCTTGCGGATTCTGCCACGCCAACGAAGACGGAGAATACGATATGTTCGCCTTCGAGCATCCGGCAGACCCACAACGCAGCGCAAAGCTCAGTTTCTACGATGGGGTGCTTGCGCTTGAGATAAACCAGCCGGGAGACGAAAAGACGCAGCGCCTTTCCTGCAAGATCAATCATTGCCCGTTCTGCGGACGGGCATACGGGGAGGAAGAAACGTGAAAACGCTGACAGTAATGCAGCCTTGGGCAGGCTTCATCCTCACTGGCGAAAAGCTCATCGAAACGCGCGGGTGGAACACAAATATTCGTGGCCGCGTTGCAATTCACGCCGGAGTGAATGAAAAGTTTCTCAAGGAATGGCCTCGTTCGAGCATGCATTGGGCCTGTAATGCCACCGGCTGCGTCCTTGGCACGGTCGAGATCGTCGACTGCATCCCGCTGAACCGAATAGCGGAGCGCGGCTACCTCTACCTCGCCACGGAGAAGGAACGCAGGCTTGGCGATTGGTCGCCCGGGCGCTATGGATTCGTCCTACGCAACCCGATTCTCTTCGACAAGCCTATTGCAGCCAAAGGGAAACAGGGCTGGTGGGACTGGCAGCCGCCGAAATGAGGAATAGACGGCCATGCTTGAAAAAAATCATGATTTTTCTTCTCATCGCTTGCTCGGCATCCATATTCACGATCACGAGATTGAACAAGCAGCACCCGCTCATTTCTGCTTACTGGGTGCTTGTCTGGCTCTACTGGATTGCCAGAAGCATTTTGCTTACAGAGGGGTGAGCGGCATTGCCATCAAAGGTCGAGGCTTTCAAATGCGACTACTGCGGGAGGCTTCTCAAGCGACCGCACACGGCAGCAATCCATGAAGCATCCTGCAAAAACAACCCGGCCACACGGCATTGCATCACCTGTGTTCATGGAATATCCGCTTGCATCAGGATTGATGGAGATTGGGCAGACCCTGATGGCCCCGGAACAGAGGTTTACGGCCCGTACTGCGGATACCACGACAAGCCTATCCACGAAAAGCCCTATTTCATCGACTGCGGCAACGGCGGCGGCTTCGATACGGGGCTTGGATGGCATCCTGAGTTTCCACGCCCATACACCTGCTTCCACTACGAAAGCAAAGGCAAAGCCGAATGGACACCCGAAGATCAATATGACGGAGGAACCAAAGATGAATGATACCACCAATGCGGTCGAGGTCATCGGCCAGCTGCAGAACGGGCTCTATTTGAGCCACGAGAAGATGGGCGAGAAGTTCTACGCCGGAACCCTCAAGGTCAAGAGGCTTTCCGGCGCGGAAGATCTTCTGCCCGTCACGATTCCGGGCCGCCTCTACGAGCAGGCGCAAGCCATCGAGAACGGCCCCGTCCAGATCACCGGCCAGCTCCGCACCTACAACAAGGTCGTCGGCGACAAGGGCAGATTGTTTGTCAACATCCACGCCCAGAGCATCGAAGCAGCACAGGAAAGCACGTTGAACGAAGTTCAACTCACCGGGACGCTCTGCAAGCAGCCGATCTACCGCGTCACTCCCTTCGGCAGAGAGATTTGCGACATGATGCTTGCCGTCAACAGAGGCTACGGGAAAAGCGACTACATTCCCGTCATCACTTGGGGAGGCAACGCGCAGCGGGCAGCCACCCTTCACACCGGCGACCGCATCACGATCTCCGGCCGCATCCAGTCCAGAGACTACGAGAAGAAGCTGGCCACCGGTGACAGTATCACCAGAACAGCCTACGAGGTATCCGCTTTCAAGCTGGGATTGGAGGGAGCAGCATGAGTGTTGTGGGCAGCGTATCATTCGCCATCGACGGAGAATGGCTTACAGATTTTCTCCGTCAGCGTTTCCTCTACGAGGGAATTGGATTTGAATGGGTAGTTGAGACGGTCGGAGAACTGCTCAAGAGCAACGGTCTCACGGAGCAGCGCATTGAGCAGATCGCGCAGGACATCATCCTCGGACGCTCCTACTTCAAGGGAAATACGCGGGATGGCAGCTTTGTTTACTGCGACTGTTCAGACGAACCGCTCAAGTCCGATTTCTTCAGGAAATACACAAAGCTCCAGAACGACCTCAAGAAAGAGGAACAGGCCCGGAAGGATGCCGTGGAGGCATGGCAGGAACTCGCCCTTGTCATCACCGGTGAACTCGAGCGGGATGACTGCGGATGCCAATGCAACATCGACCTCTTGAAACCCACACCCATGGAAGAGTTCATCGACCGTATGATCGCGCCGGAGGAAGAGACCGCTCCGTATGGCTTCATTTCCCCGGACGGAGAGTTTCATCCTGTCGAGTGGGCAAAGCATGAGAAATTCGCCGTGGACTACTTGGAAGAGCGCGGCGGTTGGGCTGCTGTCATTGAGGCAGGTTGCCACACGGCGACCGATACGCTTGTTATCGACAAAGGGTGGCTTCTCCTGCATAACCCGCAGCATGGCAAGCCTTTCCTTACTTCCGGCGACCGACCCATGACCAAGGCACAGCGCGAAGCCCTCTTCGACTACTACACCAAGTACGGCATGAAGAAAGAGGCCAGCGCCCTCTATCAGGAGGTGGAAGTTTGAAAAATGGGCTGATATATCGAGAAGCCGCCGTCAAGGAACTTACGAAGATGGCCGTCACCGCTTCAAGCAGGCAGACGCGGGTGTTCGCCCGCTGCACAAATGCGATAGAGCTGCTTCCCGAAGCGGAAGACGCGGCAATCATCAAGCATGGGAATCCTGTTCCGCATTATGAAACATGGTGCAATTCAGACGGAGAGGCGGTCACAACGCTCCCATTTGGATATGAATGTCCGTTTTGCGGAGACCCGGATATCAAGAAATTCTGCCCGACATGCGGCGCGAAGATGGACAAGGAGGGCTGATGTTCAATGAGGATCCCCATCAACTGCGAGCATTGCGGTGAACTTATCGCCATGTTCGACACGAACGAAGATGTATCTGCGGAATGGGCAGAAGCTCCCTGCGGCGAAAAGGTCTGCGAAGCGTGCTGCGAGGACTGTGCAAGGAACCATGACCCCTACCATGCCTGCATGTTCAGAAAGGAGGCGGGTCTGTGACCCGCAACGATTTCATGGTAGGCCAGACGGTCTACCTCAAGACCATCACTCACCTGTTCGATAGCTGGAAGAAGGAACACATCGTTAAAGGCGTTGTCTCGAAGGTCGGCAGGAAGTACATCACCGTCAAAGAAACGCCCTTCCGCGAGTACCGCTTCAACATCGAGAACGACTTCCGGCAGGAAACGGAATATGCCATTAAGTACGAGTTGTTTCTCACGGAACAGGCTGTCTACGACTACTGGCAGCAAGCCTACCTGCGCGTAGAGATCGGCAACCTCCTCGCAAGGAACGGTCCGAAGTTGCAGCTCAGGGCGCTCAAGGAAGCGGCTCAGGCACTCGGAATACCGCTTGATTACCAGAAAGAAGGTGCATCGAATGGCTGAGAGAGGGATGCTGCATATCTGCCACCTTGACAGCTTTGCTGCCTATCTGCAAGGACTTGGTTATGAAAAGCAGCCGTTGAGCCGCAGTTTGTACGAAGTTCTGCGAATGAAGAAAGGCAAGGACACCGTGCTGGTGTTCAGAAGGAACGCTGCCAAGGAGCATCTGTCCGTGATGGACAAGGATATTCACCTCGTTAGAGCATTCTTCCGCGAAGGAGGCCGACATAATGGCTGAAGAAAAATACGTCCTCACCCTCACCCGCGATCAGGCGCTTGTCGCTCAGAACGCTTTGGAGCTTTATGCCCGGTTGAAGATCGGACAGTTTAATCGCATCTCAGAGCTGATGCTCGATGTCCGTAGTGTAGATGAATACTGCAAGCGCCGCGACCTTGCCAACGACCTGTTACAAATTGTTGCAGGTATCATCTACGGCAAGAACGCCTACGGTTATCCTGATGTCCAGAAGGATGCACTTCACCATCGCGCATGGAACATCTACGCGACGCTCAGGTATCACATGGCATGGCACGACAACCCCGAAGGCGGCATCGGCTGTTGCTATGACGAACCCTATCCTTGGGGCGGCGAGCCTGTTCCGGGATGCAAGGTCGTCGCACTCGAAAAGGAGAAGCCAGATGACACAAAATGATGTCCTCGGCTTCCCGATGCACGAGCTTCAATGCTGCTACTGCCGGAAGAAGTTCGTAGCTCACCACCTCGTCAACGGTAAAGCCGGATGCCCGCATTGCGGAGAGGAATACCTCGTTATGCTCCATGTTTGCCCGGAGT
>ERZ857882.4214-NODE-4214-length-12649-cov-3.210656_pt1 | contig 12649 bp, 7 predicted proteins | sample MGYA00519697_ERZ857882 | MGnify/ENA primary metagenome ERZ857882 (study PRJEB31778, sample SAMEA3449373) | human gut metagenome | biome: human gut; feature: human-associated habitat; material: faeces | place: United Kingdom | collected 2010/2012 ... | reverse complement strand
CGTGAAGAAGGTTCGTTTCCCGCAAAGTTCATCGTTCGGCGTGAAGCCCGTCTCGCGCGAGGGTTCGCAGCGACTCGTGCGCTCGGCGCTCGAATACGCGGCAACCCGCAAATTACCGTCTGTCACGCTCGTCCACAAAGGCAACATCATGAAATTCACCGAAGGCGGCTTCAAAAACTGGGGTTACGACGTAGCCGAGGCGGAGTTCGCGGAACAGACCTTTACCACGCGTCAGTATGATGCGATCAAAAAGGAACAGGGCGCCGAAGCGGCCGACCGCGCGATGGAAGCGGCCAAAACGGCGGGAAAAGTGATCGTCAAGGACGTGATCGCCGATGCCTTTCTGCAGAATACGCTGCTCGTGCCGCAGGAGTATTCGGTCATCGCGACGCTGAACCTGAACGGCGACTATATTTCCGACCAGTTGGCCGCCATGGTCGGCGGAATCGGCATCGCGCCCGGAGCCAACATCAATTTCCGGACGGGACACGCCATTTTCGAGGCGACGCACGGCACGGCGCCGAACATTGCCGGGCGTAACGTCGTGAATCCGTCCTCGATCCTGCTGTCGGCCGTCATGATGCTCGAGTACATGGGATGGACCGAGGCTGCCGCCATGATAACCGCCGCGATGGAACGGGCGTTCGAGAGCGGACGCGCGACAAGCGACCTGACTCGTTTCATGGAGAGGGGAACGCCGCTCGGCACGGTCGAGTTCGGCCGGGAAGTGACAGGCAATTTATAACATTTTGTAAAAAATCGCAAAGTTTTGTATATTGCGCTGTCGCAAAGTTAAAATAGGAGGAAAGATGAAGGGAGAGTACATCATTTACAAGTTGTCGGAGTCGATCAAGTCGACGAGCCATATCGAGGCGGATCTTTTCGTGAAATACAACGTCAAGCGGGGGTTGCGCAACGAGGACCATTCCGGCGTGCTGGTCGGGCTGACGCAGATCGGCAACGTCGTCGGATACGAACGACAGCCCGAAGGCCAGATGAAGGCGATTCCTGGCAAGCTGATCTACCGGGGTATCAGCGTCGAAGACTTGGTAAGGGGGATTCAGGCCGAGAAACGATTCGGTTTCGAGGAGACCGTCTTTCTTCTTTTGTCGGGCTACCTGCCCGACCGGGAGGAGCTGACGGCCTTCTGTTCGCTGATTCACGATTTCATGCCGCTGCATCACAAGACGAAGATGAACATTCTCGACATGGAGGGGCAGAACGTCATGAATATTCTGGCCCGCAGCGTGCTCGGCATGTACACCTTCGACAATAACCCGGACGATACCTCGCGCGATAACCTGATGCGGCAATCGATCGATCTGATCGCGAAGTTTCCCACGATCATCGCCTATGCGTACAACATCGTGCGTCACAGCAATCAGGGGCGCTCGCTGCATATCCGCTTTCCGAAGGAGGAGCTTTCGATAGCGGAGAATTTTCTCTATATGCTCAAGGGCAGCTATACGGAGCTCGACGCGCGCACGCTCGATCTGGCGCTGATGTTGCATGCCGAGCACGGCGGCGGCAACAACTCGACGTTCACGGTCCGCGTAACCAGTTCGTCGGGAACCGATACCTATTCGTCGATCGCGGCGGGAATAGGATCGCTCAAGGGACCGCTTCACGGCGGAGCCAATCTGGCCGTCGTCGACCAGTTCGAGCATCTCAAGGAGAACATACGCGACTGGACCAGCAAGGAAGAGATCGATTCCTATCTGATCAAAATGCTGCGCAAAGAGGTGTATGACAAGTGCGGGCTGATCTACGGTATCGGACATGCGGTTTATACGATTTCCGATCCGCGGACCGTGCTGCTGCGCGAAATGGCCCGCGATTTGGCCAAGGAGAAAGGACGCGAGCGGGAGTTCGCCTTTCTGGAGCTGCTCGAAGAGCGGGCCGTGGAGACGTTCATGAACTTCAAGGGCAACAAGGTCAACAAGCGGGTCTGCGCGAACGTGGACTTCTATTCGGGATTCGTGTACGATCTGATCGGCCTGCCCCGCGAGGTGTTCACGCCGCTGTTCGCGATGAGCCGCATCGCCGGATGGACCGCCCACCGGATCGAAGAGCTGAATTTCGACAGCAAGCGGATCATTCGTCCCGCCTACCGGAACGTGTCGGGCGAGAAGGAGTTCGTTCCGCTCGACCAGCGAATCAAGTAAAGCGGGCTCACCGGATTCCGGCGGGGGCTGAAAAGGAAAACCGACGGAATGCGGAAAACTCGCAGTGCCGGGAAACCGGAAAACCGGCGGAGCGATCGCTTCGGCCGGCTTTATTATTTCTCGTGTGCGGCGGGACCGGGACTTTTTCGCCGGATGGACTGCCGTTTGCAGGCCTTTTCATTCCTGCGTTCTGTGCCGTTCGTTTCGGAAACGGCCGCGGGCAGGGTGCTTTGCCCGATATAATTTATTAATTTCGCCCCGGTACAGATACGAAGAACATGGACGAGCAACGCAATTATACGGGCAGCGCTTTCTGGATCACGCTGATCGTCGTCGTCATGACGGTCGGCATGTCGTTGATACCCGGTTTTCAGGTGGGCCGGGCGAGCGTGAAGAGGGTCAATATCCTGTCCGACCTGATCCGGCAGGAGGAGCATCCCCGGCTGGAGGAAGCCGATCTCTATTTCGATACCACGTTTTTGGCCGAAGGCCGGGCGATCGAGGCGGCTGCCGCTGCCGATTCGCTGGCTGCCGACTCGGCCGGAGGACGGCAAGCCGCCGAACCGGAAATACGGGAGTTGGTATGGGATCTGCCGGGATACCGGCAGATGCCCGGGCACGATCGCTCCGGGAACGAGGGAACGGGAATCGATTCGGCGGCGCTCGTTGCGATCGAGGATTTCGGCGGCGAGGTTCCGGCCATGGAGCATTTCTACCGTACGATGCTCGAAAAGGACCGCCGGCGGCCCGTCCGGATCGCCGTTCTCGGCGACTCGTTCATCGAGGGCGATATCGTGACGGCCGATGTGCGCGAGCGGATGCAGGATCTGTACGGCGGCTGCGGCGTCGGCTTCGTACCTTTCTCGTCTCCGATCGCGCTGTACAGGGCTACGGTGCGGCATACGTTCGACGGTTGGAAAACCTACGACGTCAAGGCGTTCCGGAAAGTGCCCGAGGACGTACGGGACAAGTTTTTCGTGTCGGGCAACGTCTGCATTCCCCAGCAGGGCGCGACGGCGCGCATGGAGGGCGTGACTTTCCGCAGGCATATCGATGCGGCGCGCGTGGCGCGGATTCTGTTTATCAATCGGGGCAACACCTCGCTGCACGTCGTGGTCAACGACTCGCTCGAGCGCGATTTCCGGCCCGACCCGAGTCCTCTGGCGCAGCAGATCGTAATCAACGGTCCGGTCCGCACGATCGCCGTCACGTTGAGCGATCCCGAGGGATTCGTCGGGTATGGAATCGAGCTGGAGTGTCCGGATGGCGTAACGGTCGACAATTTCTCGATCCGGGGTAACAGCGGGCTGGCGCTGTTCGGGACCAATCCCGGAGTCAATGCGAGGATCGGCGAACTGCTCGGCTACGATCTGGTCGTGTTGCAGTACGGGCTGAACGTGATGTCTCCCGAGGTGATGCGCTACGGCTCCTATGCGAAGAATTTCGTCCGGGTAATCAACTACATGAAACAATGCTTTCCCGGCAGCAGCGTGCTGGTGATGGGCATATGCGACCGCAGTATGCAGCGAGACGGGGAGTTCGAGACGATGCCCTCGGTTCCGGGCATGATCGCCGCGCAGCGTTCGGCCGCCGAGCAGACGGGCGTAGCGTTCTGGAATACGTTCGACGCGATGGGAGGGCATAACAGCATGGTCCGCTTCGTCGAGAAGCATTGGGCGGCCAAGGACTACACGCATATCGGTTATACGGGCGGCAAGTATGTGGCCGACCGTCTCGTCGATGCGCTGATAACCGGCGTGGACAGCATGCGGCGCGAAATCGAGTTGCGCGAGCGGATCGATCGATTGCTGAAGTACGACTCGGCTGCGATCGATTTCAGGGTTCCCGACACGGCTTTGCCCCTGCAGCCTTCCCTTTGACAAGAAGCCCGACGCCCGGCCCGCCTTTTGCCGGTCGAGAGCATGTTGCAGAAACGGGACCGGTCCGGACCGATTCGCACGTTTCGTCCGCATAGAAAAGATGCGCCGGAAAAGAAACTCCGCATGAGAACGGTCTGCCCGTAGCGGTTTCGTCTTGCTTATTGCATTCGCGGAATCTGAGCCGGTCGATGGGATCGGGCCGGGGCCGCCGCGAGACGATTTGTCCGGAACGGAACGCCGGGCCGGTCGGCCGCGCTCCGATTTTTTGGGACTTGAAGTAGCGTCCGCATAGGTTGATATCCGGTAGCGAAAGCATCGACAGCGGAAGGGCGAGCCGCTGTACGAGGGCGGAACGGGGCGGCTCGCCGGTGCTGTCCGGTTCTTAAGGGGAAAGACGGTACGGCGCGGCCGGCGAGAGATAACGTTCGTGCGGAGCGTGCGAATGCGCCGCCGGTATTTTTTATTTTCAGGAATTTTCGTACCTTGCGGCACGTTTGGTCCCCCGAGGCGCGAGTCCGCCGGAGGGGTCTGTCAGGGAAAAGTGTCCGAGCGGTCGAAGGAGCACGCCTGGAAAGTGTGTATACCTCAAAAGGGTATCGCGGGTTCGAATCCCGCCTTTTCCGCCAGATATCCGAGCGATCCGTTAAAAGCCCCGCCGAATTTCGGCGGGGCTTTTCGTTTGTATGCGTCCGGCGAACGGAGTGAATCCTCGCAGGCGGTGTATCCTGCGGCGCGAATCTTACGGTCGCCGCGCCGGGCCGCGGAGAGATCCGGCCGCGCGCGGTTCGGTCCGGCCGATTCCGGATCATACGTCGGCCGCCGGTCCGGCAGCGGGAACCCGCGTCGAATCGATCCGTACATTCTTTCGACATTGCTTTTCAGGCCTTCCTGAGAACGGGAGCTGGCCGCGTCCGCCCGGAACCGTTCATGCCGGACAATCGGTCCGAATCCTCGTTTTCCCGATACGTGCAGAAAAAGGAATTTTCTCCTGCCGCGCGTTTTACAAGATTCAGGCTCAATATTTGAATGTTTCCGCAACGGACCGGGAAAAAATCTCCTGAGACTTTCGGCGAAAGCTCCGGGCGGCGTGTAAGTGTCGCGTTATGACGGATTTGTGATATAAAAGGGACAAGATGCCGCGCTTCCGGCCGGTCCCGGAGGCTCCGGCCCGGATGTTGCATGGGACGCAATTTCCGTGACGGAAACAAGAATAGATCGAGAACGAAGTGAAAAAAGGCATCCTAACCCGTATTTTCGGCGGCGGCCGGCTGGCTGTGCCGCTCGCGCTCGCCGCCGTGTCGTCGGCTGCGCAGACTCCGCTCGAGCGGGAGCTACTCTCGTCGGGATTCGAGAATGTCAGGCAGTTGAAGGGCGAGACCGGGAGCTATGTTTTTCTCGAACCGGTCCCTTTCCGGTCCATGCGGGACGCCGTCGATGCGGTGACGGGACGGATCGGGGCGGCCGGAGACTCGGCAGGAGGGCCGATGACCGTCGTATGGACGGAGGACCGCATTCCGAAGTTCGTGCTTGAGACCGGAGGCTATCCCGATTCGGTGCGGTGGAGGCTGGATTTCGATACGCGGGATGCGCGAGAGGCATGGAAACGTTCTTTGACAAGTCGTCCGGGAGCGAAAAGGTTCCTGAGGAGTTCGGCCGGGAGGGTCGATCTGATCCTGTATCCCCAGTTCCGGTTCCGCAATTCGCGGCTCGACGTGATGTACGAGGTGCAGATCAATCTGAATCCGACGCTGGAGGTCAACCTTTGGAGAGGCTCCAAGCTGACGGCGCAGCTGATCGTTCCGATCCTGAACGAGTTTTACAAGGAGGAAAGCCGGGTGAGGCCGGGCTACCTGACGCTGTCCCAACGCTTCCGCCTGCCCGCGAACGTGCTGGCGAAGGCTACCTTCGGAAATTTCAGTATGAACCGTTGGGGAGCCGACCTGAAGCTGTTCAAGCCTGTCGGCCGGCATTTCGGAATCTATGCCGAAGCCGGGCTGACGGGGATTTCGTATCTCTACTTCGACGGTTGGTCGTATGCCCCGATGAGCAAATGGACCTGGATGGCGGGCGGAAATTACCTGTGGAACCGGTTCGATCTGATGTTCGATGTAAGTGCGGCCCGGTATTTGGGGGACGACATCGGTGCGACGGCCAAGGTAACCCGATATTTTCGCAGAGCCGCCGTAGGATTTTATGTGCAGAAGACGCAGAAGGTCGACTACAACGGCGGATTTTATTTCGCTCTGGCGCTTCCTCCGTACAGGATCAAGCGCCGCCGGCCTGTGCGGGTCGCGCCGTCGAGGTATTTCGAGATGGTGTACAATGCCAAAGCCTATCTGCATTACGGCCGGAACTACGAAACCTCGCCCGACGACAATTGCGCGGAGAATTTCTTCAATGCGACGCGATACAACCAGATAATTAACAATTATACCAATCATTAATTCAATCGTTATGGAAAAAAATCAACCCCGTATCGCCAAACTGTTCAAAACGGCTTTGCTCGGTTTGGCAACAGTTGTTCTGGCTACCGCCTGCAACAAGACGACCGAACCTCCCATTCGTCCCGACGAGACTGCGAAGTACAACATTTCGGGTCAGGTGCTGGGCAACAATCTGGAGAATTCCGATCTGACCGCTTTGGCCGGCGTGACCGTTTCGTATAAGTTCGGATCGGTTTCGGACGAGACGACGACCGACGCGAACGGCTACTTCTCGTTCGAGGGGCTCGTTTCGGCCGGGCGCTACGATCTGACGTTCTCGCTGGGCGGGTACAACACGACCTATTACAGTCTCGAGTTCCCGACGCTGCGCGGCACGATCATCGATTATCAGCTCAAGATCACGATGGTCAAGCTTCCGGCGGGTATGACGACCGTCGATCCGGCGGCCGGCGGCACGGTTCCCGTGACCGGCGCGGTGACGGCTCAGCTGACGGTCAATCCGAGTACGACGGTCAAGGATGCGTCGGGCAAGGACGTGGCCGGGGAAATCAATATCACGGCCACTCCCGTGAACGACATCGTGACCGGACAGGCCGAATCGACGACCGGACTGGCCGTGCTGCAATTCCTGCCGGAAGGCTACCGGTTCTCGCCGGCCCTGAATCTGGCGGTTCAGAACCCGATGACGAACCACTATTTCGGCAATACGTTCCTGCAGTATTACGATGCCGGAACCGGTATGTGGAACACGATGTCGCAACCCGTGACGTTCGCCAACGGCGCGTATAATACGACGATCGACCATTTCTCGATCTACAAGATCGGTTTCTCCAACGGCCGCAGCGAGGTGAGCAGCGAGTCGCGCAGCATCGACGTGATCGACGGCGTGATCGACAATACCGGCAAACTCGAGCCCGTTCCGGTGATCTTCGCGAAGGTTCAGCGTTTGACCGGCTACGTCTATACGACTCCGATCGCCGATGCGCTTCAGGCCGCAGGCATCACGAGCGACGTGGACGAACTGACCGCCGAGATACAGAAGGTGATCAAGGCCTCCAACCAAGGCGTGGACGCTGTCGATCAGATGACTACGGTCGAGTCGGAAATTCCTGTGAATATTTCGGTTCCGGCCAACACGAAGCTGACGATGACCGCCCAGCAGGTAGTGACGACCGTGGCCTATACGTTCAACATCATGAGCACCTCCGGCTCTTCGTACAGCGTGGTTGTCAATACGCTCGTCCCGGCCAATTCGGTATCGGTCACGACCGACTTCACGCCCGGCGACACGCATACGGTTCCCGGCGGCGACGGTACGGGCGGCGGCGGAAGCAACTGATCGAGAACGACCGTAACCCGACTACGAACCCGATAGTTTCGACCGCATGATGATTGGGCCCGAATGGATCGTAAGGAGTGCCGTATCGATCGTTCTGCTCGGATGTATGTCCGTTGCATCGAAACTGTCGGCGCAGTCGACGCTGGGTGTCACCGGCTTGCTGAACAGTCCGTCGGCGGAAATGGCCGCCGACGGCACTGTCCGCGTCGGAGCCAATTTCCTCAACGACCGGTTGACGCCGGCTACCTTCGACTACCACACGTTCAATTACTATCTGAACGTAACGTTCTTGCCTTTTCTGGAAGTCGCGCTGACCTCGACGGCGTTCATGAACGAACGTCGCACGGCCTTCGTCAACGAGGACCGTTCGGTTTCGGTCCGCGTGCGGCTGCTCGGGGAACGCAGGGTGCGGCCCGCGATCGCGGTCGGCTCGAACGACCTCTTCACGTCGTCGGACGGCGGGCGGTTCTCGACCTCCGGCGGCGAGGGCAACCAGTATTTCGGCTCGACGTATGTCGCGCTCTCCAAGCATTTCGTCTTTTCGGGCCACCGCTTCGGAGTGCATCTGGCATATAACGTGTCGATGAACGACCGGTTTCGGATCGACAGTCCCGTCTCGGGCGGCGTCTCCTTCTCGCCTCGCTTCTGCAGGCAGATGAACTTGATCGCCGAGTATGACACGCGCTGTTTCAATCTCGGGGCCAATGCTTTGATAGCAAGGCATATTTTCGTTCAGGTGTTGCTTCAGAAACTCCGCTATCCGTCCTGCGGACTGTGTTTCGAGTTCGGGTTGTGGGGGGCCGGAAAAGCGGATCGGAACCGCAGGGGTCGTAGCTTAGCCGGAAAAGTTTCGGGCGGGTCGGCAAGCGAAGATCCTTTGAAAAAAGCAAAGTATTAAAAACCATTGACGAATATGAAAAACAATTGTACAATCAGCGTGAAATCTTTGATCGTCGCGCTTGTCATGATTTCGGGATCGTCCGCGGCCTTCGCGCAGCATCACCGGCCGAAGGAGAACCCGTTCAAATCATACGAAAATTCCTACCTGACCAACTGGTTCTTCGATAACTGGTACATCGGAGTAGGCGCCGGCGGACAGGTGTTCGAGGGACAGGACAATTCCCGAGGCGCATTCCGCAAGCGGATCACGTCGGCTTTCGAGGTCTACCTCGGCAAATGGTTCACTCCGGCCGTCGGTATGCGGTTCAAGATGTACGGAACCCGCCCGCACGGGTTCTCGTACTCGAACAGCCCGTATATCTACGGGATGCCGGACCGCAACGGCCTTTACCGTGAGAAGTTCAACATGTGGAACCTGCACGGCGACTTCATGGTGAACTTCTCGGCAGCCGTTTTCGGCTACAAAGAGAACCGCGTGTACGAGATTCTTCCCTATATAGGCATAGGCTTCGCTCATGCCTGGTACAAGAGCGCTCCGACACGCAACGACATGACGGCCAACTTCGGTATCGTACAGAAATTCTGCGTCTCGCCGGCTATCGACATCAATCTGGAAGTGTCTCAGATGCTTGTCAACGATGCGTTCGACGGCGTGGATGAAAACGGAATCATCGACGGCTCGTCCGTTATCAGCGTGGGTATCACGTACAAGTTCAAGAAGCGCGGATTCGACCGGGGCATTCCGGCCGCGGTCGCGTTTGACGCTCTGTTGGCGCAACAGGCCGATTACGACGCGCAGATAAGCCAGTACGTCGCCGAGCGCGACGCCGCGCTGGCAGCCGCCGCCGTAGCCGCCGAGCAGGCCGCGATCGCCGAGAGCACGGAGCCCGATACCGTTACGCGTACGGTCGTCCGCGCGCAGCCGCTGGCCGTATTCTTTACCATTGGCCAGACGAATATCACGGACAAGGAGATGGTGAATCTGAAGTACGCCGCTCAGGTGATCAAGGATTCCCCGGGCCATGTGTACAAGATTACCGGCTATGCCGATACGCAGACGGGTACTCCGCAGCGTAACGAGTACCTGAGCAACCAGCGCGCCCAGAATGTCTACGATGCGCTCGTGAACAAGTTCGGCGTCAGCCCGAAGAGCCTGAAGATCGTTCCCCGCAAGGGCCAAAGCGTGCCTTTCGACAACGCGGTGCTCGACCGGGTATCGATCGTCGAGTAGTCGTCGGTCCGAATCTTTTGCAAGCGGTTGTCCGGTTTCCGGACAACCGCTTTTTTACGCGCGGTCGGTAAGCCGGGTTTTCTCCGCCGCGCGCGGTGTTTCGCTGTACGGGTTCTGCGGTCGGTTTTTCCTGTTGATTGTCACAAAGCTTGCCGACATGACGATGAATATCAGTTCGAAGGCAAACAGTTTGACATAGTGGTTCTCATTCAGCATTCCGTGCGCCGACACGAATGATACGAGAAACGGTATAGCTCGATTAAAGTAATGGAATTTCATACAAAAGTACCGTCCGTAATTTATGTAGCTCCAATACTTATTGGATCGGGTATGCAGATTGATTTACCCGATACATCCAAAAATTCCCGGATGAGCCCGTCGGCCGGCATCCGGGAAATTTCAGTATTCAGCAGCGATATCTCAAAGTCACCCCGAAGTATTCAATCGGGATGAATGATATGCATTCTTTTACTTTAGGCTTTTCTTTCTTTTCTTCTTTTTCGTCTGTTTAGCACATCTACTATTCCTACGGCTATGGCGGAAGGTACTACGACATTCCAAAAGTTATACGGATTGTCCGTAAAAAATTTGAACAAAAAACTGACCAACGAGCCTGCGGCAATGGCCGTGATATATAGCGCGATATATGGGAAAGATTTCTTTGTTTTCATTTTGTCTTCTTATTATTTAATTAAGCCATTTGTCAATAGCTTCAGAGATTGACCCCGAAGCGCCATTGCTCAATCCTCCTACGACGGCCTCCGGCCAGCCTCTACGCTTCCTGCACCCGAACCTAATATTGCTCCTCCTATCGCTCCGGCAAGAGCATCTCTTGCATCAGCGGTAAGGCTGCCGATTACAATAGACAGATTTTTCATAAGAACATAATTTAAGTAAAACATTTGTGGACAAGATTTGTTAGCATAAATATATAAATAAACAGGAAATCGAACGAATAATATTTCGATTTTTTCCGGATAGATAGTGCGTGACGAGACGTCGTCTGATCGGAGAATTTTCGCCATAATTTTCCGATGCGATAAAATTGGGAGTAGAATCCCGGTCGCGGACTTTGTTACGACTGGTTTTATGACCGGCGAAAGTCGGGAGCGGCGGGCCCGTTCCTGCTCGCATGTTATGAAAAAACAGCTATCTTTGTCATTTGTCCGTGCCGTTGCAGCTGCGGAGATAGGTCATGGGGGATTTCTGTTCATACGTCGGTCAGGCGATCGATCTTTTCCGCTACGATCCGCGTAGCCCGATGCTTTTTTCGAGCGGCTTGTTCCTGTTCGTTTTTCTCGGGTTCTCGCTGATCTACGGCTTGCTGAAACGGCGTCTCACGCTGCGGATCGTCTATGTCACGCTGTTCTCGCTCTATTTCTACTACAAGACGAGCGGGCTGTTCTTCCTGCTGCTCGTCGGGCTGTCGCTGTCGGACTTCGCGATCGGAAGGCTGATGCACCGCTCCCGGCGTTCCGAAGCGCGAAAGAGCCTGCTCGTGCTGAGCCTGCTGATCAATCTGGGCCTGCTGTGCTATTTCAAGTATGCCGACCTGATCGTCTCGGCCGTAGCCGGGCTGATCGACCGGACGCTGACGCTGCCGGACATTTTCCTGCCCGTCGGCATCTCGTTCTTCACGTTCCAGTCGATGAGCTACGTGATCGACCTGTACCGCCGGCAGATCGAGCCCGTGCGGCGCTGGATCGACTACCTGTTCTACCTGTCGTTCTTTCCGCAGCTCGTGGCGGGTCCGATCGTCCGGGCCCGGGACTTTCTGCCGCAGATTTACCGGAATCCCGTTTTCGTTTCGCGCGACATGTTCGGACGCGGAGTCTTTCTGATCCTGTCGGGCCTGTTCAAGAAAGCGATCATCTCGGACTATATCAGCCTGAACTTCGTCGACCGGGTATTCGACAACCCCATGTTGTACAGCGGCTTCGAGAACCTGATGGGGGTTTACGGGTACGCCCTGCAGATTTACTGCGACTTCTCGGGATACTCCGATATGGCGATCGGGCTGGCCCTGCTGCTCGGGTTCCGGTTCCCGGTCAACTTCGATTCGCCCTACCAGTCGGCTACGATCACCGAGTTCTGGCGGCGCTGGCATATCTCGCTGTCGAGCTGGCTGAAGGACTACCTTTACATTTCGCTGGGCGGGAACCGCAAGGGGCGCGCGAGGACGTATGCGAACCTGATGCTGACGATGCTGCTGGGCGGGCTGTGGCACGGAGCGGCCGTCCGATTCATCCTGTGGGGGGCGCTGCACGGAGCCGCGCTGGCCGTTCATAAGGCGCTGATGCACGCTTTCCCCTCGGTGTTCAAAGCTTCCGGAGAGCAGATGAGGCCGTGGCGGCGGGTTTTGGGCGTGCTGGTCACGTTCCATGTGGTCTGTCTGGGCTGGATTCTGTTCCGGGCTCCGGACATGCAGACGGGCGAGCGGATTCTTTCGCAGATTTTTGGCCATTTCCAATGGAGACTGATTCCTCAGGTCGTTTCCGGCTACGGGGCCGTCATGGCCTTGATGGCTGCGGGCTACCTGCTGCATATGCTGCCGCGCCGGGCCGAGGCGTGGGGCGAGCGGACCGTCGCGGGCGCTCCGCTCGTTGTCAAGGCACTGATGCTGACCGTGCTGATATGGTGCGTCATGCAGATCAAATCCAGCGACATACAGCCGTTTATCTATTTCCAGT
>ERZ857882.4210-NODE-4210-length-12666-cov-2.646975_pt1 | contig 12666 bp, 10 predicted proteins | sample MGYA00519697_ERZ857882 | MGnify/ENA primary metagenome ERZ857882 (study PRJEB31778, sample SAMEA3449373) | human gut metagenome | biome: human gut; feature: human-associated habitat; material: faeces | place: United Kingdom | collected 2010/2012 ... | reverse complement strand
GAATTATTTCAAGTACTGTTTCTTAAAGGCTACCGGGATGGAGTTTCAAGAAAACCGTCTGGAAGATGATTTCTTGAAGATGAGCGACGTATTGTTACGCAGTTCATCCGCCACGTTCCTATACCGTGATTTCCAGTCACGCAATGTTATGGTAAAGGACGGAGAGCCTTGGTTTATTGATTTTCAAGGTGGACGAAAAGGCCCGGTTTATTACGACGTGGCTTCCTTCCTTTGGCAGGCGAAAGCGAAATATCCGGAGGATCTGAGGAATGAATTACTATCGGATTATATCACGGCCCTACGTAAATATATCCCGGTAGACGAGGCTTACTTCCATAGCCAGCTGCGCCATTTCGTCCTGTTTAGGACCTTGCAGGTATTGGGGGCTTATGGTTTCCGGGGATATTTCGAGAAAAAACCCCATTTCATCCAAAGCGTCCCGTTCGCAATCGAGAACCTGCGGCAGTTATTGAAGAATGACTATCCGGAATATCCCTATTTATGCTCCGTCCTTCGTGAGCTTACCGGGTTGAAACAATTCACGGACGATATCCAGAAACATATGCTGGAAGTAAAGGTCATGAGCTTCGCCTATAAAAAAGGAATCCCGAACGACCCTAGCGGGAACGGAGGTGGATTCGTATTCGATTGCCGTGCGATAAATAACCCCGGTAAATACGAGCGTTACAACCATTTCACCGGTTTGGATGAGCCAGTGATCCAGTTCTTGGAGGATGACGGGGAGATCACGAACTTCCTCGAGCATGTCTACCATATCGTAGACGCCTCGGTAAAACGATATATGGATCGTGGATTCACCAATTTGATGATTTGTTTCGGATGTACGGGAGGACAGCACCGTTCGGTCTATTCCGCACAGCATCTGGCGGAACATCTTAACACCAAGTTCGGAGTAAAAGTACATTTAGTACATAGAGAACAAAATATAGAACAACTCTTTAACCCTACATTATGAAAGCTATGATTTTCGCGGCCGGTACTGGTTCCAGACTGAAGCCGTTAACCGATCACACGCCAAAAGCGCTTATACCTATCGGGGGCAAACCGATGCTAGAACACGTCATACTGAAACTGAAATCCTCCGGTTTCGACCAGATCGTGATCAATATCCACCATTTAGGCAACCAGATCGTGGATTTTCTGGAGGCGAACAACAACTTCGGTGTCCGGATCGAAATCTCGGACGAGAGCGATTATCTGCTGGATACGGGAGGAGGAATCAAGAAGGCCACTTCTCTTTTATGCGGGAACGAGCCTTACTTGATACATAATGTCGATATCTTATCGAACGTGGATCTCAAGAAACTATACGATACCCATGTACAAACGAACCCGTTGGCTACCTTACTCGTCAGCCAGCGCAATACCTCACGTTATCTATTATTTAATAAGGAGAATAGACTGTGTGGTTGGCGTAATCATGAGACCGGCGAGGTAAAATCTTACTATCCCTATTTTGACCCGGATCAACACAACGAGTACGCCTTTAGCGGAATCCACGTACTCTCGCCCAAGATATTGGAGCTGATGGAAGAATGGACCGGAAAGTTCTCTATCATTAACTTCTATCTGGCTATTTGCGCCAAAACCGATATCAGGGCTTATATGGCGGATAACCTAAAACTATTGGATATCGGCAAGCCGGAAACCTTGGCCGCCGCCGAGGAATGGCTACGACAAAACATCTAACAAAATATTTCACACATGAAAAAAACTAGTTTTATCTACTTACTCTTGTTGATCGCGCTGGGCCTCAGCTCTTGCCAGCAAGAGAAGACTTTCAAGGTTCTTCAATTCAACATCTGGCAGGAAGGCGCTGTCGTAAAAGGAGGCTTTGACGCTATCGCTGACGAGATCGTAAGAAGTAACGCTGATTTCGTTACGTTAAGCGAGGTACGTAATTATCATCAGACCCGTTTTTGCGACCGGATCGTGGAAGCGTTGCAGCAAAGAGGACAAACGTACTATTCTTTCTACACCGAGGATTCCGGTCTGTTAAGCCGCTACCCGATCACAGATAGCACGACCGTCTATCCCTTGAACGATGACAGGGGTAGTATGTACAAGGCCATTACCCACATCGGCGATACCGAGGTAGCTCTTTACACCGCCCATCTGGATTATCGCAATTGCGCTTATTACGATGCCCGTGGATACGACGGAAATACATGGGACGAGGAACCTCCTGTCACCAATCTGGATACACTCCTATGGTTGAACGAACAATCTGTCCGTGACGACGCTATCGCTTGCTTCCTAAAAGAGGCGAAAAAGGATCGGGAAGCTGGACGGATCGTTATCCTCGGAGGGGACTTTAACGAGCCTTCCCATCTGGACTGGACCGAGGCGACCAAAGACATGAGAGACCACCAAGGATTGGTTGTTCCTTGGCACGTATCCGTCATGCTGGAGAAAGACGGCTTCAAAGATACGTACCGTGAGATCTTCCCGAACCCTGTAACTCATCCGGGACTTACCTGCCCGGCGGACTGTAAGGATATCGCTTTAGAGAAATTAGTTTGGTCGCCGAAAGCGGACGATAGAGATCGCATCGATTTCATCCATTACGCTCCATTCGAGGGATTAACGCTTACAGATGTATGTATCATCGGTCCGAAAGGTGACATCCTCCGTGGGCAAAGAGAGACGGAAGAGACCTCCGACCCAATCATGACTCCCCTTGGAATCTGGCCTACCGACCACAAAGCGGTTCTTGCCACTTTCCACTTGAAATAAAAAATGGATTCGCGAGCCCCGTCTTACCAAATCCACAAACAACTATCTTCTCTTGAAACGCTATCTTTTTATGGTTTCAATACCACGCCAAGACTTTTCTTCCCATCCATCTTAATCGTAATCGGAGCATCAAAACGTACATGACGAAGATATTCCGTCTCCTCTACGGCAGGTTGCGCATTCAAGAACGCCTCATCGAACCAACCATCTCCCTTAAATGGATTAACCGTAAAATAGCCCACTCCGAACGAAGTCAGGTTCTGGAAGAAATGGGTACCTTGACTCGGGTCTACCCGATAATTCTCCAATCCGCACTCCACGATCACCCGTGCGTTACTGATATGCGGCCATTTCACCGGAATACCCAACCAAGAGTCGCTGCTCCCCCATCGGCCGGGGCCGACTAATACGTATCCTTTCTCCTGATCGGTGAACGAACGGTTCATCTTCTCGATCTCATAAGCGATCAACTGATTATTGGATGAATTAAAAGCGCCCGTCTTCACATAGATAATATCCTGTACGTCGCCAACGATACCATGCCCCAAAACACTGGTAGAAGAAAGGATGGTTTCCTCGTTCTTCACCAAGCTCAGATCCTCGTCCATAATCTCTTTATTATCTACGATCGGACGGATTTGCAACAGATAGAAAGTCGCCCTTGTATGATCCGACGGGTCCATGTTGACAGCGAACTCAATCTCTACCGGACGGCCCATTTCCTGCTGCCCGATCCGTAAGATCTGATCCAACGTATCCGCCAGCGGGAATACGTCATGCTGTAGGATATTCACGAAAGAAAGGATCTTACGACCGCCCGGATAATAACCGTCACGGATAATCTGATCGTACGGATCGTATGTAGAGACAATATATTTCAAGGAACCTTCAGCGTCAGCGTCCTTCAAACCCAGCTTCACCAAGTTAAAGGCATCATCCACCGAGAAAGCCTCCGCCATATTCTTCAAATCCAAGGCATAGAAACGAGTCTGCGTTTCCCTAAGAGCGAAATCCATCGTACTCATCTGCAAGATGCTATGGGGATGTCGGGGAGAGAAACGCAAGGTTTGCCCGCCATCGACGATATACTTACCCAATCCCAAGGCGATATTCGCGATCCCATCTTCCGCCTTCTCGTTACCGATCGGATAGAAATTCAAGGAACGGGCCACGCCCGACATCGTCGGATAGAAATGATCATTATAACGGGAGCCCACCACTTCTTGCAAGACGATAGCCATCTTCTCCTGATCGATCAAGTTCGAGGTAGCCGTCATATACGCCTTACTATCCTTATAAAAGACAGAGGCATACACCGCCTTGATAGCGTCGCTCACCGTACGGAGCATATCGTATTTCTCCTCGATCTTAGGTACCATATACGTAGAATAGATCCCGGCGAAAGGTTGATAATGCGAATCTTCCAGCAGGCTGGAGGAACGCACGGCGATCGGGCTTTTCACCACATCGAAGAAAGCCATCAAGTCCTCGATTAAACGGGAGGGCAAGCTGGCCCGCAAGAAATACCGGAGGATCGTCTCGTCGTCCGCATCGCCCAGCGCTACCGGATACAACTCGTTCGTCTCCATGAACTCGTCGAAGATATCGGTACAGATCACGACCGTCTTCGGGATATTCACGGCAAAATTATCACTCTCCAGCTTAGGGTATCGCTTCACCATCGCACCGATAAAGGCAAGACCTCTACCCTTACCTCCCAGCGAACCGTCACCGATACGGGCAAAATTACTATACTCATCAAAACGATCCTTCTGATAAACCGCCACGACACCCGTGTTCTTCATCCGGCGATATTGCACGATCAAGTCGAAAATCAACTTGCGCGCCTCATCCATATCCTTGTAGTCGCTCACATCCACACGCTTCAACACCTCTGCCGGCGGAAACATGGCACGGGAATAAAAGAAACGGGAGAAATGATTCCGGGAGAGATGGTAAACCAACGAATCGTCGGGAATCTGGAAGACTTTCTTTTGAAGGTCTTTCAAATCCTTGATGCGCATGATCTCCTCTTTCGTATGCGGATTCAGGATCACGAAATCGCCGAAGCCGAAACGCTGCATGATCTTCTTTTTCAAATCCTGCGGGTAACTCTTGGAATTCTTATCGATAAACGAGGCGTTCAGTTCCTTCGCGTACACATGGTTGCTGGCCTCCGAAGATTCCAGCACGAAAGGAATGATCAAACCCGTTTTCCGTACATACTGTCCGAACTTATAACCGGCATACGGATCTTTCACGCCATTGTGCATAAAACTCATATCCGAGATAATACCCAACATATTATCCCGATACTGATCAAAAATACGTACCGCCTCCTCGTAATTCCGGGCCAATTTGATCTTCGGACGACCCCGCATACGCAACGTACGCTGGTGATCGTTCAACGCCTCCTTCGCGAACATTTGGCTCTGCTCCAGCACGAACTTATATAAATGAGGCAAAGCGGACGAATAGAAACGAATGGAATCCTCCACCAACAAGATGATCTGTACGCCCACGCTGGCCGTATCGTCCGGAGCGTTCATCTTATCCTCGATCAACTTGATAATCGCCAGTAACAACTCCGAGTTACCCAACCAGCTGAACACATAATCGATAGCGCTCAGATCCTCGTTGGCGATCCGCTTAGACACCTCTTTCGAGAAAGGAGTCAATACAACGATCGGGATATTCGGATAATGCACCTTTATCTCGCTCGCCGCAGCGAATATATCCCGGTTATCCATATTCGGCATGCAAATGATCAATTCGAAGTTCCGGTTCTTCAACTCATTCAAAGCCTCCTCCTCGGTAGTCACCTGCGTAAACCGTGGTGGGTAACGGAGGCTTAAGGAAGTATATTCGTTAAATATCTGCTCATCTACACGCCCGTCATCTTCCAGCATGAAGGAATCATATTTCGTAGCGATAAGCAATACATTATATATACGCTTATTCATTAGATTGGCAAACGGGGTGTCTCTGAACACCAAGTCTTTTAAGTTCGGTATACCGCTCATAATAGATTCTGATAGAATTATTCGAGTCAAATGTAAGGAAAAATAATAACTATTGAAACATGAAAGTACGCATTCTGACTCTAACTGAAGATTTTTAGGTTTTCACTGATAAAAAGTAAGCGAAACTCTTGGTCATTCCAAAGAATTACCTACATTTGCCAACAGAATGTTATCCTTTTAAAGAATATAAATGCTATGAAGACTGAAGTTATTTTATCAGCGCTAGAGGCAAAACATCCGGGAGAAAAGGAGTATTTGCAAGCAGTAAAAGAAGTGCTTTTATCAATTGAGGAAGTGTACAACCAACATCCGGAATTTGAGAAAGCGAAAATCATTGAACGCCTAGTTGAGCCGGAACGTATTTTCACTTTCCGTGTGCCTTGGGTAGATGATAAAGGTGAGATACAAGTTAACTTGGGATACCGTGTTCAGTTCAACAACGCAATCGGCCCGTACAAGGGAGGCATCCGTTTCCACCCGTCCGTTAACTTGTCTATCTTGAAATTCTTAGGATTCGAGCAAACATTTAAAAACGCTTTGACAACCCTTCCGATGGGTGGTGGCAAAGGTGGTTCCGATTTCGCTCCGAGAGGAAAGAGCGATGCCGAGATCATGCGTTTCTGCCAAGCGTTTATTCTTGAATTATGGCGTAATCTTGGTCCGGACAGGGATGTTCCGGCTGGCGATATAGGCGTAGGTGGCCGTGAGGTTGGTTATATGTACGGTATGTACAAGAAATTGGCTCGCGAGAACACAGGTACGTTCACGGGTAAGGGCATGGAGTTCGGAGGTTCTATCCTTCGTCCGGAAGCTACCGGCTTCGGCGCTCTTTATTTCGTACATCAAATGTTGGAGACTCACGGAATCGATATCAAGGACAAGACGGTCGCCATCTCCGGTTTCGGCAACGTGGCTTGGGGTGCCGCTACAAAGGCAACCGAGTTGGGCGCTAAAGTGGTTACTATCTCCGGTCCTGACGGATATATCTATGATCCGGCGGGTATCTCCGGCGAGAAGATCGACTATATGTTGGAATTGCGTAATTCCGGAAATGATATCGTAGCTCCTTACGCAGACGAATTCCCGGGCTCTACCTTCTATCCCGGCAAGAAACCTTGGGAACAAAAAGTAGATATAGCCTTGCCATGCGCTACCCAGAATGAGTTGAACGAGGCTGACGCTCGTAAGTTGATCGAGAACAAGACTTTGTGCGTAGCTGAGGTTTCTAACATGGGTTGTACGGCTGAGGCTGTAGACTTGTTCATCGAGCATAAGCAATTATTCGCTCCGGGTAAGGCTGTCAACGCCGGTGGTGTGGCTACTTCCGGATTGGAGATGACCCAGAACGCTATGCATATCTCATGGACTGCCGCCGAGGTAGACGCTAAATTACATCAGATCATGAGCGCAATCCACGAACAATGCGTAGCTCACGGTAAAGATGGCGAATATATCAATTATGTAAAAGGCGCAAATATCGCAGGCTTCATGAAAGTAGCGAAAGCTATGATGGCTCAAGGTATCGTATAAGAATAAGGTCAGTTTAGGCTAAATAAAAACATAGTTATGAATTCTTTGAACCTTAGTTATGGTTTGAGAATTTCATAACTATGTTTTTTAAGCTCATATCAGCGGACTTTCCCGGGGTTCTTAGCGATAAAATCCTTCCATCCCGTATACTTCTTTTCCGAGATCGGATTATTGGTTTGGAAATAATGACAAACAGCCGCCGCCAACCCATCCGTAGCGTCCAATTGCGGAAGCATAGACTCATCCGGTATCTTCAGATAGCGTTGTAGCATGCCGGCCACTTGTTCTTTCGCCGCATTTCCATTCCCCGTGATCGAGAGCTTGATTTTTAGAGGGGCGTACTCGAAGATCGGGATATCCCGCTCCAAGGCCGCCGCCATCGCTACTCCTTGTGCCCTTCCGAGTTTCAACATACTCTGTACGTTCTTCCCGAAGAAAGGCGCCTCGATAGCCAACTCATCCGGATGGTATTGATCGATCAAGGCCAAGACCCGTTCGAATATCTTACGCAGACGGAGATAATGATCCTCATATTTATTCAATTGCAGGATTCCCATAGCTTCCAGCTTCGGTTTATTCCCCTCGATCTTCAAGATTCCGTATCCCATCACGATCGTACCGGGGTCTATGCCTAATATAATACGGTCCTTGATCATTTAGGTAGCTCTATATCTTCCAACAGGGTAGAGAATCCTGCGATTTTCTCTTTATAACGTCCTATCAAATCTTGCTGCAAGGCTCCGCCTTCCTTACGCACCCACTCATTCAACGAATCGATATCCCTCGTATGAAACTGTACGGAAAAACTTTCACCTTCCTCATTCCGCGAATCCAAGATCCGTCTCAAATAAGGACTATAAAGGATACCGCTCTCGGAGGCTTTCGGTATATAACTATTCTTCAAATATTCCAGACACTCATCCACGATATCCTTATGGATATGAAAAGTCGTATTATAAACTATCATCTTCTTTCCTTTCTCTTGAAATTTCTTATACAAAGATAGCGCATATATCAAGAAAAGCCTTATATTTGCACATGAATTAACAAGACGGGGCATTAGCTCATCTGGCTAGAGCGACAGACTGGCAGTCTGTAGGTGATCGGTTCGAGTCCGATATGCTCCACTGTTTAACATATATCAAACATTTAGGGAATACCCATTGCTGGATATTCCCTTTTGTTATTTTATGCCTACTCAATCAGATTTTCCATCCTTACGCAATGAGAGAGGATACATATAAGGTTCAACAATGTTTGGGCGACATGAATATGGCAAATGTTTTTGGATTCGCAATGTATAACTTGATATTTATACCCCATCTTCCGAATCATTTAAAGAAGTAGCTTCAGAGGCTTAATCTTAATATCTTCCCATGAGTTGTTATCAAACTTTTTCTGAAGTCCTTTATGTTTCTGCAGTAGAATTATGCTAATCATAGCTGCAAATAGGATACAGATTAGGTGTTTCATGTCTTATTTAATAAGCAAATTCTAATTCTGGCTCATTAATAAAATCATCTATATATCTAAAGGATTGGGGGGCTACAAATGAATCCCACTTTTCGTAAGGATCAATAGGTTTTTCATAGGGTAACAATGTTCCAACCTTTATCGCATATGCCTGATGCTTTCCTGTAAAATAATCGTCAAAGAACCTTTTTGTTATGCCAGAGAACTTTCTGGTTTTCCTCCAAATCGACTGAGGTCATCCACCAAAACCTCTTCAATGGTAAACTCGCCCACTATTTTACCAACAGGCATAGTAGAATAGACTATTACAGAAGTAACCTTCTTGTTTGTAAAAATAGCCTTCCTATATTCAAATTTCTTTCTTCCGGAGAATATCTCTTCCACAAACTCCGGCTTAATCGACAACAATATTTTCATTTACGTTTCCTCCTTTTAATACATTTTGAAATTAATCGTCAGTCAACGGAATAAACCCCCAATACGTGTCAAGTGCAATACCAATTCCATATTTGCTTTTTAAATCATCATTGATAACACGTTTACCTAATGCAGCATTATATGTCATCTTTATAACATATAACTGCTTAGGCCTATTTGTTTTAGGATCTACTTGTTCCCAGATTTCCTTCAACTCCTTTTCCGCAAAGATACTATAAGCCGAGCTATATTTCGTGAACTCCTCCACGTTTTTAAAACTACGTCTTGTTTTTATCTCTTGAACTTCACACACCGATGTAACAACACTCCTGTATTTTGCCGGACCTTTTCCATCACTCGTCCGGTATATAAGTAACAAATCTTTAGGCTTCAGATTAGCACATCCATACATATAACATATATAGATTTTATGAATGCTGTTAGTTGGCGCTATATCTTGAACGACATCATAGCTTTCATTATTTAATATCGAATCCGGAAATAAACGAGTATGATATTTTGGATAGATGGATAGTAAATACTTTTTGCAGCCTGCTTTTTTGATAAGCGGATAATCAAGTAAAACATTGCCTGTATATAATTTCATATCCTTGACGTAAACTTGTTCGGTTCCATTTTGAGTTATTTTCGTTGCCTTGGGAATAAAACCATATCTAGATATTAAAGAAATTAGTCCAGTATGTTTTGAGAACACTGTTAAATACACTTCTTCCGCATTTTCTGCAACCGCATAATCCATTATTTTCTTTATGAAGCGCTCTCCATATTTCGTACCATGAGCATCTACCTTAAATGTTCCTGCCTTTATTCTTCGCTTAGCAGATAGCACAGGAACAACATCATTAATCTCCCCATCTTCAACTTTAACGTAGAGAAAGCCAACCATCTTATTCGTGGATTTATCTATTTCAATATAAGCTTTTGAGCCATCAGTTTGCTTTTTCTTAAACCATGTTTCGAACTCTTTGTAATCAGCTTTTAGTGAGTCAAAAAAAGAATTGTCTAAATCAATTCCAGAGAAAGGTTTATAGTCCATGATATAAATTAGCGAACCCTCTCATATCGTGTGCCCACCGATTGTTAATATCGGAACCCGATCTACGGATTACACTATAAAAGAGAGCTCAATAAGGTTCAACAATGTTTAGGCGATGTGAATATGGCAAAAGTTTTTGAATTAGCAATGCGTAACTTGATATTTATTACCAACCTTCTGGCAGGTCATTCAAAGGAACAGCTTCAGAAGCGGCAATTTTAAAGCCTAATAAATATGCCTTTCGCATATTCTTCTGACTTAATCTTAAGTCGTTCCAAACTTTATTATTGGCACTTGCATTAAGATTTAACAGATAGAGCACTAGATTGAAGCCTAGCTCTTGTTTCACCCACTCTTTCAGGAAAATCAGTTAATACATGCACCGTTCGAGATTCTATCAATTCACCTAATTGACTATCAAAATCACCAATATAATGCCGTCTACCATATTCAATATTCCAACGCCATTCAACACCCTTAACTAGACGTTCGGCTTTTGCTTCCAGCTCACTTGCATGCATCTTCAGCCGGAAATATATGTTCAGTAAACTTGCAGCTACATCCAGTTGATCATACTGATCATCCTCTATCAGCCGATCCGCATCCTTTATCAGTCGATCTGCATCTGCTCTCAGTTCATCTGCATCAGCACAAACTTTCTTGAAAAGATCTGATGGATCGCTTTTATCTAGACAAGTTTTAAATAAAGGTAAATAGCAATCGATATCCTTTCTTGAAAATTCCAGACATTGAACTTTTCCCTCCGGATTAAATAAAGGCATCTCTGCTGGTAATACATAAGTTCTAATATAATCAGGAGAAGACAGTAAAGGATCCTCCTTACTTCGAAGGGCGAGAGATTCTCTATATTCATCTATATCCCAAACCATTGTTTCCCGACCTTGAACACTAGGCAACAAAATCCGATTATGAGTTATATCAATTAAGCTAGAAGGTACAACCTTAGATCTATCTTCATCTATAGCTCCCACTGCCTGCTCCAGAGGAGATTTACCCAAACCAACGAGCATTCCTCCCATCCTTGTTTTTTGGACTCTAGTTTCAGCAAACCGTAGAATATCCTGTGGAGTTCCATTAAACATTATTATCTCAAGACATGCGGCATTTGGATTAGTTTTCTTAAAATGATTAACAGCTCTAGCTGTGGCAGCAACCAAATCTCTTTCCTTTTCCATTCCTTTCATTTCGATTTCAAACCTAAAAGCTTTTCCACAAAAATGAGCATATTCAACAGCCACAGGAAGTACCATTGATAGCAAATCTGTTAGACATAAAAAAGCCGTTGATAGGTCATTCCTTCCACCTTTAGGATCACTTCTACTAGTCTTAATCAAATCTCTAGAACTCATATCTCTTATTGACATTCTCTTCTTTCCAAATAAATCACGACGTACGGCTGTCATTTGGTCATAAATATTACTATCGTGACTTATTATAGGTAGACCATCTTGTGACAAAAAAACATCGCATTCTATGCCATCAATACCTTCTGGATTAGATTGACTAGCGGCATTTTGTAATGCCATATCAAATGCTAATGGCGAATTTTCAATGGGGCGCTGTCTTGCGGGATCATCATCTCGAATCAATCCTCCAAATGAACGGTTCGTAGCTCCCATACCACGATGCGCTATAATAGATAACCGATCACGTAGAGCCATTTGTAAGCGTAATGTTCTTAGCCTAGATAAAACACCAATATCAGCAGATTCTGGGTAATTCAGCCAATAGCTTAGAGGGGCCATAATAACAACCATGTCATATTGCATCGGATATATTGGTCCTAGTATAGCAGCATCAATAGAAGCACACATTAACCCTGTCAAGCTCCCCTGCAATGTTCCATCTATTTTCTCTCCTTGATTAATCTGAGCAATCACAGTAAAAAGACTCTGTCTCACTGGCCCTATTGGAGGATAAACATCCGGATTTAAAGCTCCGCATATTCGATTAAGTTTTCGATTTTGTTTTACATTTATATGAGCCTTATCTACTTGATGTCCGAGGGCACCCTCTGTTACTTTTGAGTCTTCTTTATCAGGGGTTACGGTATCTCCCTTCCCTAACTGCGCTACTCTCATCGAAAAATTGGGTTGTTTCGATCTTTGTAAAAATTCTTCTATACCCACACATTTATTTATTTTTCGTGAAGGAGGAATAACTCTTGAAACAGAAGGCTGTTGTGTATAGTTTTGCATAAAGGTTATTTTTAAGGGAAACTACAATATATTATTAATCCTAGCCCAATAAATTCAATGCCAATTGTAATTGGCTTACAACACCAAGCAAATAATATTTGGCGATATAAAAATGAGGAAACTTTACGAGAAAAACAAGAAAGCCCCACTTTAAAATAAAGCAGGGCCAAAATTATTGCCAAACAACCGT
>ERZ857882.4204-NODE-4204-length-12677-cov-5.507368_pt1 | contig 12677 bp, 10 predicted proteins | sample MGYA00519697_ERZ857882 | MGnify/ENA primary metagenome ERZ857882 (study PRJEB31778, sample SAMEA3449373) | human gut metagenome | biome: human gut; feature: human-associated habitat; material: faeces | place: United Kingdom | collected 2010/2012 ... | reverse complement strand
CGCCAACCTGAAGTAAGGAGGAAGCGACAATGAGCAAGCTGAACGAGTTATTTGCAAAAGAGCTGCATGTGGTCAACTTCGGCATCGAGTCCTTCTATCAGGATCTCGTGAGCCAAAAGCAGCCCGCAGTGCATGTGGATTGGAAGCCCGTTGCGGGCGGCGACAAGGTCGCGGCCGGCAATCTGCGCAAGCTGAAGAATCCTGAACTCGCCGCCAAGATTGAGGAGGCGAATAAGGAGGCGCTCCGCCGCATCCTCGCCGCACAGCCGACGCTGATCGGCCTTGGCATCGCCGGAGAAGTGATCCCCGGCATGACCAAAAAGACCATTCTCCATGCCGGCCCGCCGGTCACTTGGGAGCGCATGAGCGGTCCGCAGAAGGGCGCGGTCATGGGCGGCCTGATCTATGAAGGACTTGCCAAGGATCTGGGCGAAGCAGAGAAGCTCGCGGCGTCCGGCGAGATCAAGTTCGACCCCTGCCATATGCACAGCGCCGTTGGCCCGATGGCCGGCGTTGTAACCGCGTCCATGCCGGTGTGGATTCTGGAGAACAAGACCTTTGGCAACCGCGCATACTGCACGATCAACGAGGGCCTCGGCAAGGTGCTTCGCTTCGGCGCGTGTGACGACGAGGTTCTGACCCGCCTGCGCTGGATGGAGAAGGAGCTCTACCCGGTGCTCAAGGCCGCCGTCGAGTTCAAGGGCGAGATCGACATCAAAGTGTTGATTGCGAAGCTGCTGCAGATGGGCGATGAGGCGCACAACCGCAATGAGGCCGGCACCTCCCTGCTCATCCGTGAGCTGGTTCCCGGCATCATGCAGGCCGACTTCCCCGAAGAGCAGAAGCTTGCCGCTTACAATTTCATCAACGGCAACAACCACACGTTCCTGAACATCTCCATGCCTGCCTGTAAGTGCACGATGGATCCGATCTTCGGCATCGAGTACAGCACGGTGGTTGCCACCATGTGCCGCAACGGCACGGACTTCGGCATCCGCATCGCGGGCCTCGGTCCCGACAAGTGGTTCACCGGTCCGGCGGAAATGGTCAAGGGCCTGTACTTCCCGGGCTTCGACGAGTGCGATGCGGCGCCGGATCTCGGCGACTCCTGCATCACCGAGACTACGGGCATCGGCGGCTTCTGCATGGCGGCCGCTCCTGCCATCGTGCAGTTCGTCGGCGGTCAGGTCAGCGACGCGCTGAACTACTCCAAGCAGATGTACGAGATCACCGTGGGCGAGGGCCAGGCGTACAAGATCCCGGCGCTCGACTTCCGCGGCAGCGCAACGGGCATCGATATGCTGAAGGTGATTGAGACGGGCATTCGGCCGATCATCAACACCGGCATCGCGCACAAGGATCCCGGCGTGGGTCAGGTCGGCGCGGGCATCGTGAATCCGCCGGAGGAGTGCTTCAAGAAGGCGCTCGCCGCCTGCGCGGAAGCCTGGGCATAAGCCGAGGGACTTTTCCACACCAAACTTGCCGTAAAGCGGAGCAAGTCTCCGCTTTACGAATCCGGTAACCCGTGATATACTTACTTTAATAAGTACGTCACAGCTTACATAGACATCCCTTATCACCCATAATCATTGAAGGAGGTTACACTCATGAGCAAATGGTCTGACATCAAGATGTATGATCTTTCTATCCCGATTGGCATCAATACCCCGCCGTGGCCGACCTACGAGCCGCTGCAGATGAAGTTCTTCAAGCGCCTTGCGCCGAACGGTGCCAACGGCCAGCTGATGACGCATTCCAACCATGTCGGTACCCATCTGGACGGCCCGCTGCATTTCGATACCGCCGGCCGTGACATGGCTTCGCTGGAACTGACCAAGCTCTGCCATCCCGGCGTAATCGTGGATCTGTCCGATGAGTTCGGCGAGGACGATTTCGGCATCTACACGGCCGCCGATATCGAGAAGCGCGTCGAGGTCAAGAAGGGCGATATTCTGATCATCAACACCGGTTATCATAAGTATGGCTGGGACGTCCCCGGCACGGCCGATGAAAAGCGCTATATGCTCCGCCACCCCGGCCCGTCGCTGGATTTTGTCAAGTGGGTTCGTGAAAAGGAAATCCGTTGGATCGGCGTCGACTGCGGCAGCGCAGACCATCCGATGAATACGAAGATCCGCGACTGGGAGCCCATGGAAGCCGCAAAGTGCGACAAGAAGTTCCAGGAGCGCTATGGCAAGTCGCTGAACGAAATCTATCCGTGGCCGGATCACTATCAGGCCATGCATATCGAGCTGTTCTGCCAGCCGTATGAAGCGATCCATGCCGAGTGCCTCGGCGGCCAGATCGATGAACTGTCCAACAAGCGCGTCGTGATCGGCTGCTTCCCGTGGAAGCTGGTCGAGGGCGAGAGCTGCATTTCCCGTATTGTGGCCTTCGATGGCTTCGATGATGTCTAATATCCGTTTGCGCAGACGGCCGAACATTCGGCCGCCTGCGCGCATATTGTCCCCGGACCGGTCGGCGGGGGCTGCCGGATTCGGAAGGTTGCGAGCGTGCTGACGCTTTGAACATGCCTTATTCTTAGAAACAGGAGCGTGCATGGAAAACAACTGGGTAGGGATGCTGATCGTCGCGGTTGTCGCATTCAGTATTTTGGGCATTTCGGCCTACCGCAAGCGGCGGATCGATCCGCAGCTTGAAACGTTTGCACAGGCCTATTGCGAGGCGGCGGATCATGTTCTCGGCGGACCGCATCGCATGGAGGGTGCATGGTTTGCCACGGAGACGACGGCCGACGGGCTGCTGCGCCTTGCACCGCTGGATCAGCAGCCGGAAGCGCTGCGGCAGTTGTTGCAGCAGGGGGTCGACGATTATGTCATGGAGCGGCTGCGGGTCATGCACGCAGCGCGCTGCAAGGCACAGGAAACGCTTTCCGGGATCAATTTTTTCAGCAAGCGCATCAATCCCATCGTCAATACCACCTATGACCAAATCAATGAGTTTTTGACCCTCGTCCTGCACCCCGATGTGGTTTTTGATCAAAAGAATTTGGATCAATTCCACTACTTTTTGCATCAACAAGGTCATATCAGGAATGTTGCGCTCGGTTCGGTTCTGCCGGAACATGCGAAACAAAAGATTGCCTGTTGATCCCCCCATGTTAACGCCCGCTGCGATGCGGGCCATTGTTGTTTTTTGACGTTATTCTTGGCAACATATAACGGACTCTGCCTGGACTGGCAACAGAAACCATTCGTATTCCGCCGCGCCGGTGAGGAGGATACCGGCGGGGATGTTACCCGAAACAGACAAAAATCGTTGAGAACTTGGAGGATTGCAACATGAGAGAGTTTGTCTACCTGCGCCCCGGTTCGATTGCCGAAGCAATCTCCATGCGATGCGAGCATGCGGGATGCTCCGTGCTGTTCAATGGCGGTACCGATATCGTCATCCAACTGCGCGACCGGCTCATCAAACCGGACTATGTGATCGATATCAAGCATATCGATGGCCTGAGGACGATCACGTTCAGCAAAGAAGAGGGTCTGTTCATCGGCGCATGCGCTACCATGAACGAGATTGGCGGCAACGAGTATGTGAAAACGCACTATCCGTTCCTGGCGGAAGCGGCGCTCTCCGTTGGCAGCAAGCAGGTACGCAACCGCGCCACCTGCGTTGGCAACATCGTCAACGCCTCGCCGCTTTGCGATACCGGCACACCGCTGTATGTAACCGACGCATCGCTCTGCATCAGCGGCAAGGACGGCGACCGTGAGGTTCCGATCCGCGAGTTTATCACGTTTGTCCGCCGTACCGTGCTCAAGCCGGATGAGATCGTCACGGGCATCAAGGTGCCCTATGTCGAGGGCCTGAAGGGTATTTTTACCAAGGTTGCGCGCCGCAGAGAGGTCGACCTTTCCACCATTTGCGGCACGGTTGCCCGCTTGGGCGACAGCTACCGCCTCGCGTTCGGCGCGGTTGCGCCCACGCCGGTGCGCATGCCCAAGACGGAAGCGCTGCTCGAGGGCAAAACGCTTACGCCCGAGCTGATTGAAGAGGCAGCCAAGCTGGCCCGCACAGAGGTTTCCCCGATCGATGACGTGCGCGCATCCAAGGAATATCGTCTGGATGTGGTCGAGGTCATCGTCAGAAGAAGCCTCACACAACTGGCGTAAGGGGGGACGAAGCGATGAAATACAAGGTGAATTTCTTCCTGAATGAGGAGCCGATGGAACTGTACGTCGATGCAAACCGGACGATGCTCAACGTCCTGCGCGACGAGCTGTGCTATACCGGCACCAAAGAGGGGTGCGGCGCAGGCGAATGCGGTGCGTGTACGGTCATTGTGGACGGCCTGCCGATCAATGCATGCCTCGTGCTGGCGCCGGAGATGGACGGCATGCACATTACCACCGTGGAAGGCCTGAGCAAGGACGGCGAGCTTTCCCCCTTGCAAAAGGCGTTTGTGGAGCATGCGGCGCTCCAGTGCGGCTTCTGCACGCCGGGCTTCATCATGTCCGGTACGGCGCTGCTGATGGAGAACCCGCAGCCCAACCGTGAAGAGATCGTGCGGGCGATTTCCGGCAATCTGTGCCGCTGCACGGGCTATGCACGCATCATTGAGGCGATTGAGGATGTCGCCGCGCAGAACGCCAGACAGGGAGGTGCTGAATAATGGAAGAACAACTCAAGCATGTTGGCGTAGCGTATGAACGCAGCGACGGCGTCAAGAAGGTGACCGGCGCCGCCGAATATGTCAATGATATCCGCCTCGGCCGGATGCTGTATGCGGATGTGGTGCGCAGCCCCTATGCGCATGCAAAGGTGCTCTCCGTCGATCTGACGGAGGCGAAAAAGCTGCCGGGCGTCAAGGTCGTCATCGACGGTACCGACTATAAAAAGCGCGTCGGATTGTATCTGGAGGATCGCTTCTTCATGATCAAGCCCGGCGACACCGCCAAATACATGGGCGATCCGGTCGCGGCCGTTGCGGCCGATACGCCGGAGATCGCGCGGCAGGCGTGCGACCTGATCAAGGTGGAGTATGAACCGTTGCCGGTCGTTGGCAATGTGCTCGACGGCATGAAGCCGGACGCCCCGATCATCCATCCGGAGCTGGGCAGCTACAAGGTCGCGCCGATCTTCTACCCGGAGCCGGGTACGAACATTTCGCATCACTATGTGCTCAGAAAGGGCGATTGCGACAAGGCGTTTGAAGAGGCCGACGCTGTGTTTGAGCATGAGTTCTACATACCGCATGTGCAGCATGTGCCGCTCGAGCCGCATGTGGCCATGGCTAAGCTAGATCCGGACGGCAAGCTGACCGTGTGGGCGAGCTGCCAGTCGCCGTATGCCGTGCGGCAGACGCTCTCCGTTGCGTTCGACATGCCGCTCAACAAGATCCGCGTCATCTCGCCCGCAGTGGGCGGCGGCTTTGGCGCCAAAGCGGGTACGACGCTCGAGGGCATCGTCATCGGTCTGGCACGGCATTGCCCGGGCCGCCCGATCAAGCTGACCTACAGCCGCGAGGATGAGTTTGTCAACTCCTATGTCCGTCAGGGCATGTTCGCGCGCATCAAGACCGCCATGCGCAAGGATGGCCGGATTCTTGGCGTGAAGAACGAGTACTTCTGGGATGGCGGCGCTTACACCGAGTATGGCGTCAACATCACGAAGGCGGGCGGATGGGCGTCCGCTGGCCCGTACGATATCGACAATGTGTGGACCGACAGCTACTGCGTCTATACCAACAATCCGGTCGGCGGGCCGTACCGCGGTTTTGGCATGTGCGAGATTCACTTCGCGATCGAGCAGAACATCGATATGGTCGCCAAGAAGATGGGCATCTCCGAGGTGGAGATCCGCCGTATCAACGGCCTGCGTCCGGGCGGGCACACCGGCATGGGCGAGAAGATGGACGTCGCGGGCTATCAGGAGTGCTTGGAGACGGTCGTGAAGGACATGGATTTCGACACGCCCTCGGAGCAGCCCAAGGATCCGCACAAGGTGCGCGCCAAGGGCATCGCGGCCGGCTGGAAATCGCCGTCCATGCCGACCAACGCGGGCAGCGCGGCCATCATCCGCATGAACGAGGACGGCACGTTCTTCCTGATGAGCAGCGGCATGGAGATCGGTCAGGGCGCTGCCACCGTGCTGCCGCAGATCGCGGCCGAGGTGCTCTCCGTGGAGCCGAGCAAGATCACGTTCTGCTCCGGCGATACGGATCACACGCCGTATGAGTGGCAGACCGTTGCCAGCCGCACGACCTACTGCGCGGGCAACGCGGTGAAGCTCGCCGCGGAGGATCTGCGCGATAAGGTGCTCGACCTTGCCCAGATCAAGATGGGCGCTGTCAAGCGCGACCTCAAGTTTGAGGACGGGTATGTCGTGCACAGGATCTATCCGGAGCGCCGCGTGCCGATCAGCGAGTTTGCGCTGGGCGTCTCGTTCCCGGATGGCTCCGGCTACGGCGGCCCGGCCATCGGCGTGGGCACGTTTACGCTGGAGAACAATATCAATACCGATAAGAAGACCGGCGTCGCCAAGCACCACCCGGCCGCATTTTGGACGATGGGCGTCAATGGCGCGGAGGTCGAGGTCGATACCGAAACCGGCCATATCAAGGTGCTGAAGATGGTTTCCTGCTTCGACGCGGGCAAGGTCATCAATCCGGCGCTGTTCTCGGCACAGTCCGAGGGCGCTATGGTGCAGGCGTTGGGCACGGCGCTGTTTGAGGAGCTGAAGCTCAAGGATGGCAAGGTGCTCAACAAGAGCTTCGTCGACTACAAGATTCCGACGGCCGATGACATTCCGGAACTCGTGGTCAAGTATGTCGAGCACGCGGAGCCGACGGGTCCCTATGGCGCGCGCGGCGTTGGCGAACCGCTCATGGTTCCCGGCGCGCCGGCGATTGCCAACGCGGTGTATAACGCCATCGGCGTTCGCTTCACCCGCATGCCGATCCTGCCGGACGATGTGCTGCGCGCTCTGCGCGAGAAAAAAGCGAAGGAAGCCGCTGAAAAGTAACCATTCGGGTTGATGCGGCAAACATAGATTGCTTGCCGCATCAACAAAATTTGAAAAAACTGATGACAAATGTGAACCAACTGTGTATAATATAAAACACAGTGAGGAACCAATTACAAACCAACGACAACTCTTCCCCCGAATGCTTTTTGAACCCGGCGAAGCCCGAGACCCAACAGAACCCGTGAGATAAGGCAAAAAAGTCGCGTGTATGCACTTGCCCTTATCGCTGTACGCATATAGGAGCAAAGCTCTCGGCAGAGCTCACTATATATCGCACCCACCTGGAGAAATGGGGATTCAACAAAATTTGTAGGAGGTAAGTCATGGAAAGAAAGGTAGAAGGTATTTACGACGGCTTTAAGGAGCTGGGTACCGGTAAAATGATGGTGCTCGGCCTCCAGCACGTTTTCGCCATGTTCGGCGCAACCGTGCTCGTGCCGCTGCTGACGGGTCTGTCCGTATCGGTAACCCTGTTCGCCGCTGGTATTGCTACAATCTGGTTCTTCCTCATCACCAAGCGCAAGGTACCCGTATTCCTTGGTTCCTCATTTGCGTTCCTCGGCGCTTTCGCGACGGTCGCGCCAATGTTGCCTGATGCTGCGGGGAACCCCACAATAGCCAATGCGGAGATGCTCCCCTATGCGACGGGCGGCGTTGTGTGCGCCGGTTTCGTGTACGTGGTTCTGGCGGCCCTGTTCCAGATCTTCGGCGCAAAGAAGATCATGAAGCTGTTCCCGCCGGTCGTTACTGGCCCGATCATCATCCTCATCGGCCTTATCCTGTCGAGCTCGGCCATTACCAACGCTTCGACCAACTGGGTGCTGGCGGTCATCACGATTGCGATCGTCATCGCGGTCAACCTGTTCGGCAAGGGCATGGTCAAGATCGTTCCGATCCTGATTTCGATCTTTGCCACGTATATCATTGCCTGCCTGATTACGCTGATCAACCCGAACCTGTTCGGCCTGACCTGGGTCAGCTTCGATAACTTTACCAAACTGTTTGCAGACGGCGTGCAGTTCACGGATTTCCTGTCGATCCCGCCGTTCCACTTGCCGAAGTTTGAAATCGGCGCAATCGTGTCCTTCGTCGTCGTTGCCATTGCGGCCATCGTCGAGCACATCGGCGATATCGCGGCCATCGGCGCGACCTGCGGCAAGAACTTCATCGCTGATCCCGGCCTGACCCGTACGCTCCTCGGCGACGGTCTTGGCACGGCCATGGCGGGCGCCATCGGCGGCCCGGCCAACACGACCTACTCCGAGAACACCGGCGTTGTCGCGCTGACCCGCGTGTATGACCCGAAGGTCATGTTCATTGCGGCCGTATTCGCCATTGCGCTCTCGTTCCTGAACATCTTCGATGCGTTCATCAACACAATTCCCACGGCGGTCATCGGCGGCATGTCCATCGTGCTCTACGGTATGATCTCCGCCACCGGCGTCCGCACGATCATGGAGAACAAGGTGGACTACACGAACATGCGCAACATCCTGATCTCCGCTCTGATCCTCGTCTGCGGTATCGGCTTCAACACCAGCCCAATCGTGATTCCGATCGGCGCGACCGCGATTCAGTTCGGCGGTCTGGCATCCGCCGCGATCATCGGTATCCTTGTCAATGCGATTCTGCCCGGCAAGGACTACGAATTCAATGATGGCGCTGTTGAGGCTGATGAGAAGAGCATCGGCATGTAAGACAGAGCGGCTATCCGCTTGAAAGCGATGTAACCATTGGATAAGGATATCCCTTCTCTCCATTTCTCTAAAAGAACCGGCGCGGGGCGTTGCCCCGCGCCGGCCTTTTGTTTTTTGGTCTCAGACAGTACGGCCGCGAAGCGGGCGCGCTCTGGGCCACCCGCTTTCCGGCTGGCCGCGGTTTTCTGCCCTGTATGATGGCTGCGCAGCGGACAGCGGGGCGATGCTGCTTCATACCCACACCTTATGCCGAACGACCGACCCGCCCGTGCCGCATTGCAATGATGCTTCGCGGCAGGAACCGGCTGGAAAGCAGGCCGTGGAGTGGGAGGGGGACATCGAGTAGGGGACGGGCGTTCTATTTCCCGTTGCCGGAACGATGCGTATTGATTGCAACCATGTCAAACCCCGCCTCTGCGTGGCTTGGCAAGGGGCAGTGCGGACGGCAGCGGCTACTGCGTAAAGCCGAAAAGTAAACACGACAGGAGTTTTCGGCGGAATAACGGGTTGATAATGCTGCTCAAATGAAACGGGCGCGCCGTATTGTAAAGTCCATTCTTATTTTCCCTGTGCAGCCTTGATCTTTGTCCATGCATCGGAATAGACGCCCACAAAGTCGCCCAAGTCATGGAACACGGTGCAGCGATCCAACACATCCTGCGGCGGATTAAAGGTGGGGTCTGCAACGAACTCATCGCTGAGCAGCTCCAGCGCCGCGCGGTTGGGGGAGCAGTAATAGATGTACTCGGCGTTCTGCTTGGCAACCTCGGCGTCGCAGAGGAAGTTGATGAAAGCCTCCGCCTCGGCGGTGTGGGTCGAGGTCTTGGGGATAACGATGTTATCAAACCATACGTTGCTGCCCTCATTCGGCACGGCATACGCGAGATCTTCGCTCTCCGCTATGGCCATCAGCGCGTCGCCGGAATAGGTCACGCACATGGCGGCGGTACCGTTGATCATCTCCATCTTGGCGTCGTCGGTGAGATAGGCGCGCACGAGCGGCTTCTGGTCGATCAGCGCCTGCTGCGCCTCCAGCACCTCCGCCTCGTTGCGGGTGTTGATGTCGTAGCCCAGCTTGATGAGCGTGATGCCGATGGAATCGCGCACGCTGTCGTACATCAGAATCTGGCCGCTGTATTTCTCGTTCCACAGGATATCCCACGAGTCGACCGGGTCGTCCACCATGGTGGTATTGTAAAGAATGCCGACGGTGCCCCAAAAGTACGGCACGGAAAATTTGTTGGCCGGATCGAAGGACAGATCCAAAAATCGCTCGTCGATATTGGCCAGATTGGGGATATTGTCCTTGTTCAGCTCGTGCAGCAGATCCTGCGCAATGAGCTTCTCGATGACATAGTCGGAGGGCACGCAAATATCATAGATGCAATCGGCAGCCGACAGCTTGACCAGCATTTCCTCGTTGCTGGTCATGGTCGAGTACTTGACCTTGATGCCGGTTTCCTGCTCAAACTGATCGAGCAGCTCTGGGTCGATATAGTCGCCCCAGTTGAGCACGTTGAGCGTAACCTGATCCTTCTGGCCGCAGGCGGCGAGCGGAAGCGCCATGGCAAGGATGAGCAGCGCGCAAAGCACCTTTTTCATCAGTTTCATCGGTTTTGTTCCTCCTTGTATCCTTCTGTCTTCTATCGATTTTCTGTTCCACAACCGGCTTGATGCAAAGCCGGACAACGTGTTTTGCTGCGGCGGTACTTATCGCTTCATACCGACCTTGCGATCCTGAATCTCGCGCCGGCGCTCCTCACGGATGCTGCGGATATTGACGATCAGCAGCAGCGTGACCACCGGAACGAAGATGATCGTGGAGAGCGCCGGGTTGACGCCGCGGCGCGCGCTGGCATAGATATACATCGACAGGTTGTCGACGCCGTTTCCGGCAAAGAAGCTGACCACAAAATCATCGATGGAGAGTGTGAACGCAAGGATCGCGCCGGAGATGATGCCCGGCAGGATGTCCGGTATCACCACGCGCCAGAGCGCCATCAGCGGGGTACAGCCAAGGTCGAGCGCCGCTTCATAGAGCATGTCGGAGCTTTGCCGCAGCTTTGGCAATACCGAGAAGATCACATACGGCAGGTTGAACGTGATGTGCGCGATCAACAGCCGGACATAGCCGTTGCGGAGCCCGACGGCGAGGAACAGCAGCATCAGCGAGATGCCGGTTACGAGATCGGGGTTCACCATCGGAAGCTGGGAAATGTTCTCAATCACCATGCGGCGGCGCTTTTTCATCGAGTGCAGGCCGATGGCCGCAAACGTGCCGAGCACCGTTGCAATGAGCGAGGAGAGCACGGCCAGCGTAATCGTCACGACGATCGCATCCGTGATTTCCGAGGTGCGGAAGAGCTTCTCATACCAGCCGAACGTGAAGCCCGTCCAGTTGCCGAGCGTCTTGCTCTCGTTGAAGGAGAACAGGATGAGAATCAGGATCGGCGCATAGAGAAACAGCAGAATCAGGCCAAGATACGTGCCCTTAAAGAACGCCCGCAGTCGTTTTACCATAGCCTGTTGCCTCCTTCGGCCTGCTTGCCGCCGGCGCGCTCCGCCCGCCGCATGATGGCCATGCTCAAAAGCACAAAGATGAGCAGCATAATCGCCAGCGCACTGCCCGCGCTCCAAGCCTGTTCCGTGATAAACTTCATATAGATCAAATCGCCGTAGAGCATCGTCATGCCGCCGCCGAGAAGCTGCGAGATGGCGAAGGTCGTGGTCGACGGAATGAACACCATCGTGACGCCGGATACGATGCCGGAAACCGACAGCGGCAGCACCACGCGCAAAAAGGTCAGCGGGCCGTTCGCGCCGAGATCCTGTGCCGCCTCGATATAGCTCTTATCGAGCTTCATGAGCACCGTGTAGATCGGCAGGATCATGAACGGCAGGAAGTTGTAGACCATGCCGAGCAGCACCGCTGCCTCGGTATACAGAATATCGGTAAACGCGCCGAGCAGCGCTTTCCATGCATAGGTGCGCAGCAGGAAGTTCATCCACATGGGTACGATGAAGAACACCGACAGCAGCGTGGCCACGGCCTTCTTCATGCGGGAGAGCAGATAGGCCACGGGGTAGCCCAGCAGCAGGCACAGCACGGTCGTGTACAACGCGAGCCGAATCGAATCGAGCAGCACCTTGATGTTGCCCACCTGCGCTGCCGCAACAAGGTTTTGCAGCGTAAAGCTGCCGTCGCTTGTAAAGGCGTAATACAGGATCAGCAGCATCGGCGAGAGGATAAAGATCAGCATCCATACGATGTATGGGCCGGCAAACATGCTTCGTTTCAAGCGCTCACCCCCTTTTCCGATGCGTGCTCATGCACTGTGGGAGACGGCGATGTGCTCGGGCGCCACGCGGATGCCGACCTCTTCGCCATTCTCCATAAAATCTTCGGAACGCGCAATCCAGTCCTCCTCGCCGCAGGTGATCGTCACCTCGTAGTGTGTGCCGAGGAACATGCTGTTCTTCACAAAGCCGGTCAGTTCCGCATCCTGCGGTGCGACCAATTCGACGTCCACCGGCCGAATCTGGACGAGCACCTCTTCCTTATGCTCAAACTCACCCTCGAATTTGCAGGCAAAATCATGGTCGCTGAACGTGACCAGATCCTCATTCGGATAGGCAACGGCGTCAAAGATGTTCGTCGAGCGCGTCTTCTTCATGATGTGGAACGCATCCGGCGGCAGCGAGAGGCCGACCTCATCGCCAACGGCGACATAATCCGTCGTGTGAACGATCCATTCATAGCCGTTGCAGTCCACATCGACCTCGTAGTGCACGCCCATGAACACCACCGACTGCACCACGCCTCGCACGCGCGCCTCGTCCGGCGGCACAATGTCGATATCCTCGGGGCGAACGACCACGTCCACCTCGACGTTTTTGCCAAAGCCGGCGTCCACGCACTGGTGCGCCATGCCGTAGATCTGCACGCGGTAATCCTGCAGCATGATGCCCGGCAGAATGTTGCTCTCGCCG
>ERZ857882.4200-NODE-4200-length-12686-cov-4.802628_pt1 | contig 12686 bp, 13 predicted proteins | sample MGYA00519697_ERZ857882 | MGnify/ENA primary metagenome ERZ857882 (study PRJEB31778, sample SAMEA3449373) | human gut metagenome | biome: human gut; feature: human-associated habitat; material: faeces | place: United Kingdom | collected 2010/2012 ... | reverse complement strand
ACTGTTCTCAATTCTCAGGTTGCCTGCGCCTACAAACCCAATGGCAGCGGCACTACCCGAACGGCCTACATCAAAAACCTTGGCTGGCATTTTGCCCGGTACGGCGGCGTTGCTTATCCCGACGATCCCCTGTACTGTATCGAGCCATGGCGCAGCTACGGAGCCAGCACCTCCGGCAACTCCGTGGACAGAGGTGTGACCCTGGACGGCAGCGGCAGCACCACCGGCAGTAATGTATGGTACGCCCTGCCCGCTGCCCGGAGAGAAGCCATTGGCCTGATCCTCCTGTACAGCAACCAGATGTGGGACAAGTCCGTCAGCGTCACCACCACAAAGAAGGACAGCAACCCCAATGTCCCTCTGCGGATTGCCACTCAGTTCCTGATTTACGAAATCGTCTGCGGTCTGCGGAATCCCACCACCTTTGAAAGCAACTCCACCAACGAATGCGGCACCTCCGGCGACATTTTCTACAATGCCGGAGAAGCCAGCGTCCCATATTTCGCACCCAAGTATAACGCGCTGGTGGACACAATTCAGGCGGCGAAGAAAATTCCCAGCTTTACCGCCTCCTCCAGCGGCAGCGCGCCCACCATCACCCTCAGCGGAGAGGAAACCTCGGTCACGGACAGCAACGGTGTTCTGAGCAGCTTCTCCTTTACGGATGGCAGCGGCGCGGAGTTCTACAAGAGCGGAAATACTCTGTACATTACCCAGACCGGGGGCATTTCCGAGTCTACGGTATTCACAGCTACCCGGAACCTGCCCTCCGTTGCCAGTTCCACATTCAATATTTGGTACATGTCGGGTTCCACTTACCAGACAACGGTCTCCCTTGCCAGTGCCTCCACAGGCAGCCTCAATGCCTACTTCAAGCTGAAGGCTGTCCCTCAGGTGGGCAACATCAGCCTGACCAAGACCACCGAAGATGGACAGAACCTTTCCGGCTGGCGGTTCGGAATCTACAGCAACAGTGCCTGTACCAATCTAGTGGCAGGACCGTATACAACCAATTCGAACGGCAAGATTACCATTACCGATCTGACAGCGGGTACCTATTACGTCAAGGAGCTGGGGCATACAGACAGCGCCACCAGCGCTCTGTATTACTGTTCCAGTACCAACCCGCAGTCTGTTACTGTGACCGCAGGCAGCACAGCCACGGTCAGTTTCGTAAACAAGCTGAACACCGGCGGCGTGAAGCTGGTGAAGGAAACCAACACGGGAGCGAATTTGAGTGGTTGGAAGATCGGGCTGTACACAGATTCTGCCTGTACCAGTGCGGTCAGTGGTTCGCCCTTCACTACGGGCACGGATGGCACAGTCACGGTTGCTGGCTTAACTCCCGGTACCTATTACGCCAAAGAAGCTGCGGTGACCGACTCGTATTGGGTTTGCGATACCGCTGTAAAGACGGTGACAGTCACAGCCAACGGAACGGCGACTGTGACTGTCTCCAACACCCACAAGGGCAGGGGCAAGATCATCAAGGCCATGCCGGACGGCGGCAGCACCGCGAGATGGGAGTTTGAAGTCTATTCCAGCGACAACCAGCTGGTGAGCAGCTATACCACTGCTGCAGATGGAACCATCCAGACGGACTACCTGCTTCCCGGCGAGTACACCGTCAAAGAAATCATCCCCGAGGGCAGCCCCTACACCTGTGACGCGCCCAATCCCAAAACCATTACCATCGAAGCGGGGAAAACTGCCGAGTTGACTTTTACCAACCGCCTGAAGCCGGGGGAAATCCTCATTCAGAAGGTGGACATCCATGGGGAACCTCTTGCCGGGGCAGAGTTCCTGCTGGAATGGTCCGCGGATGGTAGCCAGTGGCAGGCTGTGACCTATACGGATTCTCTGGATGTTCAGGTGGGAACCTGTACCTCAGAAGGATTTTGGGAAGGTAAGCTTACCACTGGAGACGATGGGCTTGTTCGTTTCACTGGTCTTTCTCCCAGCAGTCTTTACCGGGTGACAGAAACCAAAGCCCCGGAGGGGTATCAGCTCCTTGCCGAGCCTGTCCACGAGGGCAGCATCCAGAAGGACGGTGAATACTTCGTCCAACTGACCGTGGTGAATGCCCCGGTATTCCAGCTGCCCATGACCGGCTCCACTGGCTATTCCGCTACGACGGCAGTACAGGTGGGAATCTGAGTCGTCCTGCTGATTATCCTGTTCCGTCTGGCGAAGAAGCGGAGATAAACCTATGAATCCGCCCTACAGAGCAAGGGACAGGCCTCGTCACCGCGCCGAGCACCATGCTCCATTTCCCGCATAGCGGGAAACTCCGCCAGTGTACGGGCGGCTCCTCTCCCCACGAGGGCCATTCGCCCTCGCGGGGATCCCATAAAAAGCGCACTAAATATGTATGATATGAAAGGAAATGCTTCTAATGAAACAGTTTACCAAAGCAATCGCCCTGATGCTCTCCCTCGCGCTGCTCCTGTGCTTCCCCGTTGGGGTCTCTGCCGCTGAGCCGGAGAAAAGTAACTGACATTGGGATATCCCACCGCCTGGGCTACATCCTGTACGCGCAGAGCAGTGGTTTCCAGCATCTGCACCGAATGGCGCAGGCGTACGTCCGTCAGATAATTGACAAAGGTCACACCCATCTCTTCCTTAAATATCCGGGAGAAGTACTCCGGAGTCAGATGTACCTCTGCCGCTATCTGCTCCAAACTCAGAGACTGGGAATAATTGGCGCGGATATGGTTCAGATCCAGACGCACTGCCTTGGAGCGGGGCTGCGCGGGCCGTGCCTTGCTGCCGCAAAGGGCTGCCAGTTCCAACACCGGACGGCATACATCCGTGGCGGAAATACTGACCGCCAGTCTGGTGCGCACCTGTTCCGGATTTTCCGCATCCAGCCCCAGAGAGACAGCCTGCGCGTATAAAAATCTTAAGAAAATTTGGCATTTTTAACTAACTGACGCCCGCGGGAATTTTCATTCAATCGAAATCCGCTTTCCAACGCTGTTCAAAGTTGACGGTGTATATCCCCAGACTGACCAGAGTCAGCGCGGCAAGACATTGAATCAGAGATATGCTTCCTGCTTCGTTCAACAGCAATGCTGACAGGATAACGCCTGTGATGGGATTGATGAAACCGAAGACCGATAGTCTGGAAACGCTGCAAGACTTCAGCAGTATTCCCCAGATTGTAAACGCCGTTATGGGCATCACTGCCATGTAGCCAAACAGTAGATACCCGTTCAGGTCAGATACCGGCATGGTGCCACCGAGTAACAGTCCCGTCAAGGCCAGCATTCCGCCTCCTAGCAGGAATTGATACGCCGTCAGCACCAGAGAATCCTCCCTGGACGTGTACTCTTTGATCATGGCATAGGATGCGCCGCAGAAGATGCAGGCTGCCAGCATAGCACCCTCTCCTGCCCATGTGATTTGGGAAGACAGGGAGCCTTTGTTCAGGTTGATCGTAATAACTCCCAGAAAGCCCAACCCGCAGCCCAAAAGCTTGCGGAATGTCAGATGCTCCTGATGGAAAACAAGACTTGCTATAAAAATAGAGAAGAAGTTATTCAGGCACCCAAGAATAGAGCCGTTGATGCCGGAAATATGAGCCATGCTGACATAAAAGGCAAGCTGCTGTAAAAATGTCTGCACCAGTGCCAGCTTCAGAATCATCCCCCAGGAGGAGGCCTTCGGCCTTGGAAGGCTTTTATTCTTCACTGTTCCGAACCCAATTCCGATCAGGCCGCACAGAATGTAGCGAACACCGGCAAAAACCGTCAGCGCAGGAATGTCTCCAGTAGAAAGATGAAATAAGCTGTAACTCAGCTTCAATACCGGCGTAATGCTGCCCCAAAGGATGCAGCAAAATATGGCTGGAAGAAAAACATCTGCCCTGTTATGGACAGAATTTGATATTTTCATGGCTTACCCCTTTGATAATTGGTTGCGAAATTATTTTTTTGTTGGCCGATTGTAAAATGAAGTTGGACACCTGACAAAAAGGAATCCATAGTGACTTCCCGTATGGTAGAATGAAGTATCCAAACACCATTCACCGGAGGTAATCACTATTCTGCGGAATGCTAAATCATCCCAAAATATTTGAATGCTTCTCGGATTGCTTTCTCTTTTTCCGGCGGACACTGGGGCTGTCTGGAATCCTCGGACTTCGGCAGATTATAGTTCTTACCAACCCCAATCCCACATTTTCGCTTAATTTGTGAGATATACAGGTTGGATACCTTTAACCCGCTATGCTCCAGTACATAGTCCTTGATCTGGGTGTAAGTTGCCCCATCCTGAAATTCGGACATATCCATATTTTCCAAAGAGAACTCAAACCGAATCTTTTTCGAGTCGACCTCACCCTTGGAAAGCAATACAACCGTCTCAACTTGCTGTTCATTAGTTCTGACAAATAATGCTCCACTTTCACCGTCGTACGTAACAGGGAAGGTGAAATGGATCGTCTTTATCAGATGCTTGCCATCCCGCTTTTCCGGATACAGCTCTATGAACGAAACCATAGCCTGCAACAATGCCTTTTTATCCTCCGGCGACATGACATCGTAGTACTTGCTGAAGCCTTCCAGCATTTCAAAGATGGATTTCTTCGTCATGGCCGACTTTTCAACCATAGTGATTTCCTGATTTACTTCATCAAGTCTTGTCTGTGCATCCTCAATCTTTTCATACAAGTCATCCAGGATACGGTTCAGACTGTCTACCTTATTTTGATAGTGCCTATCCGCAATGTCAAGCTCCGTCAGTCTCTTTTCGGTCTGGAGCAGATTGCCGTTGTATTCCGTGATCTCATTTCGGATTGCTGTTTGCTTCTTTCGCAGAGAATTTACATCTGTCTGGATATCAATCTTTTGAGAAATAAGCTCTACAAACTCCGGGATTGTCACCATGGAGGATATGACCTCCTTCACCTCGGTTTCCAGTTTGGTGCCGCTGTAATACTTGTTGGCAAGAGAACAGCTGATCCCGTTCCTATCTCTACCGGATATGCACCGGTAGGAAATATATCTCGGATAATAACCTTCTTTTCCGTTTTTCTTTTTCCTTGGCGGTGCAGTATAACCAAAGATGTTTTTTCCGCAGTCTGGACATCTGATCAGACCGGTCAGTGGATAAACGGTCGTACTGTCACTTCTGGTCTTTCGGTGGGCAACATTCTTTTTCAGCCGCTCTTCCGCTTTTGCAAAGGTCTCCTTGCTTACAATCGGTTCATGCACGCCATACCCTATGCCAACAGGGATGCTCTCGCCCCTTTTGGATGACCCAGAGCCGAAAGGCGGGCGCTGCCCTCCTTTGGAAACCTCCCGAATTTTCTGCGTCCGTGAGTATCCAAACTGCAAAATCACAGTGGGGATACCACGCCTTGAAAATAAAAAAGGACAGAACCTTATTCTACAAATAGGATAGAGGTTCTGTCCTTTTTTAAAAGATATTCTTCTGCAATAAGTTATTTTTTCTCATCCAGCAGCATAACCCCATCCGCAGGATTCCGGTCAATGGCTCCCACAACGCGGTGAGGTAGGTAGGGTTCCTCCAGATAGGCGATATCCTCCGCCGTCAGCGTGACTGCCAGCGCACCCGCAGCATCATCCAGATACCGTGCCTTGGTTGCGCCGATGATAGGAGAAGCAACGCCCTTTGCCCAGTGCCAGGCCAGCGCGATCTGCTGCATCTTCACGCCGTAGCGCTCCGCCAGTTCCTGTACCCGCAGGACGATCTGCATATCCTGCTCCTCAGTGCGGTCATACTTATCCATAGCCACCCGGTCGGTTTGGCTGCGCAGGGTATCTGTGTTCCACTGGGGGCGGGTCAGATGTCCCGCCGCCAGCGGGCTGTAGGGCATGAGGGAGACGCCCATTTGCTTACAAATGGGAATCAATTCCCGCTCGTCCTCCCGGTAGAGCAGGTTGTAGTGGTTCTCCATGGCCTGAAACTGCGCCCAGCCGTGGTCACGGGCGGCAAGCTGCATATTGTAAAACTGGTAACCGTACATGGCAGAGGCACCCAGCGCCCGCACCTTGCCGGCCTTCACCAGATCGTTCAGAGCCTCCATGGTTTCTTCGATGGGCGTGTCATAGTCAAAGCGGTGGATGATATACAGATCGAGATAATCCGTTCCCAGCCGCTTCAAAGTCCCGTCGATCTCCCGGTGAATTGCCCCGGCGGACAGCCTGCCGGGATTGAAATAGACCTTGGAGGCAATGACCACCTTGTCGCGGGCGACGTTCTTTTTCAATGCCCGCCCCAGATATTCCTCGCTGGTTCCGGCAGAGTAGCCATTGGCGGTATCAAAAAAGTTGATTTCCAGAGAAAGTGCGTGTTTGACCACTTTCTCTGTTTCTGTTTCATCCAGCGTCCAGTCGTGCATGGTCCCTGCCTTGCCGAAGCTCATGCAGCCGACACACAGCTTGGAGATTTGAATATCCGTATTTTCTAAAGTTGTATATTCCATTGCAAAAACTCCTTCAGATCTTTTCCTGTACCGCATTCCGTGTGATACTGACACTCTCCCGGGAGTACAGCGTATCCTCTTCCATAAGCTGCAACGCCAATTTCACAAGGAACGGAATTGTAGTGACATATCCTTTCGCAGGTTCTCCTTTTACGGACAGAACGAAATCGTCCTCCGCTCCCTCTCTCAAATAGCCCGGACGAAGTACCGTATAATTCAGACTGCTGGCCTCTATGATGTCAACTGCCTGACGGTTGGGGATTTGTGCCGGTTCATGATCCAAATTGTCCTCTCCGTCAATCTCATCCGGGATCTCATTGTAAATTCCTACCGCCCCCATAAAAATAAGGCGCTTGACGCTGCTTTCGGACATAGCGGCGACAATGTTCCCGGCAATCTTAGGCAGCGCATCCCCGGATATGGCGCAGTACACCACGTCCTGCCCCTGAACCGCCTTTGTTAAGTCCTCCATGTTTTCCGCGTCACCATTGATAACAGTGGTACGGGAATCCTCAGAATAATGCTCCCCCGCATGGCGGGCAAACAGGGTGATATGATACGCTGTATCTGACAGCAGTTTTTTTGAAATAGCGCTTCCGGCGGTACCGGTTGCGCCCAGCAAAAGGATTTTTTTCATAAGCATTCTCCTTCTGTTACCATTTCATTGCAGCTTCTACCATTGCCGGGTTTTCAGGATTTCCGATCATAGGTGTAGCCGTGTCCATGTTAGCAAGGCGCTCCATTTCGCCTACCGTGAGCGCAAAATCAAACAGTTCAAAGTTTTCTTTGATGCGTTCGGTATGGACTGATTTCGGAATGACGATCACACCGCTCTGCATGAGATACCGCAGTGCGATCTGAGCCGCGGTTTTACCATGTGTTTTTGCAATCTCCACCAAATCGGGATTTTCGAACATTTCATTCTTTCTCCCCTGACCCAGCGGAGCGTAAGCCATATGCTGAACATGATATTTTTCCAGCCATTCATGTTCGGCACGGCGCTGGCAGAGCAGATGGGTTTCAATCTGATTGACAGCGGGTACCACCTCATTGAATTCAATCAGGTCGATCAGACGGCCCGGATCAAAGTTGGAAACGCCGATCGCCCGGATTTTTCCTTCGTGGTACATCTTTTCCAGCTCACGCCATGCCGCATAGTAATTGCCAAAGGGCCAGTGCAGCAAAACAAGGTCGAGATAGCTGGTTTTCAGTTTGTTCAGGGAGGCCTCCACGGTTTCACGGGTATTTTCATAAGAAGGGAAATTCACTTTCGTCACGAGAAACAATTCCTCGCGGGGAATACCGCTTTTCACGATTGCGCTTCCAACGGCCTCCTCATTCCCGTAAGCCTGCGCCGTATCAATCATGCGGTAGCCGCTTCGGATGGCAGCCAGAACGCTTTTCTCACATTCGGAGCCGCCCATCAGAAATGTTCCGAAGCCGAGCATAGGCATTTGAATGTTAACCTGTCACCATTTTTCCGCCGCATTTACTGCAACACTTATCCATTTTCCTGCCTCCATAGATTTTCTCTCGTCATATAACTTAACAGTTATGCCTTTTCTTTTCTGAAAGTAACAACAAACGCACCTTTTATCTGTGTGGATGTTGCCATATAATCGTATGTTACAAGCTCCCAGCCGTCAGAAGCTCTCTCGTTTATCAGCTTATCCAGCATCAAAATGTCCTCTGCATTTGCTTTGTCCGAAAACCATTTTGTGCTGACCGTTAAAATCTCTGTTTTGTAAGTATACATAATTATCTTCTCCTTTTGAAACTGTTGTGATGTTAGGTATTTTTCGTTTCGTTTTCCTTGTCCGGCGTTGCCCGATATGCGTGGTCCTCCACATATATCATCATGCGGTTGCGCAGTACCATATAGAAAAATATGGCAAGCATACTGCCGATTGTACCCAGAAGCGGATATGCATCGCTTCCTCGTAATTTCAGCGCTGTCCATATTATAATACCTATCCACGCCACAATGCACAGGGCGATAGTTGAGATATGTTCGTGCAACCATTTCTTCTTAAAAAACGCTATCTTTTCTTTCAGCGTAAATGTACTGTTATCCAGTGCAGTCACAAGATTACTGTCGGCAGCTTTCTTGAAGTCCTCTGTGGCAAGCCGTTCTCCGCTTACAAGTTCGTTGATGCTGACACCGAATTCTTTTGACAGCAGCGACAGCATTTCGACATCAGGCATATAGTTACCGTTCTCCCAACGGGAAATGGTTTTGTTGGTCACGCCGAGCTTTTCTCCGAGCTGCTCTTGCGTCAAACCTTTCTCTTTTCGCAGGGCGGCTATGAATTTTCCGATTTTGATTTGATCCATTTTTATATCCCTCCGAAGAAAAGTATAGCGCAGTTTTCTTGAGAATGCTTCCCCACAAACAGCGAATTTCGCTTGACAAACTGGAATTTACCGATGAATATACATTCTTGTCATATGGTCTTCGCCGTCCCCCTGTGCCATGCACAGGAATTCCCAACCGTATCTTTCATAAAAAGAGGTATGGTCGGTAACCAGATAAATCGGAGTGATTCCCTTGGCTTTCATGTCTTCCACAACCATATTGAGCAGATGCCCTGCGATACCTTTGCAGCGGTAGTCTTTCTCTGTATAGACCGCACAGACATTTGGTGTAAGATCTTTTCGGTTGTGAAAGTCATTTTCGATTACACCCATACCGCCTATGATTTTGTCGCTATCCAGACAAAGATACCAACCATATTCGGTTTCTTTCCGAAGATAGGCGTTCATGCAGTCCAGATAAGCTTTTGTTGGAACGCCCCATTTGCTATGGAACCAATCGGCAGCGGTTTTCATCAGTTCCGGGCGCTCTCTTAAGTTGATGCAGATGTATTCCCCCATAATTTCCCTCCATAAATTCCGATTTATCTAACCGTCATCATCACAATAGTTAATAAAGACTGTCCATTTTCTATCCATAGGTAGCTTAACTCTGCTTTTTGTGCTCCAATTCCGCACCATAACGAACAACCATAGCAATTAAAATCAAGCAAATTCCAAGCGTGATGCCGCCGGCATCGTCAAATCTGTTCCAATCAGAAAGATTGATTTTATCGTAGATACCGTCTGTAATAGCCACAGATACGACAGCCAATACGATTTGCATAATTCCAAGCTGCTTTATTCTGTCTGCACCTGCGCTTGTAAAAGGTGTTCCTTCTTTTAGTTCCGCTGTAAAGTAGCGATAAACAAATGCAGTAAAGATGCCGCCGAACAGCAAAGAGGCAGCCGCAGCAAGTAAAGTTCCTACAAGCTGTCCCTTGGTTATTTCAGCCGCAGCGGACAGAAAATGAAGAAACTGATTTTCCGTGTTTAACACATCAGACGCCACAAGGATTGCCCCGACCGATGTCAAAACCAGTCCCACGATTGCAAGTATTAAAATGATTTTTGAGAGTATTTGTAACACTCTCATTACTTTTTGGATTTTCTCTAAATTGCTCATTCTTTACTTTTCCTTTCTCCGCTATTATTTTTCTTCAAAAGCCCTTCCGCAGTCTTATTCCTTGCAAGTACGGCAATCGGCGTGATTACCAGATACAGAACGGTCAAAATCACAAAAAAACCTATATCCGCATCCAAAAACACATAAAGGATATTAAAGCCAAAGTGTAGCAATACCGAATAGAGCAGGTTATTATACCGCTCCAGAAAAATATTCATCAGGATAGTGATGGATGTAATCACAACGATATTGGAAATGATATATGGAATCGCTCTCCAGTCGGTAAAATCAGAATCCACTATCCATAACAGAGTATGCCAGAAACACCACACCATGCCCTGACAGACAGAGGATTTCAAAAAGCCGTACTTTTTATTAAATTCCTCCCGCATAAAACCACGCCATCCCAATTCTTCCCCTGTCGGTCCAGAAGTCAGGGAAAGGAAAATACTGAGTGGCAATGCTGTGGTGCCCAGATTGATGTAGGACAGCATTGATTTGCCCGTCATAACAGAATAAAGGAACAGCGACAACACGCTGATGCCAAAGGTGAGGGCAAAGGAGAGTAGCAGTGGGAGCAGCTTTACTTTTCCTGAAAAGCATCGCTTCACAAAAGCTATCCTTGTTTCGTCAGGTCTGAAATGTTTCCATCCAAGCAAAAGCAGGTAGGTCGGTGACCATGCAATAAGGTTTCGGACAATCCACATAATGATAGGCGGCGCATGAAAGACCAAGCTGGCTGCGCCCGCCACAAAAAAGATGAGTATCCAAACGAGGATATAGGAACTGATGATATATTTCTTCAGGTAATTTGTTTTCACTTCGTCAACTCCTGTCCCTGCCTGCGCAGATGATCAGTTCACTCTTAACACCGTTCAACTCAATGATATTTTCTGCATCGGGTGTGTCAAACCGTTCTGTTTGCCGTCCGTCTTTCTCATAAGATATGCTCGTTCCGATGCCCTTTGTAATTGCTGTAAATATGGTATCCTCCGGGATATATATTTTTGAAGTTGCGGATACTTGGTTAATGTCCACCTCGCCATTTAATGAATGGCAGACCACTTCCATATCAAGATTACAATTTATTTCCACCGTGCCTGAAACATCCTCCAAAGCAATATGTGGGGTCTTTGCATCAAGCTCTACGCAGTCGCATTCCAAAGAACGGATTTCAACGGTTTCAGCATTGACGGCACACTCGATTTTCCCGATATAGGGAGTTGGAATTTGAACAAATATGCTGACATCTTCCTTTGCTGTTGCCTCAGATACACCATTTCTACGGTTTACCTCAACATCAATCCTTTTTCTGATGTCATCAATTTTGACTTTGAAATCACTTTGTAGTGTGGAAAGAGTATTCGATGCCAGACGGACACGGATTTTCTCACTCTTACTGCCCGATAACACAAACTGCTTTGCTCCCCCAAACTTCATATCGAAGCGTTTGGATTCATCAACATCGTACTCGGTGATGCTTTCAAACAGGTAATCGGTCGATTGTTTTGCTGCCTTTTCATTGGAAAGCAAATCATCAATAGAAATATTAAACAACGCCGAGATTGCCATAACATTTTCTATATCGGGGATACCTGCATCTGTTTCCCATTTCGTAACCGCTTGCCTTGAAACACCCAGCTTCTCTGCCAACTGCTCCTGTGACATTCCTGCCTGCTTGCGAATAGATTTTAATTTTCCTGCAAGTGTCATACCTATGACCTCCTTGTTTATTAAACTTGTTGATTGCTTCACTTGATATGAAGCAGCACACATTATTCGACTTATGCTCGTCAGCAGATTTAAGTATAGGAAAATGGATTTTGCATTACAAGCAAGCCGGGATTACATTTCGTTTTTTTCTGCTACTTTGCGTAGCATTTCCTCCTTGTGCTGCAGTTCCATCTTTGCTTTTTCGGACAGAGAAACCAGCTCCTGCGCCCGCCGACGTAGCAGCATCCCGTCCTCGGTCAGAGTGACATTGTGTTTTCCACGGTGAAATAGCTGCACTCCCAATTCTTCCTCCAGCTGCATAAGCTGCCGGGAGAGGGTAGGCTGCGTCACATGCAGGAGCTGTGCTGCTTTGGTTATATTTTCTTCTCTTGCCACCATCAGGAAATACTTTAAGACTCTTAGCTCCATATCCTTCACCTCGTTTGAATTAGAATGATTATAGCAGATTTTCTGCGTCAGCTCAACATATCTTATGTCAAAATATGCCTAAAACGTATGGAAAATGAACCGATGATGTCTCACAGCACAGCCGTTTTGTGTGGCTGTTCAGGTTCTATTAGGAAAACTCTGATAACATATGATTGTAGCTATAGAGCGCATAAAAAGCAGGCAAGTCTACTCTTTTTCTTGAATAGACCTGCCTGCCGAATCTTATATTGAACTAAATCATTCCGAAGTGCTTCAACGCCTCCTTGATTGCTTTCTCTTTTTCCGGCGGACATTGGGGCTGTCTGGCATCGTCAGACTTGGGCTTGTTGTAATTCTCCCGCTCAATGATACCACACTTCTGCTTTACCTGAGCGATATACAGGCTACTGACCTTCAAGCCGCTGCGTTCCAGAACATACTCCTTGATCTGCCCATAAGTCGCCAGTCCTCTTTTATCCTGCACCATTTCTTCCACATCCACATCAATGTTGATATGTGTTACCGAATTTCTCAGAACTAAGAGACATACCGTCTCAACTGTTGTTTCAGTTTCCAAGGGAAGTTCTTTCACTTCCTCGCCATCAACAGGCACAG
>ERZ857882.4199-NODE-4199-length-12688-cov-8.087865_pt1 | contig 12688 bp, 9 predicted proteins | sample MGYA00519697_ERZ857882 | MGnify/ENA primary metagenome ERZ857882 (study PRJEB31778, sample SAMEA3449373) | human gut metagenome | biome: human gut; feature: human-associated habitat; material: faeces | place: United Kingdom | collected 2010/2012 ... | reverse complement strand
CCCCGGCGCGGACGTGAAGAGCCATGGGCTGCGCGGTCTGTGCAGCTACTACGCCGAGCGCGGCGGGATCATGCTGGGCTTTGAGACGTAAGAACAACATACAAATAAAGCGGCACCGCTGCCAGGCAGCGGTGCCGCTTTCTGCTTGCGGCGGGCCAAAATAAACAGCGCCGGAAACCCTTGTATGAATGGGCTTCCGGCGCTGCTCTGGCACCCCCGGCGAGACTCGAACTCACTACATTCCGCTTAGGAGGCGGACCCTCTATCCCGGTGAGGTACGGAGGCGTATATAGACCGGTACAAACGCCATTGTACCCCAGAGACGGGCGGTTGTCAACGGCGGCGGAAAGAAAAAGTTGGGGAAAAGGCTTGCATTCGGCACTTTGAGAGCATATAATACAAAGGTTAGTGAATTTACCCGAGAGAAGGGGGTCATACCTTTGCAGAACGAGAAATTGAGAAATGTGGCGATCATCGCCCATGTCGACCACGGCAAGACCACGCTGGTGGATCAGATGCTCAAGCAGGGCGGTGTGTACCGTGAAAATCAGGATACTGTGGATCGCGTCATGGACTCCAACGATCTGGAGCGGGAGCGCGGCATCACCATTCTGGCCAAGAATACAGCCATACAGTACGGCGACACCAAGATCAACATCGTGGATACCCCGGGCCACGCCGACTTCGGCGGCGAGGTAGAGCGTATTCTGAAGATGGTCAACGGCGTCATCCTGCTGGTGGACGCCGCTGAGGGCCCCATGCCCCAGACCCGCTTCGTCCTCAGCCGTGCGCTGGAGCTGGGTCACCGGGTCATCGTGGTGATCAACAAGATCGACCGTCCCGACCAGCGTATCCACGCGGTCATCGACGAGGTGCTGGAGCTGCTGCTGGATCTGGACGCCACGGATGAGCAGCTGGACAGCCCCATGCTGTTCTGCTCCGCCCGCAACGGTACCGCCAGCTACTCCCCGGACGTGGTGGGTACAGATCTCAAGCCGCTGTTCGACACCATTCTGGACTATATCCCCGCGCCGGAGGCCGATCTGGATCAGCCCTTCCAGATGCTGGTCAGCGCCATCGACTACAACGAGTTCGTGGGCCGTATCGCCATCGGCCGTGTAGAGCGCGGCGTGCTCAAGCAGAATCAGGAGATCGCGGTGTGCAACTACCACGATCCCGACGCGCCGGCCAAGCGTGCCAAGGCCGTCAGTATGTATGAGTTTGCCGGTCTGGGCAAGGTGCCTATCACCGAGGCGGAGGCGGGCAACATCGTCGCCATGTCCGGTATCGGCGATATCACCATCGGCGATACCATCTGCACCCCCACCTGTGTGGAGCCGCTGCCCTTCGTGAAGATCAGCGCACCCACCGTGGAGATGACCTTCTCCATCAACGATTCCCCCTACGCAGGACGTGAGGGCAAGTTTGTCACCTCCCGCCAGCTGCGGGAGAGGCTGTTCCGCGAGACGCTGAAGGACGTGTCCCTGCGGGTCACCGAGATCGAGGGGGCTACCGACGCGTTCAACGTGGCGGGCCGCGGCGAGATGAGCCTGTCCATCCTCATCGAGACCATGCGCCGTGAGGGGTACGAGTTCCAGGTGTCGCCTCCCCGCGTGCTGTATCAGACCATCGACGGCAAGAAGTGCGAGCCCATCGAGCGTCTGGTGGTGGACGTACCCAGCGAGAGCGTGGGCGCGGTCATCGAGAAGCTGGGCAGCCGCAAGGCGGATATGCTGGAAATGACCCCGGTGGGCAGCCGCATGAAGATCGAGTTCCTCGTTCCCAGCCGCGGTCTGTTCGGCTATCGCAACGAGTTCATGACCGACACCCGCGGCGAGGGCATCATGGCCAGCGTGTTTGACAGCTATGCCCCCTACAAGGGAGACCTGACCCGCCGGAACACCGGCTCCCTTGTCTCCTTCGAGACGGGCGAGAGCGTGGGCTACGGCCTGTTCAACGCACAGGAGCGCGGCGCACTGTTCATCGGGCCGGGCGTGCCGGTGTATGAGGGCATGATCGTGGGCGTCTCCCCCAAGCAGGAGGATATCACGGTCAACGTGTGCAAGAAAAAGCAGATGACCAATATGCGCGCCGCCGGCTCCGACGATGCGCTGCGTCTGGTACCGCCCCGGAAGATGAGCCTGGAGCAGTGTCTGGAGTTTCTGGCGGACGACGAGCTGCTGGAGGTCACGCCCAAGAGCCTGCGGATGCGCAAGACCATCCTGAACCACGAAAAGCGGATGAAGGCCACCCACGGCGGCAAGAAGAATTAACCGAATAGAAAAAAGAGACGGCGGCGCCGTCTCTTTTTGTATACCAAAACCACGCGGTAGACGCGCGCGAGGAACATAGGGCTTTGCCCGCATAAGCAGCCACCCGCTTAGCGGGTGGCTGCTTATGCGGTTCAGAAGGGGATAGGCGCGATGGCAGACACGTCGGCGGGATCAGTGAACAGGACGCCTGCGGGGGGCAGGATACTGAACAGGATACAGGCGATGGCCAACAGAAGCAGGGCGGCGTACCACAGCAGCTCACCGCTCTGTATGCGGCGCAGCAGCAGGGCATAGGCCGTCAGTGTGGCGGCAAAGGACAGCAGGTACAGGACCGCAGCGGGCAGACCCAGCGGAGCCAGCGCGGCGGTCAGTACCGCCGCCAGCAGTACGGCGGCGCACAGTCCGCTGCGGGAGCTGCCGGGCTCCAGGTGGTGCAGAGTCAGCGCCGCGGGGAGCATAGACCAGTATGCCAGCTTTCCCAGCTCCCACGGACTGCCATTATGCGGGGCCAGCGTCCGCGTCAGTGGGTTGGGGGCCTTGAGATACAGGCAGTACAACAGCACCGCGCATACGGCGGCGGTAAGGAACGCGAAAAAACAGCGCAGACAGCGCATGAGACATCACCTCTCTGTCCACACTCTATGCGTGGACAGGACGGAATATTTCCCCTGCACATTGACAGAGAATAGCGGGAAAGAGTATACTAAAGAAGATATTCTGAGAGGATAAGGAGAACGATATGGCAAAGAAAACAAGCCGTAAGGATACCGCCTCTGCGATGAAGCTGACGCAGGAACTGCGGCACCCATGGCTGATGCCGGTGCTGGCGGTTTTTTATTTCTTCGTGACCTGCCTGATGCTGCAGGGCTGCAACAAGGGCATTACCATGCTGCTTCTTCTGGCGGCTGTGGCCACGATCATTGTGGCGGGTGAAAGATTGGGACAGCGTATGACGTGGCCTGCGCTGCTGCTGGGGTTGTACGTTTTGATGGATGGGATATCCACCCTGTACGCGCCATCGGGTAAGTTTGCGCTGTATGAATTTTTGAAGGTGGCAGCGGCAGCCTGCATGGCACTGCTGCTGACGGCGCTGGAGCCGGAGCGGCCGGGCCGTACCGGACGGTGCGCCGCCACGGTGCTGGAGACGGCGGGCGCATTGGCCTCACTGGTCAGCATCGACATGGTGTCCACGCAGCTTTTGTACAAGCTGCTCAACGCACTGACGGCTCCACTGGGTGCGCCGGTGCTGCTGGAGAATGTGCTGCAGGGGCAGCGGCTCAGGACGATCTTTGAAAATCCCAACGTGTTTGCTGGATGCGCTGGGGTGGCGATTCTGCTGGCACTGGGCTTGGCTGTGAGCACGGATGACAAGAAGGAGCGGTGCCTGCATCTTTCCTGCTTACTGCTGAACAGCACCGCCTTCCTACTGGCGGTGAGCCGCGGCGCTGCGGCTGCCATCGCTGCGGCGTTCCTTGTGTATCTGCTGCTGGAACGGGGACAGCGCCGTGCCGTCTCCTTTGTGCTGATGGTGGAGACGCTGGTACTGTCGGGCGCGGCGGCACTGTGCGCGCTGCCGGCCTATGCGGCGGCGGGGCAGACAATGCAGGTGCTGCCGCTGCTGGCGGTGCTCGCCGCAGCCGCCGCCCTGTGTGTGCTGGATATTTTTGCGGGCCGCCCGCTGACACTGCGTATGGCGCGGCGGATGAAAACGGTGAATATCGTGCTGCTGGCCGCCTTGGGCGTCGTGATGCTGCTGGTCGCGGCGGCAGTGAACTGGACCGGCGCGATCACGCTGCAAAGCGGGGAAAGTATCACCCGCGGCGCCTATCTGGGCGAGGGCGAATATACGCTCCATGTAGATGCTGACGGGCCAGTGACGGTGACGGTGCAGACCCAGACGCAGAAGGACGCCGTGATGAACCGGAAGCAGACGGTCTATCAGGGCGCGGCAGACGGCGCAACGTTCGCCGCACCGACGGATAACCGCTCTGTGACGTTTCTTGTCAGCGCCGACGAGTCGGTGCATATCTCCGCCATCCGCTACGAGGGTGCATCCTCTGGGGAGCTGAAGCTGAAATATAAGCTGCTGCCGGAGGCCATTGCGGGACGTATCCAGACCCTGCGCTCCGAGGGCAACGTGGTGCAGCGCCTTGTCTATATCAAGGATGCCATGCAGCTGTTCCGCCGCAGCCCGGTGGTGGGGCTGGGCATGGGCGCGTTTGAAAACGGCATCTATAACGTACAGAGCTATCACTACGAGACAAAATATGTCCACAACCACTATGTACAGACCATGGTGGATACCGGCGTGATCGGCCTTGCCCTGTGGCTGGGGCTGCTGGGAACCAGTGCGGCGGCGGTCATTCGCCAGTGGCGCAGGGAGCGCACCGAGACGCAGACGATGGCCTCGGCGCTGGGCGCGCTGCTGCTGTTTTTGATGATCCATGCGGCGGTGGAGGTCATATTCTCCAGCGGATACTTCCTGCCCTTCGGCATGGGGGCGCTGGCGGTCATCAACCTGACCTGCGGCCAGATGCTCCCCCTGCGCCGGGCGGGAGACAAGACGCGGCGCTGGATGGTGCGCGCAGAGGGCTTGGGTCTGGTGGCCTTTGTGGTGCTGCTGACCATGAATCTGTGGGCGGCGCAGCTGGCGCGGCGCGGCACCTACGATGCGGCGGCACAGGCGGCGGAGGTGGATCCCTACGAATGGGCGGATCACAAGCTGGCCTATGTATACAACGCTTCGGCGGAGGAGGATCTGCCAGACGATATGCGGGAGCGGGTGCAGCGGTACATGGCGGATCTGGAGAAGCTGAACTCCAACTCCGTACCCAAGTATCTGGCGGAGGCGTATTTCAATCTGGGGAACGTGGAGAAGGGCTTTGCCATGCTGGAGAAGTATGTGGACTATACCTCCTCTGACCCCAACACATGGGATACCAGCTTCCGCATCGTCATGCAGCACAGCGACGGCAGCGAGGCATTCCGCCAAGGCGCGGCGCAGCTTCTGGAAAAGCTGGAGCACTGGAACCAGCAGAATCTGGGCGCTATCACGCTGTCCGAGGATGTGACGGCGTATCTCAACGAGCTGCAGGGCGCTGCGTGACCTGCGGCGGGGAACGCAATATAGGAGGAACGGTCATGCCATCTGTACTGTGTACGGCATCTACATTTTCCCATATCGTCAATTTCCACCTCCCCTACCTGCGGCGCTTCCGCGAGTTGGGGTGGCAGGTCAGTGTGGCCTGCGGCGGCATCATGCGGGACATCCCATTTGCCGACGTGACCACCGTGCTGCCGCTGGAAAAGAAGATGTCCTCTCCGGCCAACTTCCGGGCGGCTGGGATGCTGCGGGGCATGATGGAGCGGGAACACTACGATCTGGTCATCACCCACACGTCGCTGGCTGCGTTCTTTACCCGCTGGGCGGTTCGCGGACTGCGTGACAGGCCCAAGGTCATCAACGTGGTTCACGGCTACCTGTTCGACGACGAGACACCGGCGGCCAAAAAGCTGCTGCTGACAAAGGCGGAGCTGCTGACGGCACCCCAGACCGATCTGGTGCTGACCATGAACGCCTGGGACACCCGGTGGGCCGAGGCGCATCACACGGCGGCTCGCGTGGAGGAGATTCCCGGCATGGGCGTGGACCTCCGCCGCTTTCAGGCGGCGGGGGCGACGCGGCAGACCATGCGGGACAAGCTGGGCTTGTCGGAGCAGGATATCGCGCTGGTCTATCCGGCGGAGTTCTCTGAACGGAAGGCACAGGCCACGCTGCTCCGCGCCCTGCCGCTGCTGCCGCCGCAGATCAAGCTGCTGCTGCCGGGCAGCGGCGCACGGCTGGAGGCGTGCCGCGCATTGGCCGATGAGTTGGGCGTGACGGAGCGCGTGTGTTTTCCCGGTCAGGTCCACGATATCCCCGTGTGGCTGGGTGCGGCGGATATCGCCGTGTCCGCCAGCCGGTCAGAGGGGCTGCCCTTCAACATCATGGAGAGCATGGCCTGCGGCCTGCCGGTAGTGGCCAGCGACGCAAAGGGACATACCGACCTGATCGGGCCGGAGAACGGGCTTCTGTTCCCGCGGGGGGACGAGGCGGCCTTTGCCGCCGCGATAAAGCAGTTGGCGGCGGATGCCGGTCTGCGGGCACGGATGGGACAAGTCGGACGAGAAAAAATGCAGCGGTATGCACTGGATACAGTGCTGCCGCAGGTGATGGAACGATACCTGTCCGTGACAGGAAAAAGATAAAGGAAAACGGATATGATACGGGAAAATCAGCAGTTACTCAATCAATTCAACGTGCTCACCGACGCGGTGGCGGTCTTTCTGGCCATGCTGGTGTCCTACTGGCTGCGCTTCGAGCTGTTCCACGGCGTCAAGGGCATGCCCTTCAACTACTACGTCTGGCTGGGTGTGGTGGCAGCTGCGCTGACGCTGCTGATCTTTGCCGTGGCGGGGCTGTACGAGTCCTTCCGGGCCGTGCGGTTACATGTGGAGGCCGGACGGGTCGTGGTGCTGGAGCTGCTGGTGGCGCTGATCGTCATGGCGGCCATGTTCGTGCTGCGCCTGGGCGAGACATCCCGGTGGTCGGTGGCGTTCTTCTATGGCGTGTCCGTGCTTCTGCTGGTGGGCAAGCGGGCGGCGCTGCGGCTGCTGCTGCGGCGCTACCGCGCCATGGGCTTTAACCAGAAGCGGGTGCTGCTGGTGGGTCACGGGGAGAGCGCCGAGGCCTATCTGAAAAAGGTGACGCAGGACAAGAGCCTGGGCTATCAGGTGCTGGGATATGTGGCGGACAACAGCAAGTGGGGAAAGCTTCCCTACTGTGGTACATACGGCCAGCTGGAGGAGATCTTCCGGCGGGAGAAGCCGGATGAGGTGGTGGTGGCCCTGCCCACAGAGGAGGGGCGCTGGATGAAGAAGATCATCAACGCCTGCGAAAAGGACGGCACCAAGCTGTCCGTGATACCGTCCTACGTCAAGTATATGCCCGCCAATCCGCAGGTGGACAGCGTTAACGGCCTGCCGCTTATCAACCTGCGCCGCATCCCGCTGGACAACGTGGGCAACGCCCTCATCAAGCGGACGGCAGACATCGTCTGCGCCCTGCTGCTGATCGTGCTGACCTCGCCGCTGATGCTCATCGCCGCCATCGGCGTGAAGCTATCCTCGCCGGGACCCATCATTTTCAAGCAGGAGCGGGTGGGCAAGGATAAGAAGCCGTTCTATATGTACAAGTTCCGTTCCATGAAGGTGAACAGCAGCCAGAACACAGGGTGGAGCAAGAATGAGGACAACCGAAAGACGTGGTTCGGCTCCCTCATCCGCAAGTGCTCGGTGGACGAGCTGCCCCAGTTTTTCAACGTACTCAAGGGCGATATGAGCCTCATCGGGCCCCGTCCGGAGCTGCCGTACTTCGTGGAGCAGTTCCGGGAGGAGATCCCCCGCTACATGGTAAAGCATCAGGTGCGGCCCGGCATCACAGGCTGGGCGCAGGTCAACGGCTACCGGGGGGACACATCCATCTCAAAGCGCATTGAGTACGATCTGTACTACATCGAAAACTGGTCACCGGCTTTTGATCTGCGGATCCTGCTGATGACGGTGTTCTGCATGTTCAACAAGGAAAAGATCAACTCACACCGGGATAAACAGGAGAGCGAAGAAATCCGATGAACAGCATATGCAGGCAGACGGTGTACCGCCTGCCCTGCGCCGCGTGCGAGGACGCCCCTCCAGCGGCGGTGAAAAGACCGGGAAAAAGGCGGGAGTCCAGAAGTGCAGAAAACCCAACGGAAGACAATGCAAATACGGTAAGAATATGATATCTGCCGGCGGAGAGAGGCAGATACCCGGTTCGGCGGGCGGCTGAGTGCGTATCGCTGCTACGATATGGATCAGGTCATCGCCGCCGCGTTGACACTGGCCGCGCAGGAGCGGGGATGAATCGTGAAAAAAAGACAGCCATTTCCCATGGGAAATGGCTGTCTTTTATCACATGATCACTCCGACACCGGCTCACCCTCCGCCGCCAGCACGTCCTCCGTGTCGGCGCCGCACAAGCGGATGAGCTTCTCCGCCAATATCTTGGAGAAGCCTGCAATCAGCGCACTTTCAATGACCAGCAGCTCCACGGCATTGTCGCTGCCTTGCCCCGGCGCATGGATACCCTCTGCACCGGATTGCACCTGCTGGTTGAAGAACAGCGCCAGACGCCGGAATTTTTCCGAGTAGTTCTCGTAGACCGCCCGTACCTCCTCCTCGCTGCTGTTCGGCGGGATGACCTTCTGCACGTCACTGATGCTGAGGCTTTGCTTCATGGTCAGGATCATGATGAGGTAGGCGATGTGTACCCGGTGATACTTGCGCTTTACCGGCGCGGGCATGATCTTCAGCCGTACATAGTTATTGATGGTGGAGGAGGTCACGAAGTGCTCCTTCGTCCCGACGGGAGAGGGAATGAAGCTGAGATACTGCTCCAGCAGCACGATGACCTGATCCATGTATAGGCCAAAATTCGGAATGGAATCCCATTCCGGCAGGTGATAGTCGGTGATAAACTTGTCCCAGCGCCGCAGCTTGTGGGCCACTAAGTCCTTGTCGTATTGCATTCCGCTGCCTCCTTACTCGTAGACATAATATACTATATCATAAGGCGATTTTTTTGGCAAGAAAAACATGATGTGGTAGCTTGACGCGGCGTATCTAATATGTTATATTATGTAAAAACGCCAAGGAGGATGTACGATGGAACGGGCGTATGTATACGGAGATTCTCTGCTGAAGGCCACCATGCCGGATGAGACGATGCGGTATCACTTCCATCTGGCGGAGATCATGGCGCAGTACCCCGCGGAGCGGCTGGAGGTGGTGAACCGCGCCAAGATGGGCTCGACGATCAGCAAGGGGTTGTCGCTGGTGGAGCACGATGTGCAGCGGGGCATAGACGCACGCTGGGCGCTGGTGGCCTATGGCGGCAATGACAGCGACTTTGACTGGGCCGGTGTTGCCGCCGATCCGGAGGGGGAGCACAAGCCCCGCACGGAGCTGCCGGATTTTCTGGCCAAGCTGAAGCAGACGGTGACGGAGCTGCTGCGAGCCGGGGTGCAGCCGGTGCTGATGACGCTGCCGCCTATTGACGGGAAGCGTTATTTGGATTATATTTGCAGAGACGGGCTGAGTCGGGAGCGCATTTTACAATGGCTGGGCGACGAGGGCCGCATTTACCGGCATCAGGAGCTGTACTCCGACACGGTGGCCTCCTTCGCCTTGCGCGAGGGGCTGCCGCTGATCGACGTGCGCCGCCGTTTTCTGCCGCTGCGGGAGCTGCCGCAGATGATCGCGGCGGACGGCATCCACCTGACCATGCTGGGATACAGGCAACTATTCGATACATTGGCGCAGTGGGTCACACCCCAGCTGTAAGGACGGCCCGCGCCGGCGGAAGCAAAAGGAGACACTTATGGTACATATCATCACGGACAACGCGGCAAATCTGCCTCAGGCACTGCGGGAGCAGTACGGTATCGAGGAGCTTTGCCTGACCTATACGGTGGACGGCGTACCGGCGGACACCTCGGTGGAGTTCGATGGCCGCGGGTTTTACGACGCGCTGCGGCGTGGCGCATCGGTGCAGACCTCCATGGTCACGCCTGACGCGGCGCAGAAGGGCATGGAACCGTATCTCATCAACGGCGAGGATGTGCTGTATGTGGGGCTGTCCAGCGGCGTCAGCGGCACCTGCTGGGGCGTGGGGCTGGTGGCCCGCGAGCTGGCGGAGAAGTATCCGGAGCGGAAGATCCGGGTGCTGGATACCCGCGGCGCCTCGCTGGGTGAGGGACTGATCGTGCTGGCGGCCGCCAAGCTGGCGGCGGAGGGCCGCGTGATCGAGGAGATCGCGGTGCGCTGCGAGGAGCTGTGCGGCAAGATGCGCCAGCACTTTATGGTGGACGACCTCAAGTTTCTGCGTAAGGGCGGGCGTATCTCGGGCAGCGCGGCGCTGGCCGGTACGCTGCTGCAGATCAAGCCCATCCTGCAGGGCGACGAGGAGGGCAAGATCGTCCAGCTCGCCAAGGTGCGGGGCAAGAAGGCAGGTATGGAGGAGCTGGTGGCGCTCTACGACCAGATGGTGGAGGACAGGAGCGCACCGGTGGGTATCTCCCACGCAAGCTCTCCGGCAGATGCGCTGCACATTGCCACGCGGCTGCGGCAGGTGGGCTGCACCGGCGAGATTTTGACGGTGTGCCACGAGCCGGTCACCGGCGCTCATGTGGGGCCGGGGATGCTGGCGGTGTATTTCTACAGCGAAACGTGGCGGTGACGGTTTCCGCGTAAATAAGAGTATAAAAAAGTGACCGGGAGGCTTCCCGGTCACTTTTTTATGCGTTGCAGCGCGGAGAATCACTTGGTCAATGTCTCCACCCACGCGGAGTATTTGGCGAGGTTGGCGTCCCGCTCCGCCGCGTCCTTGCCGAGGGTCAGGATGTAGACCTTGATCTTGGGCTCCGTGCCGGAGGGACGGACCAGGATGGTGGTGCCGTCCGCCAGCTCGTAGCGCAGGACGTTGCTGCCGTGCAGCTCCATGGGGGTGACGGCACCGGTGGCGCAGTCCACGGCGTTGCCGTCGGCGTAGTCCTTGCGGACGACGACGGTGACACCGGCGATCTCGGTGGGCGGCGTCTGGCGCAGACGCTTCATCAGCGCGGCCATCTTCTCCAGACCGTCCACGCCGGGCATCACAAGGTTGTGGGTCCTTTCGCCGTACCAGCCGTACTTGGTGTACAGCGTCAGCAATGCGTCGTAGAGGGTCATACCCTGGGCGGCGTACCAGCCGGCCATCTCCGTGATGAGCAGGGAGGCGGTGACGGCGTCCTTGTCGCGGACGTAGTCGCCCAGCATATAGCCGTAGCTCTCCTCATAGGACATGATGACCTCGCCCTGACCGGCAGACTCCAGCTCGCCCTTCTTCTCCGCCATGAACTTGAAGCCGGTGAAGGTGTCGTAGCAGGTGACGCCGTTGGATTCCGCTACCTTGCGGGCCATGTTGGTGGTGACGATAGACTTGAGGAACACCGGCTTTTCCGGCAGCTTACCGGCACGGCGCAGCGCGCCGATGAGATAATCCAGCAGCAGCACGCCGGTCTGGTTGCCGGTGACGGCGATGAACCTACCGGCGTGGTCGCGCACCATGATGCCCACGCGGTCACTGTCGGGGTCGGTGCCCAGAATAAAGTCGGCGCCGACCTTGTCCGCCAGCTCAATGGCCAGATAGAAGCCCTCGGGATTCTCCGGGTTGGGGGAGTCCACCGTGGGGAAGTTGCCGTCCAGCACCATCTGCTGCTCTACGCAGTACAGGTGCTTGACGCCCAGACCCCGCAGCGCCTCCGGCACCAGCTTCCAGCCGCAGCCGTGGAACGGGGTGTAGACCACCTTGAAGGTGTCGGCCACCTTCGCCATGGATTCCCGGTCGTTGACCATGGCCATGACGTTCTCCATGAAGGCGCGATCCGTCTCCTCGCCCATAATCTCAATGAGGCCGGCCTTCACCGCCTCGTCAAAGTCCATGCGCTTGATGCCGGTGAAGATGTCGATCTTCTCCAGCTGGGCGGCGATGGCATCGGCGTGCTGGGGCGGCAGCTGGGCACCGTCAGACCAGTAGACCTTGTAGCCGTTATACTCCTTGGGGTTGTGGCTGGCGGTGACATTGATGCCCGCCTGACAGCCGTAGTAACGGACGGCAAAGCTCAGCTCCGGCGTGGGCCGCAGAGATTCAAAAATGCGCACATGCACGCCGTTCGCGGCCATGATCGCGGCAGCTTCGCGGGCGAACGTCACGCCGTTGTTGCGGCAGTCGTGGCAGACGCACACGCCGCGCTTCATCGCTTCCGTGCCCTCGGCCACGATCAGCTCGGCAAACGCCTGCGTCGCGTGACGGATGACGTGGATGTTCATGCGGTTCGTGCCGAGACCCATAATGCCGCGCAATCCGGCGGTGCCGAAAACGAGCGGCGCATAGAAGCGGTCCTCGATCTCCTTGGGATCGTCGCGGATGGCGTCGAGCTCTTTCCATTCCTGTTCGCTCAGCGCCGGACTGTTGAGCCATTTTTCATAAGTTTCCCGCCAGGTCATTGTTCTTCCTCCGTTTCATCGTCGCTCTCCCGGATCAGCTCGCAGGCGTCCTCCCACACCGAGGCGGGAACAAAAATATCAACGCCCGAGCCGCTGATGCCGAGGATCAGCTTGCCGAATTGTCCGTCGTTGGGGTATTGGCGCAGGCACGGGATGCCGAACGCCTCCAGACGCGTGACGAGCATCGTCTCGTCCATGTCGATGCCCTTGCAGTGGCAGAGATACACCGGCGGCTCCGGCTGGCCCGCTTCGTCCTTGGGCCAGCGCTCGTAAAGATCGCCGGGGAGCTG